>Ga0316190_10000381_pt1 | contig 30115 bp, 28 predicted proteins | sample Eddworburrow2_MG_FD_204929 | JGI IMG/M metagenome (GOLD analysis project Ga0316190, IMG submission 204929) | Coastal sediment microbial communities from Maine, United States - Eddy worm burrow 2 | ecosystem: Environmental > Aquatic > Marine > Coastal > Sediment | place: USA: Maine | collected... | reverse complement strand
AGGTATATCCACCCTCAATACGGGTTCAGGTGACAGAGAGAGGCGCGCTACACAAGTCGTTTCCAAGACCTTTATCGCCGAGAGCGAGATAGTCGATTCCGTGGAAGACCGCTTTTTCCAGATCAACGGAACTAACTATAGTGGGGGAGGCTCCGGCAGTTGGGGAAACTGGGCCGTACAGGAAATCAGTCAGATCGACTGGAATGGGGTTGACCCAGTTGAGTTGATGAACACCAGAATAGAATATAGCGGCGCGGCTCAATTTGGTATGGGTGTTGGCGGGTTGGTGGGCATCGATATGGCGGTTAGTCAGACCATCGATCTGGGAGACGGAGGACTCCAGGGATTCGCGTATCAGGCAGATATTTCGTCCTCGAGTGGAACCCGGCCTAGCCACACCCCGGATCCTCTGAATCCCCTATTGCCGGGCGGCACCAATGGCGGTGACGTTACTTGGGGGACAGGTGGCGGTGGTTTCGACAGCATCAGGACTGTTTGGGTGGGACAGTACAACCCTGCTGTTTTGGCCTCGCCGGAATTTGGCATGACCATTTTCCGTATTCAGGGTAACGGAGGACCAGATCAGGAGACCAAACTGGTCAGCCTCGAGGCGGCCAACCCCCCCGGGCCCTGGCACCCGGACCTGTTGGCGCAGAATGGGTACTTTAGTACCCCGGACCTCTTTGCATCGCGGTCGGTGGTCACACCGACGGTCTGGGCGACTCCAGCCGGTCTGGTGGGGACCAAGCCGCATGAAACACCGGCTGTTGGCACGGGTGGCAACGGACCGCCGATACCGCTGGGTGGCTGGACAGTGAGTAATGGTGATATCGTCCTGAACGAGTCCTGTCCGCTCGGGGCAGTCTGCGGCATGCCGGTCACCAGCAAGGGATTCATGACCCGGGAGGTTATCATCGCCGGCATCACCTATATCCAGACCATAATCACCGAGAAGGCTGCCACCGGTAACCCCAATGCCGAGGCGATCTTCGATACTGCCCTGGCCGATTTTCAGACCAATGGTTACCTGGCCTTTACTGACGAGACTTTCGTGCGAAAAGGAGGTGGCCAAGGCCTGTCGGGACGCAATCAGCATGCCGAGGTCACGACGGTGGAGGTCAATAATCCCTTCCCAACGTTCTATTCATGGGATCCCTTTACCTACGACACCCGGATCAATGTGGGCTGGGCCCAGGGGGGTGCCGCCGATCCTGTTTTGACTCTGAGTCAGCGTCTCGATTCCTATAATCCAAATAACGCCGGGGTGCCGAGTAAGGTGCTGCAGAACAGCTTCGACATGGCCATGCTCAGCAGCGGCGCCAAGGACTACACCATGATCAGCAGTCATGGCTACAACACCCATTACAGCCGCACCATTGAGGGGGGCTTCGTCGACGCCGGCCATGTTCCCGATCCGTTTAATCCCTTGTTGCCGGATCTTGGGACGGCATGGGCCACTAATATCACGGGTACCGGCGACGTAGCCAATGGAGGGTGGGATTACAGGACGCCCACCAATGGCGGCGACATCAGCTGGTCTGCTGGGGATGCTCTCAATGTTACTTGGGTGGGCTCCAACTATAGGACCCCAGGGGGAGAAATCCATCAAAGTGCTACTTCCTTTACCAACCAGACCACTGGTGAACGAACGGCGCTGATCAACCGATCGGTGATGGATTATATTCCCGGCGTAGGACGTAAGCCGATAACGCCCGACGGGCTCCCTTGGATTGATCCCTTTGCTACACCGACTCTGTCCAATACCCCGACGGCCATCCAACACCCGCTTCCCTAATGACTTGGTCGACAATTAGCTATTCGGGCCTAGCTGAGCTGGCCAAAACCGCGGGCTAGCAACGCATCGGCCTTAAAATTATCTATTCTTTATAATATATAAGAATTAACAGGTGGATCAGGTGACCCATCCACGGAAATCAGCATGGATATACAAAATATGCGTGTTACTGGTGGGAATAACTGGAGTGGCTATACTTTTGTTGACGATGGTTCTCTAAACCGGTTCGATATGGCTATCGCCGCAACGAGGCCAAAGATTACACGATTGCGGCCAATCAGAGTGTGGGCAAGATGAGTGCATTTTACAGCCGTACCATTGAGGGCGGCGTGCAGAATTTGGCGCGTATCATCGATCCCTTCGCGCCATTGTTGGTGGATGCTGGTGACAATGGTGGGGTGAATGGCTGCACTACTTTTACTCAGGGAGGTAAAAACTGCACCGGGGTTAGCGGCAGTGGTAGTACCGATATTGGCTGGGCGGCGGGCGACAGTTTACGTGCCACCTGGATTGGGTCGAACTACCGCCACAGCGGGGGCCATACACGGCAAAATACTGCCTCATTTACCAACCTGACAACAGGGGAGACTACTGCCGTTACGAAGATGTTCGAGGACTATGCTACTCAGCTGGCGGATTATTCGGCATGGCCCGATCCCTTCACTACTCCCAGTACGCCCAACTCGACCTTGAACCCAAGCATAGACCAGTTTGCTTCGCCCTTTATTTTTCATTAACGCCGATTCGAAGTCGACAAGGTATTGGATAGCGTGGTGCTTTGGTCTAATATTGAAAAAGGGCCATATATATTTTGAACGTAGTATATGAGGGTTCGCCATGTCTAATACTGACAGCACTACTACTGATGCAGAACAGCGAGCTGTAATGGCCGACGAAGCGCTGCGGGAATCCGAGCGACGCTTTCGCTACTTGTTTGAACAGTCACCTTTTAGTATTCAGATTTATTCTCCGGACGGCTGGGCACGCAAAGTCAACAAGGCCTGGGAGAAATTGTTTGGCATAACCCTTGATATGATCAAGGATTACAACATCCTACAAGATAAACAGTTGCGCGAGAAAAACCTGATGTCCTTTATTGAGAGAGGTTTTGCCGGCGAACCCACCGAAATTCCTGCTATCAAGTATGACGTAAGTGTGGAAGTGCCTGGTGCTAGTCATATACGCTGGGTGCGTGCATTTATCTATCCAGTCAAAGACGGCAATAGTATTTCCGAAGTGATTCTCATGCATGAGGATGTTACCTCACAAAAAACTGCCGAAAGGGCTTTAAGGCTGCTGTCAAAGTTAACGAGGCGTGAATATGAAATCATGGAGCTTATATCTGAAGGACAGCAGAATAAACAGATAGCATCGCAGTTAAATATTAGTATCAGAACCGTTGAAAACCATAGGGCAAATATTATGAGGAAATTACACGTAAGAACGGTTTCACAGATAGTGCGGATTGCAATAATGGCACAAGGATGACTGTAGAGAATGGCGGTTCTCATCCCATAGATGCATGAATACTTCTTGCCGAACAGCTGCGCACATAATTAACAATATTTTCCCTCCCAGAGGTGTAGACATCAAAAATGGTAACATGAATTTCTCCCACTGTAGATGACACCTCCAACATATAATATGAGCATATGAGGACGGCCATGAGTAATCTACGCTATACACCAGATTCTAAAGACGAAGCCGTACGTTATGTTATAGAAGAACCAAAGAGAATGTTGTTCTGAGTATTATTTATGGTCTTATAATAAGGCAATTGTACTCCCACGCGAAATGATAGAGTCATACAAAAGGAATAGAACCTATAGATGGTGAGTTTCTTAATGATATTAATGAATTCAAAGAGTGGTATAAGGAGTTAAAGGAGTTTAGAGACCCAGCAGCACACAGGATTCCATTGTATTGTCCACCAGGCGTGATCTCTAATGTGCACGCTAGCCAATATGATACCGCTCAACAGAATTTGAATACTCTCAATTATGATGATGACCCGGTTGAATACATGGCTGCGTTAAGGGAAAGATTCAATATTGGTCAATTTGAGCCAATTTTCTTGTCTATTAATGAAAATGGTGAAGATATGTATCATCTGAAGCGTACTACGGAACATGATTTTAAGCTGTTCCTAGATATCTCCAATACAATATTAGAAATGATAGAACGAAACCAAACAAATTAACCTAGGCAGCGGATAAAACACGTCATCAGTTGATTGCGATATTACTGACTACTTTTGGCCGAACTGAGACAGTCGCAGTAATTTTAGTGCTTAAAGCGGTTAATAGGCAGTTGTCGACCCAAAATAGACGCTCATCAGGGCAGACATTCTATATAAATAATTCGGGTGAACGGATGTTTATTCGCTGTTATCCATATTAAGTAAAGGAAAACTAATGTCTAGATTGATTATGCTCTTAACCTCCTTGTTTTTTGTAAATATAGTGTCGGCTGGGGAAGTGGTGTTTGAGGGCTACCCTAGTACGAGATCAGACATTAGAGAGGCACTGAATCTTACATATGAATTAAGTGATGACAAAGCACCAATGTTTAAAGTGGTTATCGAGCGCGAGGGTGATAAATATTACTGGCGCACAAACAACGACTACCAACTAGTGCCTATAAAGTCTGAAAAATACGTTACATATTTGGCTTTGAATGGTTCTGGTTATATTCGCATCTTAAGCGACGCTATGCGTGAAAAATTTAGAATACAACCCGATAGTGAAAAGGATGATAATTATATTTATATGGAACATAAAGTTTATAAAATGGGAGCAAATATATTCTATGGAAGGTAGTTCATGGCGATTTCGGGTCTAATGTGGTTTATAGTAAGAAATTATAGACCGCTTTTGGTCGAACTGAGGCAGGCGCAGTGATTTTAGGGCTCAAAACCGTTCAGCAAGCAGCTGTTGATATTGTAAATTGACGATATATTTAGATAAGAAATTCATGAGATATATCAAACTTATTGTAAAATTATCCTTGTTATTTGCTTCGTCGATTGCATATGAAATGGGTATAGGTGACTCTATGCCTGCTGGAGGTGTGTTTATAGGTGGAATATTATTTGTGGTACAAATAGCATTTGCTTTTCTTGTATATGAAAACCTGAAAAACATACTAATGATCGCTAATGATAAGTCTCAAACTGTTAACACATGGAAATATCGGCTTATTCTTATTGTTTCTATTATATTGGTAGGTATTGGTTTGATTGTTAATACTGAAGTAATAGGTATTGATGCATCTATTAGAGCCGTTTCATTGATATTGGTTATATTGATAATAGACTTAACAAGAAAAATAGGACAAAAAATCGATTTAACATAAGAGGGTTCTAAGAAGACCCTTGGTGTCCGAAAAATATAAATGTCCTCTCCTGGCCGGCAGCGGACAAATTATGCTAGCAACTAGTGTCCATGTTTTGATATTCAGAACGCATGATGTAAAAAACCCCCTAAAGATCAGGGGGTAAGGATACTAGCAACTTATGATCGATGAACTTGCAGCTTATGGTGTCTGACTTGCAGGTTATGCCCTAACCCACACCACAAGAGCTTTACCACATAACGTATTATTGTTTTATCCGCATTTGCTGTCACCGCAGTTTAAACAGGTCAGACAGCCGTCCATTTTAATCATGGCCTTGGTATTACATTTGATGCATAGCTGTGAGCCGGCGGGGAAATCATTGTTGGCTTCATCATCCGTGGCCGTTTTATTGTGCTTCTCAAATTCGGCACGTTTTTCGTTCATTAATTTTTGCTGATGTTCATCCAGTGTGTCGTCTTTAATCATGCCGATCATACGCAGGTGGCTTTCGATGGCGTCACCAATTTCAGCGACCAATGATGGCATGAATTTTCCGCCCTTCTTAAAATAACCACCGCGTGGATCGAAGACGGAGCGCATTTCCTCAACCAGAAAGGTAACGTCACCACCCTTGCGGAAGACGGCGGAGATGATTCGGGTCAGGGCAACGATCCACTGGAAGTGATCCATGTTCTTGGAGTTGATGAAGACCTCGAATGGGCGACGTAACTCATGCTCGGTATCCGGGTTGAGGATGACATCATTGATCGTGACATACAGGGCATGTTCGGTCAGTGGTGTTTTAATCTTGTAGGTTGAGCCGAGTAGCATGTCTGGGCGCTCAAGCTTTTCATGCATGTGGATGATATTGCCGGTGCTTGGAAATTCTTCAACCTTCTTTTTCTCTGTGGTGGGTATTACCGCCTCTTCATCCTTGGCGATGCTGTATTCGGTAATTTTCCGGTCTATTTTGATAGACATGTGTTGCTCCTTAAATAATTTCTGTCGATGTTGTTTGCAACATCGATGTAAGCTATTGGGTCGTTATCTTATCGATCAGCTCTGTACGCAAGAGCCTGGAACTTTCCCACAGAATCTCCTTCGTAGCTTCATGATGGTCTTCCTGAACCCTCCGGGTTCTGGTCGCATAAAAGTTAGAATTTTCCATAGTAACCTTCTTTTAAGGCATCGTAGAGATTGGCGGCGGTATGCAGCTCGCCATCGTATTCAATTTCTTCATTACCCTTAACCTCTATGATGCTGCCATCATCAAGGGTGAAACGGTAGGTGGTGTCGGCCAGATCCTGCTCCTTGACCAATACGCCTTGGAAGGCCTCGGGGTTGAAGCGAAAGGTAGTGCAGCCCTTCAAGCCCTGGTCATAGGCATAAAGATAGATATCCTTGAACTTCTCATATGGATAATCCGTAGGTACGTTGGCGGTCTTGGATATGGATGAGTCAATCCACTTCTGAGCTGCCGCCTGAACATCGACGTGTTCCTTTGGTGAGATATCATCGGCAGAAATAAAGTAATCGGGTAATTGCTCGTCAGGATTTTCAGAGAAGGGCTGGGCCTTTTTATTGATCAAGGTGCGATAGGCCAGCATTTCATAAGAAAAGACATCGATCTTCTCTTTGGATTTTTTGCCCTCGCGAATTACATTGCGGAAGTAGTGGTGGGCGAAGCTGGGCTCGATGCCGTTACTGGCGTTGTTGGCCAGTGAGAGCGAGATCGTACCGGTTGGGGCAATAGAGGTGTGATGGGTAAAGCGCGCACCAGTCTCGGCCAGATCATTAACCAGTTGTGGATCAATAGCAGCCAGGTTCTGCATATAGTGACTATATTTGGCGTGCAGTACCTTTCCCTTGACGTTATCACCGACCTTGAAGCCGTCACGCAGCATTTCCGGGCTTTTACGTAACATGGCAGTATCGACAGTAAAATCCTGTTCAAGAACCGGGGCTGGGCCTTTTTCCTTGGCCAGATCCAGTGCTACCTGCCAACCAACATGGGCCATTTCACGGGTAACCTGTTCGGTGAATGCCAATGAGTCGTCATTGCCATATTTCATGCGCAGCATGGTCATGGTTGAGCCTAGGCCGAGATAACCCATGCCATGACGACGCTTGCTCATGATCTCATTGCGTTGTTGTCCCAGTGGCAGACCATTGATCTCGACAACATTATCGAGCATGCGGGTAAAGATGGAGACGGTCTTGCGATAGTCTTCCCAGTCGAAACGGGCCTGTGGCGTAAAGGGGTCACGGACAAAACGGGTCAGATTGATCGACCCGAGTAAACAGGAGCCATAGGGGGGTAATGGTTGCTCACCACAGGGGTTGGTGGCACGGATATTCTCGCAGAACCAGTTGTTGTTCATCTCATTGACCTTATCGATCAGGATGAAGCCGGGCTCAGCAAAGTCATAGGTGGATGACATGATGATGTCCCATAGGCGGCGAGCCGGAATAGTGCGCTCGATCTTGCAGGCCACCAGCCCATCACCATTACGCATATAATCATTGTCGGTTGGCCATTCGCGCCAGGTGATCTGCTGCGGGTCATGCAGGTTAACATCATCGGCCTCGCTGCGTTTGAGCGGGAAGGCCAGTTGCCATTGGCCATCATTTTTGACGGCTTCCATGAATTCACGGGTGATCAGTAATGACAGGTTGAACTGACGTAGACGACCATTTTCGCGCTTGGCCTTGATGAAGTCGATGACGTCCGGGTGGCCGATATCAAAGGTACCCATCTGGGCGCCACGACGACCACCGGCCGATGATACGGTAAAACACATCTTGTCATAGATATCCATGAATGACAGCGGGCCGGAGGTGTAGGCGCCGGCACCAGAGACATAGCCGCCTTTAGGGCGCAGGGTTGAGAATTCATAGCCGATACCGCAGCCTGCCTTTAGCGTCAGGCCGGCTTCATGGACCTTTTCCAGGATGCCGTTCATGGAGTCTTCGATGATACCGGAGACGGTACAGTTGATCGTTGATGTGGCTGGCTTGTGTGCCTGGGCACCGGCATTCGAGGTGATGCGGCCGGCCGGAATCGCACCATGGCGCAGGGCCCAGAGAAATTCGTTATGCCAGTGTTCGCGTTTGTCCGGTGTTTCCTCAACATCCGCCAGGGCGCGGGCAACACGTTGATAGGTGTCATCGATATCGTGGTCAATGAGGTCGCCGGTCTTACTTTTCAGGCGATACTTTTTATCCCAGATATCCATCGAGGCATCCTGGAAAGGAATCTCGCTGGAGGCATTGGAAACAACATGGATTGGCGCACTTTTCATGATTCAGACTATCCCCTGTTAATACTTATTATTATATTCCCTCAATATTCCCCTGTGTGTTGTTCCTGGAGGGAACAAGCGGGGGAATAGCGAAAACACTATATCTTGTGTTTGATCGGAGAGAGATTAAGGTCAATTTAAGTTGCTGTCAATAAGCGACAGCCAATCAACGGTAAATTATTTTCTGATAGAGATCAGATAGTTATTTGTGTTGAAAAACTGTGCATAACATTAATCCCTGAATAAACAAGGACTCAGCAGGGGTTTACGGAAACACTATATCTAGTGTTTTTTTAAATATTTTTTTGATAAATGGAAAACAGCCATTGAGAGGAATCTCCTGAATATTATAAAAGGCGGGCCTGGTTGGTTATTTTTGTTAGCGGGTCAGCGTTGCTATCATGAATGATTACCTGTGGATATAACATGGTGTGGTCATGATAGTAGGGAACATAATTAGCACGGTGGCCTCGATGATTACATTGCTCCTTGTTCTGGTAGCCTGTGATAATGCCGATCATCATCATGCCCGTATGTATGGCCCGGTTGCCGTGGCAGGGCCTGAAGGTGGTTAGGGTTATCAGCTAACTCAGCAGCTCTGCGGTCGCTGCCATGTTACGCCAAATCTCTGGTTACATTGCGTTGTAGAGTGGTCGGAGGTGATAGTCCGTGTGCTGGAAAACATGTGTCGTGGCGGTAAAGGCGGTGCCCGATCCGGGTCAATTTGAGGTAATTTTGGACTATGTCAGGCGAATGCCCGTGAGGGCTAGAATAGCCCGCACCGTATTATTGGTAGGGTGCGGGCTATTGCCATTGATTACTTATGCGTCAATGATACAGCTCTTAATATCCGGGCTGTAAAGGTCGTCTTTTTTGAACCAGCGCGGCTGCTTGTCGGTTTGGATCAGTACAACCTTGCTTTTTACCTCGACGACAAGGCCGCAATGGGTATCGTCACCCTCAAGCAGGTGCTCCCTGAAGGTCATGGTTGAATAGGCGGCCTCAGAACCTATCTCGCTGGCCAGTACCTGCCAGGTTGCATAGGTTTCTTTGGCATTATTCAACTGTTTTGAGGCCATTAAATCACCCTGGCTGGAGGCCCTTTGATACCAGTCGATGGCCTGCTCATAATCACGGTGATGATGATCGGTGAGGTAATATTGCCCCATTTGCTTCTGGGCCTTTACGTCTCCTTCATTGGCCAGTTGTCGCCAGATTTGTACGGCATTTTCGATATCGCCTTTTAGGTAGAACTTTAAGCCGTCCTGAAATACGTTGGGTGACGCAAAGGCCGCGCTGGAAATAAGCATTAGCATCGTTATACTAATAATCCTGAACATTAGGGTAACTCCTTGTTTTTCAGTTGATAGTAATCTCTACTTACGGACGATGATAATCGTGCTAGATTAATTCTGTATTAAAGACAGGGGCTTGGCAGCGGCGGGATTTGTGGCATGACGGTGGTTTAGTTGGGTAGGGTTTGGCCGATAATGAATGAGGAAAATACGATAACAGGGTTAAAGGTATGACGATAAAGCTGGAATCAACACTGACCTGTCCGGTGTGCGGACATAGTCAAAAATTGCTCATGCGTACAGATAGTTGTCAGTATTATTATGAATGCCGGGGTTGTGAAATGTTATTGAAGCCCAGGGAGGGCGATTGCTGTGTTTTTTGTTCCTATGCCGACATACCGTGTCCGCCCATACAGGAAAAGATCCTGGGTAAAGCATAGTCGATGCGTAGAAGGTGACAAAAAAAGCGGCTGATTCAGCCGCTTTTTTATTATCTGTAATTAGCCGTTTTGGGCTATTTTGCTGAATGGCCACTGAGTTTTATCTCGACCTTGTCCTCATCCTTGATCGTGGCGTAATAGGCACGCAGGATATCCAGTACCTCGGGACGGGAAAACTCCGGTGTAACCTCTTCGCCCTCAGATAGCGACTTGCGCAGCTTGCTGCCGGATAACATCAAGCGGTCTTCGCCGCTATGAGGGCAGGTGCGCATAGAGGCCATGCCGTTGCATTTATAGCACCAGAAGGTCCAGTCAATCTTTAGGGCCTTGGTTTCCAGTGCATCGGCAGGGATCTCGTCGAAGATATGATGGGCATCAAAGGGGCCATAGTAGTCACCGACGCCGGCATGGTCGCGACCGACCAGTAAATGTGAGCAACCATAGTTCTGGCGGAACAGGGCGTGTAGTAGTGCCTCACGTGGTCCGGCATAACGCATATCCAGCGGGTAGCCGGCATGGAGTACTGTATTGTCGACAAAATAATTTTTAGTCAGGGCATCAATGGCATCACTGCGCACCTCGGCCGGGATATCACCAGGCTTTAATTGACCCAACAGGGAATGGATCATTACGCCATCACAGGTTTCAATGGCAATCTTAGCCAGATACTCATGTGAACGATGCATTGGGTTACGGGTTTGGAAGGCGGCGATGGTAGACCAGTTTTTTTCCTTGAAAAATGCCCTGGTTTCCGCTGGCGTTTTATATATTTCAGGGAAGCGCTCGGCAAAATCGCCCTGAGATAAAACCTTAACTGGGCCGGCAAGATTAACATCGCCCTGGGCCATAACCATGGCGACACCTGGGTGGGCCTCGTCAGTGGTCTTATAGACCATCATGCACTCATGTTGTTTGTCGATAGTGTACTTTTCAGTGACCTGCATGGTGGCAATGATTTCGTTGCTGTCACTGTTGACCAGGGCAACATCGGCGCCGGTATCAAGGGTGTCAGCGGTTGCCTGGTCGGTGGACAGGGTGATGGGGATAGGCCAAAACAGGCCGTTGGCCATCTTGTAACCATCACAAACGCCCTCCCAGTCGGCATGGGTCATAAAGCCGTCCAGTGGTGTAAAGCCACCGATACCCATCATAATTAAATCACCGGTCTCACGTGAGCTGATAGAAATTTTTGGCAGTTCAGCCGCTCGGGCCAATTCCCTGGTGTGGGCATCGCCTTCAAGCAGCAGCGGTTTTAGTTCATCACTTCCGTGGGGATTAACGAGTTTAGACATGATATGGACTCCGAAAAACGGGTGACTGCTGGGCAGCCGGAAATACAGAATTTGAAAGTGTTATAAGGATACCAGAGTTTAACGCAGATTGTGTGCTTATAAGAATATAACGTTTTGTTATAAGTGCGTAAATCGTAAAATGGAAAATATAAGCCGTTGTGGCAACATGTTTCCAATTATGATCTGCATGTGCAGGGAAAATAATATGGTTACAGGTTTTAGCAATGTCTCGATTAGTCGATATAATCGGTAGGTCATTAAGGCGAGGTTTTAATGGCCTGTTGCTTCATTGAAACAATATCAGTAACTCATGAACTCATGGTGATAAAGTTTGATGCCTCCTGAATCAGGTTTACAACATGATGCCGAGCCATGGGCAGGCTTGGCGCTGTATTATTATCCGGCCTGCCCCTATTGCGTTATGGTGTTGCGTGCCGTTGAACAATTGGGGCTGAATATTGAGCTGCGTAATATTATGGCTGACACTAACTGGCGGCTGGAGTTGATTGAGGGGGGCGGGCGAAGTACGGTGCCGTGTCTACGTATCGAACATGAGTTTACACCGGTTGAATGGATGTATGAATCATATGTCATCATCGATTATCTGCGGGATCAGTAGGCCTTGTTCATAGTCTTTTCTGGTTTAGTAATTTTAGTACTGGAGAATTGAATCATGAAAATGATTAAATCATCGCTGCTGGTGATGGGTATATGTATTGTGGCGTTATTGAATGGTTGCGTTGTCAGCCCGGAAATTCGCCTGGCCAGTCTAGATGTTCCAGGGCATAACGTTCGACTGAAGATTGTTATTGGCAATGATGATCGTGCCATGATCAAGAAATATTACACAGAACGGCATCATCATAAGAATAAAAAACACAAGGGTATGCCAGCAGGGCTGGCAAAAAAGAAAAAACTTCCACCAGGTTTACAGCGACAACTGGAAAAGAATGGTGAATTACCGCCGGGTTTAGAAGGGCGACGTTTGCCAGAAGAGTTGGAGCATAAACTATCTTCGTTACCCAGGGGTTATATTCGTCTGTTGATAGGTAGCGATATTGTTATTATCAATGAAGACAGTCGGGTGGTTATCGATATGATGGCAGGTATTACCCTATAGTCTTTGCATAATACTTGTTGTACTGGAACGGCGCCGCTGTATTAGAGGCGCCGTTTTTTATTGTCTAATAATCGGCTAACATGTTCTCATGAAGAGTTTATCCATTATGTTGTTCATGTCTGCGCTTAGCTTTCAGTTGGATGCCGAAGAGTTGTATCCGCTAACACACGGGGCACTAAATCTAAGCTATGAAACATTGACATTGCCCGGGTCTGAGTCGCTGGGTTTGGCCGGGATGGGTATGGTAGTAGATTTAAATTCCCGTGTTGTCCCTGGCTGGTATGGTGGTTTGTCGGCCTATGGTGCAATGACTGGACAACGGGGCGGTTTCTTTACTGGTGGATTTGCTAGTGGACTTTCCATACCTGTTCGCAAAGAAATTACATTAAATGCCGGACTGTTCGTTGGCGGTGGTGGTGGCGGCGCAGCCCCGCAGGGTGGCGGTTTAATGTTGCGGCCACATATTGGGCTTGATTATCAATGGGTAGACTGGCGTTGGGGTTTACAGTGGTCTCGGGTTCGTTTTCCCAATGGTGCGATAGATAGTGAACAATGGTCGTTGAGTTTGATACGACCGTTACAGTTTCATCTGGCCTCCACCTGGCTGGTCGATGATAAAATTTCGCGTCCGCGCGATAGAGCCGCAGTATCAACATCAAGCCGCCGTGGCCTGTCTATTAATCAATGGAGTTATTATCCATGCGCTAATACACGCAACACCAGTGGTGATGTCACAACCACACCGATGCGTCTGTTAGGGTTTTCGCTTGATCTTGAACACACGCAGAATCACTATCGTAGTTTGCAAACGGCCGGGGCATTGGCAGGGAGTGCCGATGGTTATGCCGAGGTCCTATGGGGTAATAGTTGGCGCTATGAAATAACAGGGTCGCTATCATGGCATGTAGCGCTGGCATTGGGTGCGGGTGGTGGCGGTTCCGTCGCCACCGGCGGCGGTCTATTGGGTAGGGCAACGATAGCCTTTGAATATGATGTTGATAATGTTGTGCAGGTCGCTTTAACGCTAGGGCATATCGCTGCACCGCAGGGTGATTTCAGTGCCGAAGTTATAGGTATGCAACTAGCCTATCACTATGCCGTACCGACGATCCTTGATGATGTAAGTCCGTCACTATATCAACCACAGCACTGGCGGGTACGCGGTGTCTATCAATCGTATCGGCCTTATGGTGATACCCGGCGTAAAGGGCAGGCAACTATTGATCGGCGGCGTATTGATCTGCTTGGTAGCAAGATTGATTTGATGTTGTCACCCGACATTTATATAACTGGTCAGGCCCTAGGGGCCTTTTCTGGTGGCGCTGGTGGTTATGCTGTTGGCCAGTTTGGTCTTGGTTGGCGTTATTCATTGACCCGATCGCTGCATGCCAACAGCGAACTATTGTTGGGTGTTGGTGGCGGTGGCGGGCTGGATGTTGGTGGTGGTCAGTTGGTTCAGGCAATGGTGGGTTTGGAATTGGATCTGGGTGATCGTTTTAGTTTGATTGTTTCGGCAGGGGGGGTGGAGGCTGCGGGTGGGTCGTTGCGGGCGCGTGTTGTGGATCTGGCCGTTGCTTATCGGCTGTCGTCGCCGATAATGAAAGAGTAAGGAAAATCTGCTTTTATTTAGTTAACTAATAGCCGCACCGCCACAACCACCAACACAACCGCAAACAATTTCTTTAATACCGCTACCGGTAACAAACCCGTCAACCGTGCCCCCAATGGTGCAAACAAGATACTCGTGGTGATAATCCCAAAAAAGGCTGGCCAATAAATATAACCACTACTGCCTGCGGGTAGCTGTTCAGCATTCAGTCCAATCAGCAGATAACCCAGGCTGCCGAATATGGCGATGGGCAGGCCACAGGCGGCAGATGTTCCTATGGCCTGACGTATCTGGATGTTGTTCCAGAGCAGGTATGGTGTGGTCATCGTACCTCCGCCGATGCCAACCAGTGACGAGATCAGGCCAATGATCGATCCGGCACTGCCCAGGCCTATGTGTCCGGGTAGTTGTCGTTGTGCCTTTGGACGCAGGCCGAGTAACATTTGTAGTGCAACGATTAATGCAAAAATCGAGAAACCGATACGTAATGTGTTGCTATTGATTTGATCGGCCAGCCAACTGCCACATAAGACGCCAACGATAATGCCGGGTGTCAGGGATCGAAAGACGGGCCACTGGATATTGCTTTGGCGATGGTGGGCGGCGATGGATGACATTGACGTGGCGATGATCGTGGCCAATGAGGTGCCGAGTGCCAGTTGCATTAGTTTGTCGGTGTCGAATCCCTGTTGTTGAAATAACAGTGCCAGCACCGGGACGATGATCAGGCCGCCGCCGACGCCGAGCAACCCGGCCAGCAGTCCGGCAATACAGCCCAGTGCCAGATAAGGCAGCCATGGTGTTATCAGATCAATCATTTATCATAACCCGGTGGAAGGCGCTGCGCTTTTCCATCCTACGATAATAAAAAGGTCGAACAATTACCTGATCCAAAGTGTTTTGTGATTAACAAATTCATGCATACCGTAATGGGATAGTTCGCGGCCATAACCAGAGGCCTTGATACCGCCGAAGGGCAGGCGCGGGTCACTCTTGACCAGGCCGTTGACGAACACGGCGCCGGCTTGAATCTGGCGCGCTAGTTGTTCACCGCGTTGTGTATCTCGGGTCCAGACACTGCCGCCGAGACCGAAGCGTGAGCCGTTGGCCACAGACAGGGCCTGTTGTTCATCATTGACGCGGATGATGCTGGCAACCGGGCCAAATAGCTCTTCATCAAAGGCGGGCATGCCGATTGAAACATGATCGAGTAAGGAGGCCTGATACCAGGCGCCATCACCGGCTTGTGGTTGGCAGCCGGTGATGGCGATGGCGCCGCTGTTGATGCTGGCTTGTACCTGTTGATGTAGCTCATCACGCAGATCATTGCGGGCCATCGGTGCCAGTGTAGTATCGGTAGCAAATGGGTCGCCACAGCGAAGGCCCTTGATGGCCGTAGAGAAGCGTTGGCTGAATTCATCGGCAATGCGGTCGACGACGATGAAGCGTTTGGCCGCAATACAACTTTGGCCGGCATTCATAAAGCGCGAGGCAACGGCAACGGGGATGGCCTGGTCAAGATCGGCATCCTCGAGGATAATGAAGGCATCCGAGCCACCCAGTTCCAGTACGGTCTTTTTCAAGGCCGCGCCGGCGCTGGCGGCAACCTGGCGTCCGGCCGGCTCACTACCGGTCAGGGTGACGGCATGGATACGAGGATCTTCAATGACCCTTTGTACCTGGTCGGCACGGATCATTAGGCTGCGGAAGACATGAGGCGGAAAGCCGGCATCAATAAAGAGTTGTTCAATGGCCAGGGCACATTGGGGGACATTAGAGGCATGTTTGAGTACGGCTGTATTACCGGCGGCCAGGGTCGGGGCGGCGAACCGGAATACTTGCCAGAAAGGAAAGTTCCAGGGCATTACTGCCAGCACGGTGCCGATGGGCAGGCGGGCGACGCAGCTATGACCAGCATCGGAGGGAATGACCTCATCGGCTAGAAATCCGATGGCATTTTGAGCGTAATACTCGCAGCCCAGCGCGCACTTTTCAATTTCCCCTTGGGCCTCACTGAACAATTTCCCCATCTCCAGGGTGATCAAGCGTGCCAGTTCATCCTTACGCTGGCGCAGTAGGTCGGCGATGGCATAGAGGTGTTGGCAGCGTTCAGTGATGCCTTTATTTGCCCAGGCCGGTGTTGCGGCCGCGACGCTTGTGAGTGCCGTCTCCAGTTCCTTTTCATGCCAGGCGGGTTGTTGATGAAATGATTCGCCAGTGGCCGGGTTGATGGATGTGAAGCTCATGGCCGTCCTCAATTCGATTAATAAGGTGAAACGGTTATATAGATCGGCAGTATACGGCTATACTGCGTGGTTGTGCTATTACTGCCCATGGTTCTGTGGGTATACTGGGAAATTGATTAAAAAAACCGTTGTTGTGAGTGGAGGAATGAATGCGCGTTGAGTCGAGAGCGGCAAGCCAGGCGACAGTCTGTGTGCTGGGTGGAACCGGTTTTGTTGGGCGTCACATGGTTAATCACCTGGCCGATGAGGGATATCAGGTTCGGGTTATTACCCGTCATCGTGAGCGCCATCGTGAGTTACTGGTGCGTCCCGAGGTTGAGGTGATTGAAGGCGATATTAATGACCTGGATGTGTTGCGAAATTATTTTACCGGCTGTGCGGTGGTCATTAACCTGGCGGCGATTTTAAATGAGCGGCGTCGTGGTGACTTCCAGAATGTTCACGTTGTTCTGCCAGGCAAGATTATTCAGGCCTGTCGTGATCGTGGTGTAAAGCGCCTGTTGCATATGAGCGCCTTGAATGCCGATGCCCGAGCTGATACCAGCCGTTATCTGCATAGCAAAGGTCAGGGAGAGAAGCTGATGCAGGTGGCCAGTAAGGACCTGGATATTACGATTTTTCGGCCCTCGGTGATTTTTGGTGAAGACGATCATTTTTTTAATCGCTTTGGTCTGTTTTTGAGTTTGAGCCCGTTACCCTTTCCGGTGGTTTGTGCCGGGGCGCGTATTGCGCCTATTTTTGTGGGGGACGTTGTGCAGGCCTTTGCCCGATCATTAACGAATCCGGCGACCATTGGCCAGACCTATGGTCTGTGTGGTCCAAAGAGCTATACGCTACGTGAGTTGGTTGAGTTTACAGCCAGCACATTGGGATTGAAGCGGACGCTGATTAATTGCGGTCCATTATTGTCGGCTATTCAGGCCCGTGTGTTGGGCTTATTGCCGGGTAAATTGTTGACCCATGATAATGTGCTGTCGATGAAGCGGGACAATGTATGCCCTGAGCCATTTCCGGCTGTTTTTGCGCTTGAGCCTGTTAGTATAGAGGCCTGTGTGCCGATGTATCTGGGTCGCCGGAATATTCGCGGTCGTTATTATGAGATGCGGCGTTGGGCTGGTCGTGGTGACTAGCCTATCTATATAAGATAAGGCGAGAGGCGGTCGTTGTCATGGAGATCTACAGGGTTGGCGGGGCCGTGCGGGATGAGTTGCTGGGACTGCCGGTCAGTGATCACGACTGGGTCGTAACGGGCGCCACGCCGGAACAAATGCTGGCCGATGGTTATCGTCAGGTCGGTAAGGATTTTCCGGTATTTCTACATCCGCAAACTAAAGAAGAGTATGCCCTGGCCCGTACCGAGCGTAAGACGGCGCCCGGTTATCATGGTTTTGATGTTGATGCCGCCCCCGAGGTGACGCTGGAGCAGGATCTGGCCCGTCGGGATTTGACCATTAATGCCATGGCCCGTGATGGTGCTGAGCAATTGATCGACCCCTATGGCGGTCAGGTCGATTTGGAGCAGCGCCTGTTGCGTCATGTGTCGCCGGCCTTTGTTGAGGATCCTTTGCGTATCCTCCGTGTGGCGCGATTTGCGGCGCGTTTTTATGGCCTGGGTTTTCGTGTTGCCGATGAGACCCAGGTTTTGATGCGGCAGATGGTTCAGGCCGGTGAGGCTGAGACCCTGGTGGCAGAACGGGTCTGGGTCGAGTGTCAGCGAGCCCTGTGCGAGGATTATCCTGGGCAGTTTTTCACGGTGTTGCGAGATTGTGGTGCCCTGGCGGTTATTTTTCCAGAGCTGGATCGTCTGTTTGGTGTACCGCAGCCGGCGGAACATCATCCGGAGATTGATACGGGTGTGCATAGTCTGATGGTGTTGGATCAGGCGGTAAGGCTTGGTTCTGATGCTCAGTTGCGATTTGCGGCCCTGGTTCACGATCTTGGTAAGGGTGAAACGCCAGAATCGGAATGGCCACGTCATATTGCCCACGAGCAGCGCAGCGCCTGCTTGATTGAACAGTTATGCCGGCGTTTGCGGGTGCCTAAGGATTATCGTGAGCTGGCCGTGCTGGTGGCACGTTTTCACACCCATTGTCATCGGGCGTTTGATTTGAAACCGGCTACTTTACTGAAGATGCTGGAATCGGTTGATGCCTTTCGCCGTCCACAGCGCTTTGAATTGTTTTTGCTGGCCTGTGAGGCGGATGCCAGAGGGCGCCTTAATTTTGAAAATATAGCGTATGATCAGGCTGAGTATATACGTCAGGCTTGGGAGTTGGCGGCGGCGGTGACGACAGCGCCGTTGCTTGAGCAGGGCTTGCAGGGACAGGCCCTGGCTGAGCAATTACGCCAGCTACGCATTACGGAAATTGCCGTATTGCGGGGGCAATAGAAATTCAATTTTTCGGAGACTGGCCGATATACTATAATCCAGTTGTATGGATATTATATGGTTAGGCGGGGGAGGGCTGGAACAGGCCTTGTCCCAGAGATGGTCGGCAAAACTTCTCGAAGTAGCGGACTTAGTGTAAATTAAAGCGTTCCATGACAGAATATTGTGCTCATTGGTATTGAATAGTGTTGAATGAGGCCACATTATAATTAATGGTAGCGTAAGGTTGCGGGCGTAAAGTCCACAATCCTTTTATTGATTTTGAAAGATTGATTCAGATTATGACAGCACAACTATTGAGCATGGATTATATGGGAAATACACCACTCCCACGTGGTAATGAGCAGCTGATCATCCAGGGCATCAGCGTCGACAACAAGCGCTTTCGTCCCTCGGATTGGGTTGAGCGTATTTCGGCATCGATGGCGGTGTTCGGTCGTGATAACAAGTTGCGTTATTCCAACTATGTCCAGCCCTGTGTGATTGATGGTCTGAAATGCATGATTGTGGCCAAGGATTTGAGCACAATGAATGCCCCTGCCTATGAGTTTATTATGGGCTTTGCCAATGCCAATAACCTGCGTATTTGTGAAGATCGTCGCCAGCATCCGAAGCCGATTGGCGATGAACGGCGTGAGCAGGAATGGGATTATCCCTTGCAAAAAAAGAGGCCATCCGGTAACTAATCGCCTTTTAGTTCTGCGTTCTCATCGTTAGTTAGTTTTGAATCCAGGCCCCAGCGGTCGGTCAGGCTGTGTTCGATATCCAGGTGGTCAAGGATACGGGCAACAATAAAATCAACGAGATCCTGAATCGATTCCGGTTGATGATAAAAGCCTGGATTGGCCGGCATGATGGTGACGCCAAGGCGGGATAATTTCAGCATGTGTTCCAGGTGAATGGCCGATATCGGTGTTTCTCGATGCACCAGTATTAATTTACGCTGTTCCTTGAGCATTACATCAGCAGCACGTTCCAGCAGATTATCACTCTGGCCATTGGCGATGGCCGCCAATGTACCGCTGGTGCAGGGGCATACCACCATGGCTCTGGCTGCACCGGAGCCACTGGCTATCGGGGCGCTCCATTGGTCACGACCAAAGACCTGTAACTGGCCGGGTTTTACCTTGAAGTAATCGTTGAAGAAGGCCTGCATATCGCGGGGCTGGCTGGGTACATGGAGTTCACTTTCCATGCTCAGGACAATCCTGGCGGCGGATGAAACCAATAGATATACGGGCTGACCGGATTCCAGCAGGCATTGCAGCAGTCGCAGACCATAGACCATACCGGAGGCGCCGGTCAGGGCAATAGTGATGGGCTTGCGATGGGTCATGCGTATTTTTCCTGCAGGGCTTCAATCAGACGTTGATGAATATTGTCAAAACCGCCATTACTCATAATTAAGACTTGATCGCCGGGTTGAGTCAGGTCAGTGAGATGTTTGATGATATTCGCGGTGCTATCAAATAACCGGGCCTGTGGGCCAATCGCAGTGATGATGTCATCGAGATCCCAGTCCATTCCCGTTGGTTGATAGAGAATAACCTCATTGGCCTGGGTCAGTGCGGGTGCCAGCGCCTCCTTGTGGCTACCCATGCGCATGGTGTTGGAGCGTGGTTCGAGTACGGCGATAATACGCTGACCGTTGACGCGATAACGCAGGCCCTCGAGTGTTGTGGCTATAGCGGTGGGATGATGGGCAAAATCATCGTAGATGAGGATGTCATTGATGGTGCCGCGTAGCTCCATGCGGCGTTTGACGCCCTGAAAGCTGCACAAAGAGCGGATGGCCTCGACGGCAGGGATGCCCGCATGGCGTGCCGCAGCAATGGCGGCCATGCCGTTATGGACATTATGATGGCCGATTTGTGACCAGCTAACCGTACCGAATGACGTGTTGCCAAGATAGACGTCAAATTGTTCCCCGGCCTCATGAACATTGCGGGCATTCCATAGGCCATCCTGATCCGATACGGTATTGCGGAAGCCTTCGCAGGGGGTCCAGCAGCCCAGCCTTATAACGTCATCCAGATTAGCATCATCGGCGGCATGAACAATTAGACCGTTACCGGGTACCGTTCGTATTAAATGATGAAATTGGCGCTTGATAGCGTCTAGATCGTCGAAGATGTCTGCGTGATCGAACTCAAGGTTGTTGAGAATCAAGGTGCGGGGGCGATAATGGATAAATTTTGAGCGTTTATCGAAAAAGGCCGAATCGTATTCATCCGCTTCGACAACGAAGAAGGGTAAGTCGCCCAGCCGGGCCGATACCGGGAAATTATGACTAACCCCACCGATTAAATAACCGGGGTTCATGCCGCAGTCTTCCAGTATCCAGGCCAGCATACTGGCCGTTGTCGTCTTGCCGTGGGTGCCGGCCACGCCCAGTACCCAGCGTTGTTGTAGTACATGTTCGGCCAGAAAGGCGGGTCCCGAGGTATAGGCCAGACCGCTATCCAGGACGTATTCAACAGCCGGATTGCCCCGTGACAGGGCGTTGCCGATGACGACTAGATCGGGTTCTGACTGTTTTACATGGGCTGGGTCATAGCCCTCACAGAGTGTAATGCCCTGTTCCTGTAACTGCGTGCTCATCGGTGGATAGACATTGGCGTCTGAGCCACTGACCTCCATGCCCAGCTGTCGGGCTAATAGAGCAATGCCGCCCATGAAGGTGCCACAGATACCGAGAATATGAATATGCATGGGTTATAGCGTGTCCTGATAAAACAGCGTTTGTGCAACGCTGAAGGAGATGTATATATAAAGTAATGCCAACAGCGAGCCAATGAAGAATGGTGATGATACGGATTGGCTGATGATATGGGAAAACACCATGATCTGCCAGAAGAACCATAGCCACATCAATAATGCGATGAGCATGACGGCGGTATCGCTAGCGCTGTCCTGTTGCCACAGCAGTAATGGCCAGGCGCATAGCGTTAGCAGCGCGCCACATCCGGCCAGGGCCGTTAATGTTTGTACGTATCGGGACGTTAGTGTTCGGATCCATAACAGGAGCCAGCTCATGGTTGCCAGCAGAATGGTGTCGACAGCGACCATGGCCAGGGCTTCCAGCAATGGGGTCTTGTTTAATGCCAGCAGTAATTCGACCAGGGCATAGGCCAGCAACGAAAATGACAACAGGAATAGCGATGAGGGTAGTTCCTGAGGGCTGGCTCGGAGCAAGCATATGGCAAAAAAATGCTTTATTAACAGGTGCATATCAATTGCTATGTGATGTCGAATGGGGTTTCATAAGGACTATGATAGCGCGACTGGGACGGGTCGCAAATTTAAGGATGTTTGGTGGTGAGGAAAAGGGCTGTTACCAGCAGTTGCGAAAACCCAGGTGGATCGTTGATTGGTTGAATTCATCTAAATTAGAAGGGACCTCAACATTGACGGCGAAGCGCGCTAACTCCAGCTTCAAGTCGGGGATACCAGAAAATAATGTCTGAAGAAGGGAGGGGCGTTTGTGAGTCATTTTGTGGCGACAATGGCCCTTTTTAAGAGAAAAAAGCAGATGGCTGGGGACCGTTGAGGTGCTATATAGAGGGCTATGCCACATCAGTCGCATGTCGTCCCTATTATTGGTCAGCGGACTGCTCGTGAGCTGACAATGGGTGATTCGGTATAGGTTATCGATGCAAACTTGTGGGTTGTGGGTATCATTGTGAGTGATAACAACTTGCCGCCAGTTGTTTCCAGCGTGTGCCAGTGATGCAGCCGCCATGCCTGTGACGGTTAGCAGTGCCACCAGCACAACGATGTTGTGTTTGGTTTTATGCATACCCGCTCCTGTAGCGTCGGTTCTATATTATATATATCGGCAGCGGGGCCATAAAAACGCTCAAATTTACGGTTCGAATTATTGCTTTAGTTGCTGTTTTTCAATAGCTTGACGGTATTACGCGGATAGTTTTCATCATATTAATGGCCGTTTTTATAAGGGGTAGTAAGGGCCAGGTATGTGAAAATATGTTGTGAGATACGGTTTTTTGTCTTTAGTTACTAGCGATTACGGTTTGCCGCCAAAGAAAAGCGTTAGGACGCCGATAGTAAATGGATGGATAGGTAATAAATCTAGTTTTCCGGGATTGCCCGGTTATTTACTGACGGAGTTATATATGAACAATATTCATCGCTTGCAGGAGCTGGGACAGAGTATTTGGCTGGATAATATCGATCGCGGTATGCTGGACTCAGGCGAGTTAAAGCGCATGATCATCGAAGAGGGTATTGGTGGAATCACCTCTAATCCAAGTATTTTCGAAAAAGGGATCAGCAAGGGTAACCACTATGATGCGGCCATGATTGGTCAGTTAGCCCGCGATCCTAGCCAGTCCGGTCGTGAATTATTCTATGAGTTGGCCATTGAGGATATACAGGCCGCTGCTGATTTATTTCGTCCTGTTTATGAATCCAGCAAGGGTCGGGATGGCATGGTGTCGCTGGAGGTCTCACCAGACCTGGCCTATGACATCGAGGGCACTGTACGTGAGGCCCATGAACTTTGGCAGCGTGTAAACCGTTCTAACCTGATGATCAAGGTACCGGCTACACGTGAGGGCGTTGCTGCGATAGAAACACTGATTGCCGATGGCATTAATATTAATGCCACATTATTGTTTTCAGTTGAACGTTATCTCGAGGTTGCCGGTGCCTTTATTCGCGGTCTGGAATCACGTCTGGAAAAGGGTTTAAATATTGACGGTATTGAGTCGGTTGCCAGCTTCTTTATCAGCCGTGTTGATGTCGCCGTTGATGGCCAGTTGACGGCCGACAACGTAGATCTGCAGGGTAAGGCGGCGATTGCCAATGCCCGCCTTGCCTATCAGCAATGGCAGAACCTGTTTTCATCGGAACGTTTTGCATCATTAGCGGCGAAGGGCGCGCGCTCACAGCGGTTGTTGTGGGCCAGTACCGGCACCAAAAATCCTGAATTCAGCGATGTGTTGTACATCGATGATTTGATTGCACCAGAGACGGTTAACACGGTACCGCCAGCGACGTTGGATGCCTATATTGATCACGGTACGGCGGCACAGACGCTCATGCCAGCGGATGGTGTTGACCAGGCACAATCATTGATACATCAGTTGGAGTCACTGGGTATTGATATGGCAGCGATGGCCGTTGAACAGGAGCGACAGGGTGTGGAGTTGTTTATTAACTCATTTAATAACCTGATTGCTGTTGTACAGGAAAAGGCCGATTATATGTTGTCAGATGGTGGTGCCAAGGGTAAGGCTAACGGTTAGTTCATTAGCCAGTCAGGTCTAACTTGATAAAAAAGGGCGCGGGTGTATAACCCGGGCCCTTTTTTTTGTTATCGTAATATTGAATTATGAATGGACGGATTGATGACGCAAACAGACTGGGCAACGATTGCTTCGCAAATAACCGAGGTGAGCGGTCAAGCCTTTACGGTTGTATCGACAGAACCATTGTCCGGCGGATGTATCAACCAGGCCTGGCGTTTAAATGGCAAGAACGAATCTTATTTCGTAAAGCTCAATAGTGTAGTGCATCAAGACATGTTCACTGCCGAGATGGCTGGCTTGCGGGAGATAGCGGCGACTAATACCATAGCTGTGCCCGCACCACTATGTTATGGAACGACAGCCAGGCAATCCTATCTGGTACTGGAATATCTGGATATGAGGGCAGGCGGTAGTGATCTTGCGAATGAACAATTTGGAGAACATTTAGCGGCCATGCATCGTTGTACTATGAAACAGTTTGGTTGGTCGCAGGATAATACCATTGGCTTAACGCCGCAGATAAATTCAGCGATGGATGATTGGGTGCAGTTCTGGGCGCAGCATCGCCTGGCTTATCAATTACAGTTGGCAGCGAGTAACGGTCATCATGGTCGCTTACAACAACGCGGTGAAAAATTATTGAGCGTTTTTGAGACGTTATTTGTTGGCCATAATCCGAAGCCGTCATTGTTACATGGTGATTTATGGGCCGGTAATTATTCAAGCATGGCTGATGGTCGACCAGTGATCTTTGATCCTACAGTTTATTATGGTGATAGAGAAACCGACCTGGCCATGACGGAATTATTTGGTGGTTTTTCGCCACATTTTTATCAGGCCTATAAAGGTTTCTGGCCTTTGGATGATGGCTATTCTATACGTAAGACATTGTATAACCTCTATCATATTTTGAATCATCTGAATTTGTTTGGTGGCGGGTATTTATCGCAGGCTGAGGACATGGTTGATCAATTGTTAGCGGAGATGGGTTGATGATATATTTATCAATCCCCGTCATTCCGGAAGTGTTTTAGCGGTATTTATATTTTCTCATTTCCATGTGCCCATAGGGCAGAAACTCTGCGTGGGAATACATATAATGTTTGGTAAGCCAATAAGGTATAGGAATTATCCCGAGGCTATTTGGGTAGTCTTATGTATCATCGATTCCAGACCGCGTTGAAATATTTTTGGCATCTCTATCGCAGGATATATTGTTTTTATTTTACAGACAGCCAATAACCAGGTCTGCTGGTGGGTTTTCGCACCCACGGGCGTGATACTTTCTTGGCAACACGTAGTCGCAACAAATTCACAGGACGGCTCTCGGCCGATTGTTGATGTTAACGCCAAGCCATACTGAAAACGTGAGTGGGGGCCTGTTATTCAAGGCCGTAACTCACGATTTTCAGTATGAGCTTTTTGTTATGTGTTTGTCGCTTATAAAGCCTGAACTTTGTTTGCACATGGACCTTTCTGACCTTGGCCCACCTCAAACTCAACGGCTTGACCATCATTCAGTGTTGCGTATCCGCCACCCGCTTGAATCTCTGAATGATGAACAAATAGATCTTTACTGCCATCTTCCGGAGTAATAAAACCGAAGCCTTTATCTGCATTAAACCACTTTACTGTACCTTTGCTCATATTTTGCTCTCTACTTTATAGTGAAAAAATGTAATTCTGTTTCCGCTATCACCATTACAAAAACAGATCTTTAATTCTATTGTACACATAATCGTTTATTAGACGGAAACTATGTTATCTGTGGTAGCCAGATCCCACCTAATAGCCAATATTGAGGTGATATACCGAGTCTAAACAATATAATTTGCCCATAACCGCTTTGGGGCGTTAGCTGCTTGCCAAATATTAATATTATTGTAGTTTCATATGTAGCATCTTGCCGCCCGTTTGATCCGCCAATTCCTGGTATTGCCACAAGGTGGTCGGGTTAGAACGTCCCAATGGCAGCGTAAAGGCCGGGGCGGGTATGTTGAGGTAATGGATGCGATCATCGGAGGGTTCATCGCCGATGAGTAAATAGGCGCCGGGTGTGCGGGCGTTGCGCGCAGCTTGTTTGAAGGCGTCGCCAATGGTTTCGTTGGCACCGATGAAGGGTGCGCCTTGCATGAGCTGGTCGAACATTTCCCCCATTGAGCCGTTGTAGGTTTCGGCTTTGCCGCCGGAGAACCAGGTGATGGCGTCGAGGTGTTTGCCGGAGCGTATGACGATGACGCGTAGTACGGGAATGAGAAATGAGGTGACGCCGTGCATGGAGCCGGTGGCGTCGACGAGTAGATGCAGTTCTTTGCCGGGTATATCTTTTAATCCCTCGATAAACAGGTCAAAGTCTTTACGCCCCTTACCCTGGCCAAGGCCCACCGCATTCAGGGCGCGATCCATCTGGACGTCTGTACTCATTTCGGCCATGTCACTGAGATTGCCGAGCAGGCGGTCTTTTTCTCCCTGGCTATGTGATAGCTGTTGGCGTAGTTCTTCGACCTCCTGTTTTAATTTGGGTAGCTGATATTCTTCGGCCATGCGCGAGGTGATAAGTATGGTTACCAGCAAAAATATAAAGGTGGCTAGCATCAGCAAGGCGACGTCGGAAAAGCTTTCATGAATATTGGGTGATGACCAGCGGCGACGGTTTTTCATTGGCCAGATTCCATCATTTTTCCGGTTTTGACGGGAACAATTCTTTGAGACGTTGCCACCAGGGTTTGTTGATGGCGCGGAGTAGTTGTACCTCCTGACGCAGCATTTGGCTGCTGTGCTGCCGCATACGAATGTTGTCACTCAGCGCGGTGTTTTCCTGTTCGGAGCTCTGGCGCAGGTGTTCTACCTCCTCTCGGAATTGCGCCATCGCCTGGCGTGAATCATCGCAGGCAGTGCGTAGGCTGCGGATATGTTCACCGAGCGCGGCCAGTTCGTTGTCGAGAAAGCGGACGTCTCGTTCCATTGAGGCCTGCAGGTCGGCGGCGCAATGAATCAGGCAGGTGCGAACCAGGCGATCATAAAGACTTTCCGTGCCTTGTTCGGTGATCTGAGCAAAGACGCGTAAGATGACGCCGCCGAGTACGGCCCCGAGCAGTGTGGTATAAAATGCTGTGCCCATGCCGGCCATGGCTTGGCGTAGGCCGGAGAGTAATAATTCCTGATCGTGGCCGAGGGCTTCGAGGGAGCTGGTCAGTCCGGTCAGTGTTAGCGTCAGACCCATGACGGTGCCAATGAGCCCGAGTGTGATCAATAGATTGCCGACGACCTCCACGGAGTGACTGGCGCGCTGATAACTGGCTAGTTCTACGCTGAGCAGGGCCTCAACATCGACCGGGTTATTATGGCTGAGTAGTGACTGCAGGGCAGTAAAGAAGCGATTGACGGCACGTCGTTGCGATGGAATGTCTAATTGTTTAAGCCCCCGTTGTTGTAATAGCGCCTCGTGTTCAAAGGCGGTTACCGCCTCCAGGGTTAGCATTAACGTGATAAGGAGGCTGCCGATCATGCCGACGACGAACAGGCCGAGGATCAGCCAGGTGATTCGGCTGCTATCATGGGCGAGAAATTCCCATATATTAGAATCGCGGTAAAGGGTGACATAGACAACCATGGTGGTGGCGGCCCAGATAGCCCAGAGAAAAAGGGTGCGAAATGGTTTCTGGTTCATGGTCTTGCGGTGGTGCCCCGTCATTGGTTCGGCATAGTGTTAATATTGTGCCGAGTCTGTCAATTGAAAACATTATCATTAGAAAGGTTACCATTAGTATCATTAATGCTGAAAAGGTATTTCTGTGGCATTGAGTAAGAGGGATATGCGGTGTTGAGTAAGAATGGAGAATTGGCCCAGCTGTTACAGCGTGGCATGGAGGCCCTGGATCTGGAGGCATCTACAGAGGTGGTTGGGCAATTGTTGCAATATGTCGCCCTGCTCGACAAATGGAATCGAACCTATAATTTGACGGCAATTCGGGAGCCGCGTGCTATGATCACGCGCCATTTGCTCGACAGTCTGGCCGCGATGCCGTACATTGAAGGGCCGTTTCTGGCGGATGTTGGAACGGGTCCCGGGCTGCCGGGTATACCGCTGGCGTTGATGCGGCCGGATCTAAATTGGGTCTTGCTGGACAGTAATAGTAAAAAGACCCGTTTTGTTACTCAGGCCGTGGCCGAGATCGGGCTGGAAAATGTTCGGGTGCTGACTGGTCGTGTGGCGGATATTGAGCTGGAGTCACGTTGCAACACGGTGATTTCACGGGCATTTACTGATATTTCGGCCTTTATCAACGGGGCCGGGCATCTCTGTCGTGAAGAGGGTCAATTGCTGGCCATGAAGGGGGCTGCGGTGACCGATGAATTACAGCGGTTGCCGGATGGGTATAGTGCCGAGCGAATTCCACTACAGGTGCCGGGACTGGATGCCCAGCGTTGTATAATTAAAATTGTTCACAAATAATAGATTGGCCTGATGGGAAAAATACTGGCAGTAACAAATCAAAAGGGCGGGGTTGGAAAGACGACAACCAGCGTCAATTTGGCGGCATCACTGGTGGCGACCAAGCGTCGGGTATTGTTGGTTGACCTGGACCCGCAGGGCAATGCGACGATGGGTAGTGGTGTGGATAAGCATAACCTAGCATCATCCGGTTGCGATGTATTGCTGGGAGAGACAAAGGCCAGTGATGTCATTGTTGCCACCGATGAGGCGGGCTATGACCTTATGCCGGCCAATGCCGATCTGACGGCCGCCGAGGTCTCATTGATGACGTTGGCTCAGAGTGAAAAACGTCTGCAGATGGCGTTGGCGGAAGTGAATGATCGCTATGACTATATATTGATCGATTGCCCGCCATCATTAAACATGTTGACGGTAAATGCCCTGGTGGCCGCTAATGGCGTCATTATTCCAATGCAGTGCGAGTATTATGCGCTGGAGGGTTTGACGGCATTGCTGGATACGATTGAGCAGATTCGCTCAACATTGAACTTTGATTTGAGTGTAGAGGGCCTGTTGCGAACCATGTTTGATCCCCGGAACAACCTGGCCAATGATGTTTCAGCGCAACTGGTCGAGCATTTTGGCGACAAGGTTTATCGTACGTTGATACCGCGTAACGTGCGTCTGGCCGAGGCGCCGAGCCATGGCTTGCCGGCACTGGCCTACGATAAACGCTCTCAGGGGGCGGTGGCCTATCTGGCTCTGGCTGGAGAGATGATTCGCAAAGAGGCCGATTCAAGGCGATCCGAAGCTGTAGTATAAGCAGCTAACTTGGCTAAAAAAAAATTATGAATGCAAAAAGACGAGGTTTAGGGCGTGGATTGGACGCCTTGCTGGGCGGTGCGTCAGCGGCGCAGGCATCTGGTTCATCTGAGGGTGAGTCAGAAAATGACAGCAAAAACAGACAAATAACAGCCCTGTCTATAGATGTGATGCGGCGTGGTAAATATCAGCCACGTAGTGATATGCGTACCGAGGCGCTGGAGGAGCTGGCCGACTCGATTCGTGCTCAGGGTATTGTTCAGCCCATTATTGTGCGCCCGGTTGGCGGCGATAATTACGAGATTATTGCCGGTGAGCGGCGTTGGCGGGCGGCTCAGATAGCCGGTTTACATGAAGTGCCGGTGGTAGTTCGAGATGTGCCGGATGAGGCGGCCATCGCGATGGCGCTGATTGAGAACATTCAGCGTGAAAATTTGAATCCGATTGAGGAGGCGGTGGCACTGCAGCGCTTAATTAAGGAATTTGACCTGACGCACCAGTCTGCTGCCGAGGCCGTGGGGCGTTCCCGTGCCGCGGTATCTAATCTTTTGCGCCTATTTGACCTGAATGATGATGTGAAGCAGCGGCTGGAGCGGCGCGAGCTGGAAATGGGGCATGCCCGTGCATTGCTGGGTCTACAGGGGCGTAGTCAGAGTGAGGCCGCGCGACTGGTCACGGTCAGGGCCTTGTCGGTACGCGAAACCGAGCAGATGGTTCGCCGAATGCAGGGCGAACAGGGCGGGAAAAAGAGTGGAAAG
>Ga0316190_10000380_pt1 | contig 30130 bp, 29 predicted proteins | sample Eddworburrow2_MG_FD_204929 | JGI IMG/M metagenome (GOLD analysis project Ga0316190, IMG submission 204929) | Coastal sediment microbial communities from Maine, United States - Eddy worm burrow 2 | ecosystem: Environmental > Aquatic > Marine > Coastal > Sediment | place: USA: Maine | collected... | reverse complement strand
CTGACTCATCTTTAGCATCCTTTCACCTCGTAATATTCTTTTGTATGAATAATACGAACAGTGCCTGCGGTGGATCTATTTTACTTTATCATTTCATGTTGAAGTGGCGCCTTTTTAGTTTATCAAAATCAGCTCAGTCGCTTTTCAATCACATTGGCAGCGTTCAGAATTCGACCTTCATCAAAATAATTGCCGATTAACTGAACGCCAATGGGCAGTTTGTTTTGATCCAGACCCGAGGGCAGCGATATGGCAGGCAGACCGGCAAGATTTGCGGACACAGTATAGATATCCGAAAGGCACATTGCGAGTGAGTCATCCGTTTTCTCGCCAATTTTAAACGCCGTGGTTGGCGCCGTAGGTGTAATCAGGAGATCGCATTTTTCAAAGACTTGCTGAAAATCCCGCTTGATTAATGTTCGAACCCGTTGCGCTTTCTGGTAATATGCGTCATAATATCCCGCCGAGAGAACATAGGTTCCCAGCATAACACGACGCTTGACTTCTTTGCCAAAGCCCATACTGCGACTCTTGCGATACATGCTCTCTATATCGCCGACATCCGGCGCCCGCAACCCATATCTTGCGCCATCATATCGCGACAAATTAGAAGAGGCTTCAGCCGTAGATAATACCTGATATGTGGCAATCGCATATTCAGTATGCGGCAGAGAGACATCTATAATTTCGGCTCCCTGTTTTTGAAGAATGTCGACAACATTTAACACACTTTTGCGAACCGCCTCCTGCAAACCTTCGCTAAAATACTCTTTTGGCAGTCCGATTTTAAGTCCGGCAATGTCGCGATTTAAATCGGTAGTATAGTCGGACGCAGCTATGCGGCTGCATGTCGAATCCCGGTCGTCCGCTCCGGAGATAACGCTAAGCAGAAGAGCGGCGTCTTCCACATTTGAGGTAATCGCCCCAATCTGATCGAATGAAGAGGCGTAAGCCACAAGTCCATAACGGGAAACACGACCATAAGTCGGTTTAAGTCCGACAACGCCGCAAAATGAGGCTGGTTGACGCACTGAGCCGCCTGTATCCGAGCCCAACGCCGCCATTGCCAGCCCTGCGGCAACCAGCGCGCAGGATCCGCCGGAAGAGCCGCCAGCCACCCTCCCCTGATCGTGCGGATTTCTCACCGGGCCATAAAATGAGTTCTCGTTAGAGCTGCCCATTCCAAATTCATCCATGTTGGCTCGTCCGATGATTATGGCGTCGGCCTTTTCCAACTTTGCAATAACGGTGGCGGAATAGGGCGATTTAAAGGATTGAAGTATTTTTGACGCGCATGAAAGAATCTCACCCTTGTGAGCAAGATTGTCCTTCACGGCGAGTATAAGACCGGCGAGTCGGCCAGTTTTTCCCTTTTGAATGCGTTTGTCGATTTTTCGGGCGTCGGACAGCGCATTCTCCGTCCTTGTATTGACAAAGGCGTTCAAGTGAACGCCTTTGTCAATACGGTGAAGATATTTTTTTACCAGTTCAACTGCTGAATACTCTTTTGCAAGAAGAGCGTTCCGGTTTTCAGATATTTTTCTAATCTGCAACTCCGCTTAGAAAGCAATAGAAGTATTTTGAAACCCTGCTCTACTTCTCCTCTGATTGAACTTCGCTATTTTCTTTTTCAGGCTCCTTCACAGACTTTTTGAACTCCATCATTCCCTTTCCAAGACCCTTGGCTAATTCAGGGAATTTTTTCCCTCCGAATAGCAGCAGAATCACAAGCACAATTAGCAAAACTTCCCAATGGCCGAACCCCATAACAACTTCTCCTATGATTTCTGGTTATCCGCAGAATTACTATTATCATTTTTACGTTCCGCCGGCGCAGGCTTTGTAATTTCGTCCTTAATCTCCTCAACGCTTTCCTTTATTTCTCTGCGAAATTGAGTATGCGGCGCCTCCATGTCCAATTCACTTTTAAATTCATTTGTGGCGCGCTTGAATTCCCGAATGCCTTTGCCCAGCCCACGCGCCAGATCAGGCAGTTTTTTTGAGCCAAAGAGCATCAATACAACAACAAAAACAACAAGAATTTCCGGCATTCCGACCGCTCCCATAGCAATATCCTTTCTTTAATACCATCTCAATAAATAGACTGCGACCAATATGCCAAAAAATCCAATTCCGTTCAAAATAATCTTAAACCCAATGGTGAATTCCAAAAAACCGATTCCCAAGGTTCCCGGTCCGATTGCCAGAACGGCTTCTTTTAAAAAAAAATCTTTCACAACGCCTTCGGGTAAGGCAAGCGTTAATAGCTGACCGAACAGCGATCCGATCATCGCTCCTAAAACAATAATGAGGACAACATAGGCTATTGGTTTTCGCGCCATCAGGAATTCCTTTCACATTTCCATTTGACAAACAAATTGTCGTTTACCGGGAATTGAGTAATGAACCAAATATTTTAACACCATGATCCGAATTCAACACTGGCTCATAACATCGATCAGGATGGGGCATCATTCCCATAACATTGCCTTGTTTATTGCATATTCCGGCAATGTTGTCTGCCGAGCCATTTGGATTAACCTGGTCTGTGACAAAGCCATTGAGATCGCAATATTTAAACAAGACCTGTTGATTGTCGTGAAGTTCTTTCAAAGTGTCAGAGTCAGCATGATAGCGTCCATCAGCATGGGCAATCGGGATGTCTAAGATTTCACCGCTGCCACATTGGTTGGTGAAGGCAGTTTTTGAATTTTCAACACGCACTTTCACATAGTCGCAGATGTACTTCAGGTTCGTGTTCCGCATCAGGGCGCCTGGCAAAAGACCAGCTTCGCAAAGTATTTGAAAACCGTTGCATATCCCAATGACAATTCCACCCTTAGCGGCAAAGTCAACGACTGACTGCATGACCGGGGAAAAACGCGCAATTGAGCCGGTTCGCAGATAGTCGCCATAAGAAAAACCGCCGGGCAAAACCACAACATCAAACGGCTTGAGGTTGGTTTCTTTATGCCAGACAAACGAAACATCCTGTTGCAGTGGATGCTTCAGCGCATAATAGCAGTCATGGTCGCAGTTGGAGCCGGGAAAGACAATAACCGCAAACTTCATTTTTCCCCACCGTCATCATTTAGCAATTGAATTTCATATTCTTCGATAACCGGATTCGCGAGCAGTTTTTGACAGGCCTGTTCAGCCAATTCCCGCGCTTGTTGCGCCTGAACATGTCCAAAATTGAGTTCAATTACCTTGCCGACGCGCACTTCTTCGACTTTGTCAACGCCGAGATTATTCAGCGCTTGCAGAACAGCTTTTCCTTCAGCGTCAAGAATTCCTTTTTTCAAGGTAATATGTATACGCGCAGTCATCTAATATCTCAATTTATTTGAATAATTTAGTCTGTTATTGAGATGTCGAGAATCTCGTTTTCTTCCTCTTCATCTCTATGAAAAAAAACAGATCTCAGAAATCCGGATAACACAAAGCCGAACACCACCGGGAATATCGCTTTTTGACGAAGAATAATAATGGTCGCAAGCCCGGTCAGCAATATCATTAAAATAACCGTGTTTTTGGTTCCGTTTTTGAAAGAAAATCTGGGCAGCGCTTCATATTCCACGTGACTTACCATCAAAAAGCAAAGAAAACCGACAAGTGGAAATAAGGCTGGCGCAAACCGCAGACCTTCCCAGAGATCGTAATTAAAAATGACATACGAAGCTATCGTTCCGGCCATAACCGGAATCGGCAATCCGGAAAAAACACTCTTTTCCGAACCATCGGTCATCACATTAAATCGCGCCAATCGAATCGCGCCAAAAAGCAGGGGAAAAAAAGCAGCGATGATTCCGGCCGCGCCGAATTTGTGAAGGAAAACCTGATAGATCAGCACGCCGGGCGCAACGCCAAAAGAAACGACATCGGTAAGTGAATCAAACTCAACGCCAAAATCACTTTCCGTGTTGGTAAAACGAGCGACCTTGCCGTCTAAACCATCCCATAGCACGGCAATAAAAATCAACCATGATGCGGTTACAAACTTTCCCTCAATTGCACTAATGATGGAAAAAAAACCAAAAAACAGGTTCAACATAGTGAGAATACTTGGAACGATCCGCTTATTATATTTCATACGAAGACTCCTATGACACTTTCACCGCCTTTGACCCGATCGTTTACATTTACTTTTACTTCAACGTTTTCAGGCAGCAAAATATCCATACGCGACCCAAACTTGATAATGCCGAATTTTTCTCCACGTGTGACGACATTGCCTTCACGAACATGGCAGACAATACGGCGTGCAATAAGGCCTGCTATTTGTTTGAATACAATTTTGTTTCCGTCAGACTCCAGGCCGATAATTGTTTGTTCATTCACCTCGGAGGCGTCTTTTTTATACGCGTTGATAAAGGCGCCCTTCTTGTAACGAAAAAAATTAATTTTTCCGGAAATCGGAATACGGTTGACGTGCACGTTAAATACACTCAAAAAAATACTGACCCGTGTGACCGGCCCTTTGACGATATGGATGTCGTGTTCTTTGACAATGCTGACCACTTTTCCGTCTGCCGGAGAAACAACAGCGCCGACAATGTCAGGAGAAGTCCGAACCGGATCCCGAAAAAAATAGATTGAAAATAAGGCGGCAGAAAAGAATACAATCGCACTAATCTTTAAAATTGCGTTTTCAGTAGCAATGAACCCCAGAAAAAGCGTTGCCGCCAATAACAAAAGCCCTACTACAATTCCAATTCCCTCTTTAGCCAAATTTCCAACCTCCGGTTAAACAGCCTGCTATTTAAAAATCCGAGTGTAAACTTCTGCATACGCCTCTTCCACTTTGCCAAGATCGTGACGAAATCTGTCCTTGTCAAGCTTTTCGCCCGATCCAGAATCCCAAAAACGACATGTATCAGGTGATATTTCGTCGCCAAGCCTGATTTTGTCTAATTTTCCTCTGCCGAACTCCAGCTTAAAATCAACCAAAACCATATTTCTTCTACCGAAAAAACTTTTAAGCACCGCATTTATTTTTTGCGAATATCGTTTGATGATCTCTATTTCCTCAGGACTGGCATATTCTGCGGCGAGTATCTGTTCTTCCGTTATCATCGGGTCGTTCTGCGCGTCATCTTTTAAATAGAATTCCAGCAATGGCGCATCAAGCAAGTCCCCTTCTTCCTTGCCAGACCTTTCCACAAGGCTGCCCGCAACAACGTTTCGCATGACCACCTCAACTGGAATCATGCTCAGTTTTTTGATCATCATTGAATTGTCATTGACAATTTTGACAAAATGTGTTGGAACGTGGTAGTTATCTAAATAGGAAAATAAGTGAGCAGAAATTGCGTTATTATATCTGCCCTTGTCTTTTATTTTACCTTTCTTTTTTCCATTAAAAGCCGTGGCGTCGTCTTTAAACTCCTGTATCAGAAAATCTTCATTGTCTGTCTCGAAAACAATCTTCGCTTTTCCTTCGTACAGTTTAGCTTTCTTCTTCAAATTACTGTCTTTCAATTTATAGTTCTCCGATTATGATACTATTGAAGTCCAATTCGAGCAAAAATAAAATCGACTTGATGAAGGTTTTTTTCAAGATTAAAACAATCCTCGATTTCTTCATCCGTAAAAAAACTTTTTATTTTTTGATTCTTTTTCAACTCTTCTTTAAAGTCAACTCCCTCTTCCCAAGCCTTCATTGCACATGCCTGAACGTGTTGATACGCTTCCTCGCGCGAAACACCTTTTCGCGCCAAGGACAACAGGAAGGTTTGCGAAAAAACCAGACCGCGGGTTTTTTCCAGGTTTTTCATCATGTTGTCCGGATATACGACAAGATTTTCAATGATTTTTGTAAACCGATTCAACATATAGTCCAGAGCAATTGCGCTGTCAGGAATGATGACCCTTTCAACCGACGAATGTGTGATATCGCGTTCATGCCATAATGCAACATTATCAAGAGCCGCCATTAAATTTGACTTTACTACGCGCGCAAGCCCGGTAACCTGCTCACTGCCGATTGGGTTTCTTTTGTGCGGCATGGCCGATGAGCCTTTTTGCCCTTTGGAAAAGAACTCTTCCACTTCAAGTATTTCCGTGCGTTGCAAATTCCTGATTTCGGTGGCAAATTTCTCTAAAGATGCGGCGACAAGCGCCAGGGCGCTCATATACTCGGCATGGCGATCACGCTGAATGATTTGCGTTGAAACCGGAGCTGGCTCCAAATTTAGTTTTTTGCAAACATATTCCTCGACGCGAGGATCGATATGCGCAAAAGTCCCCACCGCTCCTGATACTTGACCGACTGAAATACTCTGAACGGCACTCTGCAAGCGCTTGACGCCGCGCCCCACTTCATCATACCATAAAGCTAGTTTCAACCCGAAGGTTGTTGGTTCTGCGTGAATGCCATGCGACCTGCCTATGCAGGCTGTTTTTTTAAATTCAACGGCGCGAACTTCGAGGGTCTTGCGCAGCTTCTCCATCCTTTGCAGCAACATTAAGCCGGCCTGTCGCATTAGATAGGCCATGGATGTGTCGAGCAGGTCGGAAGAAGTCATCCCCAAGTGAATATAGCGACTGTCCTCGCCTACATATTCCCCGACATTTGTCAAAAAAGCGATGACATCATGCTTAGTGATTTCTTCTATTTCCAGCACGCGATCTATGTCAAAATTTCCTTTTTCTCGAATAATGCGAGCGGCTTCTGTCGGAATTTCACCAATTTCAGCCATTGCTTCGCAGGCAAGGATTTCAACTTCTAGCCAAACGCGAAATTTATTTTCATCGCTCCAAATATTTGCCATTTCAGGCAATGAATATCTTGCTATCAAGGTGTTTTTCCGGTATTATTTCTCAATTCACGCAGGCGCAACGATACACTATACGCCTTTCGATCTCTGATGATTTTTAGTTTTAATGCATCGCCGCCACGCAAATCAGAATCATCGATCACTTTCCAAATATCATCTTCTTTGCGAATTTTCTTCTCGTTTATTTCAATGATAATATCGCCAATCTCCAAACTGGCCTCGGCGGCCGGGCTGCCTTTTTCTACATTTGTAATAATGACGCCCTCAGCGGACTTCATTTTAAAATAACGAGCAACCATTGGCGGGATGTCTTCAACGGTCAGACCAGTTGTCCAACTCCGGTTTACCTCGCCAAATTTCTTGAGATCCTGAAGGACGCGCAACATTCGATTGCTTGGAATGGCAAAACCGAGTCCGATTGAGCCCTTGCCGCCATCCCCTGTATAAATAAATGTATTCAGCCCGATTACCTGGCCAATGCTATTGATCAATGGCCCGCCGCTATTGCCCTGATTGATCGCTGCGTCGGTCTGGATCATATCTTCATATACACGTTCATTTCTTTGCCGACCGAAATCTCTGTCAACAGCGCTCACTACGCCAACTGTAACGGTGGGGTTCGAGTTTATTTCAAATAATCCAAACGGGTTGCCAATAGCAATGGCCCATTCACCGATCAAAACATTATCGGAATCGCCAAACTCAAGGTAAGGGTAATTTTTGCCCTCGATCTTGATTAGCGCCATATCGGTTACATAGTCAGAGCCAACTAGTTTGGCGTCAGCTGTTTTCCCATCAGACAAAGAGACAACAATTTCAGAAGCATTATGAATGACATGTTCATTGGTAAGCAAATATCCGTCTGACGAAATCAAAAAACCGGAACCGAGACTCTTTACGGCTTGCCTGGGAATCATTTCCGGAAAAAAAAATTGAAAAAACGGATCACGATAATAGTTGCCGCGGCGCGCTTCCTGGAACTGGGTTACATTTATACCGCACACAGCCGCGCTAACCTTCTTAACGGCAACCGTTATCGCTGTTTGACGACTGGAGGATATTTGGTCATTTAAATTACTTCTTTTGTTAGAAGAAACCTGCGCTTTCAAACTAGAAACATCAAGTCCGGGAATTAGATCTTCCTCGGTTGATGAGTCGCTACAGCCAAACGGTAAACAACTAATAAGGGCAGTCAACAATAAAACTTTCAGATCAGCAATCATTACTCAGCCCGCTCCTTCACCTTTTCCCAATCAGATAAAAATCGCTCCAGGCCAATATCGGTTAACGGATGGTTAAATAGTTGATCAAACACTTTTAAAGGCATGGTGGCGACATCGGCTCCGATCATTGCAGATTCGACAACATGCAGCGGATGGCGCAGGCTTGCGGCAAGAATCTCAGTTTCATACCCATAATTATCAAAAATGGTGCGGATATCAGCAATGATATCCATTCCAACACCGCTTATATCATCCACACGACCCACAAATGGACTGACAAATGACGCGCCCGCTTTGGCTGCAAGCAATGCCTGACTGGGGTTAAAAATCAAAGTAACATTGGTCGGAATACCTTCTGATGTTAATGATTTTACCGCCTTTAACCCTTCTCGAATCATCGGTATTTTTATGCAAATATTTTTATGCAGGGCGGCAAGTTCACGCGCCTCCGTCATCATTCCTGCATAGTCAATGGCAATCACCTCCGCGCTGACAGGCCCATCGACCACGTCGCAAATGCCAAGCAATATGTCTTTGAATTTTCCGGTTTCCCGTGACACAAGCGTTGGATTTGTCGTTACACCATCCAGTATACCCATGGCTGCAACTTGTTTAATTTCATCAAGGTTGGCGGTATCTAAAAAAAACTTCATTCAACATGCTCCATCTAATATATGACTTCAGTCAAGTATAATCCGTGCGGCGGAATGGTAACGCCGGCCATCTCTCTCCTGCCGCTTTTTAATATTTCAAGCACAAAATCAGCAGGTATTTTCCCTCGCCCGACATCAACCATCGTTCCTACGATTATACGCACCATATTATGAAGAAAGCGCTTTGCGCAAATCCGCATCACGATCTCTTCTCCATTCTCTTGCCAATCAAGGCTGTATACTATGCTTCTATAATGTTCCTCTCCCGCGACTTCTCGTGAAAAGCCTCTATAACGATTATCACCAAGCAGATACCGGGAGGCTTTGCGGATTTCCTGCAAATCCAGAGCATAACGACAAAACCATGCATAACGACGAGCAATTGCTCGCTTACGCTTGGAGATCACATATCTGTAAACTCTTTGTCTTGCGCTATATCGGGCATGGAAATCATCATCCGTCTCAAGCGCGCTGACGATGCGAACATCTTCCGGCAAATTTGCATTCAGCGCGCATTTTATTTCTGAAAGAGAAAGTCTGCTCTCGAATTTAAAGTTTGCCACTTGTCCAAGCGCGTGCACCCCTGCGTCAGTGCGTCCTGAAGCATAGACCGTAGGCCGCGCTGCAAAAACACGCTCAATGCCATCTTCAATCGTCCCCTGCACCGTTCTCACTTCATTTTGAATTTGCCACCCATGGAAATCAGAGCCGTCATATTCAAGTGTCAATTTAATATTGCGCATCTCACGTTTAGCCCAAATAAACACCAAGACAGCCAACACCCGCGCAAATCATAAAACTGCCGTAATCGGCAAACCGAAAACGCATTCTTTTAAAAGAACTTCTCACTCGAAGCGAACTATATGCTCTAGCTTCCATCGCAAGAGCCAATGCCTCCGCGCGCCTAAAGGCCTGAAAAAGCAAAGGTATTATCATTGGCACAAGAGCCTGGATGCGATTGAGAAGCTTGCCCTCCAATGAGAGTCCGCGAGAAATTTGCGCATTTTTAATATTAATCGCCTCTTCAAGTAAAATCGGAACGAAACGCAACGTAAGCGCAGACATCAAAACCAAATCATCGACTGGCGCCCGCAGCCTGCGCAACGGCGCGAGCAGCAAACCCAAGCCATCCGTTAGTTCAACCGGCTCAGTTGTTGAAGTCAAAAACATTGCCAGAACAATCAAAATTACCAGTCGAATTGCGTACAGTGAGCCCTTTAATAAAGCGTTGAAGTCAAATCCTATAAATATCGTATTTTCTGCGCTAAAATTGATTGAATGGAAAAGCATTGTAAAACCAAGCAACCAGCCAAAAGGCTTTAAACTCTTGAGCAAAACGTGATTCGGAAGGCCTGAAACTATCTTAAGCAAAAAAGTAAAACAAAGATAAACCGACAATGCCTTGAACGATTCAGCAAAAAGAAGGCAGGTCATCAACAAAATACTTGCCATCAGCTTGGTTCGAGGATCCAAACGATGAATAAATGAACTGCCTGAATAATATTGTCCGAGTGTGATGTCTAAAAATGGCATTTCCGTATAATTTAGACGGGAATATATGTGGTTTTGGTAAAAAAAACAACCAAAAAAGGGCATCTGCCTTTACTAGTTTTATCTTGACTTTTGTTACAATTTCTTTTATTTATTATCTCGCAGCTCGGAAAGCCTTTCATCCACCTGCAAAATCAAATCAAGCATTCAATTGTGATTTTTCCAATCACCTACATGAGGGTAAAGACATGAGCGAACCGAAGTTCAAGCCTTTTGTTCCTGCCGAATCGGATCTTAAAGAATTTACGTTCAAGGCCGTTTTTCTTGGTGTCATAATGGCCATTATTTTGGGAGCAGCCAACGCATATCTCGGGATGAAAGTAGGCCTGACTGTCGCGGCAACCTTCCCGGCCGCAGTTGTGGCTATGGCTGCCCTAAGGCTCTTTAAAGGCACAATTCTCGAGGAAAACGTTGCAAGAACAACAGCCTCAGTTGGCGAAGCGTTAGTCGCCGGAGCAATTTTTACAATTCCAGCATTTGTTATCAGCGGCGTGTGGGATTCACTTTGGACACCAGCGCATTTGATTGAGGGATCCGTTATCATGCTGATCGGAGGTTTACTGGGTGTCATGTTCATTATCCTGCTGCGTAAAACCATGGTTGAAGAAGCCGACCTCCCTTACCCTGAGAGTGTCGCAGCGGCGGAAATCGTAAAAGCAGGCCAAGGTGGAGCAACAGGCGCCAATTATGTTTTTGGAGCCATGGGATTAGCCGGATTGTTCGAAATCTTTAAAAACAGCAACGGCATCCACATTATTCATGACTCCGTTAGCAAGTTTTTTATGTTTGCCGAATCAAAAATATTTTTTCTTGGCGAGAATAAACTATTCAATGGCGGCATAAAAATGGAAACGCCGGCGGCTTCCCCGGCCTTAATTGGCGTTGGCTACATTGTCGGATTCAACATTTCAGCTGTGCTTTTCGCCGGTTCGATTCTCGGTCATTTGGTTTTAGTCCCGCTCGGTTTGTTTCTGAATCCATCTTTACAAGAATTTGCAGCAACTAACACCTGGGCGGCCATAAGCGATGAAGTTTGGTTTAGACAAATCAGACCGTTTGCAGTTGGCACAATGATTGTCGCTGCTTTCTACACACTTTACAATTTACGATCGTCTTTAACCCAGGGCATGAAGCGAGCATTTGCTAACTTGCAAAAAATTAAAGCCACCACCGGCCCTGTTTCGCGGCTTGAAATTGATCTCGACTTTAAAAAAGTTTTAATCACCATTGGCATTTTAGCTATCCCGCAATACTTACTTTATCATTATTTTAGTGGCTCGCTATTCGGCTCAATTTTATTAACAATCGTTCTGTTGATTCTTGGTTTCTTGTTTTCTGCCGTTGCGGGTTACCTGGTTGGCCTCATTGGAAGCTCAAACAACCCCATCAGCGGGTTAACGCTTAGCACCTTGCTTATTTCAGCTGTCCTTATGGTGGCAATTGGCGTGACGGGTCCAAAAGGGGTTGCAGCTGTGCTCGCGGTTGCAGGCGTTGTTTGCTGCGCAGCGGGAATTGCAGGCGACATGTTGCAAGATTTGAAAGTCGGTCACATTTTGGGTGGCACGCCCTGGCGCATGGAGCTTGGTGAAACAATCGGTGTTGTGCTGGCGGCCATATTCTTAATGCCGCTAATCGCGTTGTTAGACAAAGTTTATGTTATTGGAAGTGCGGCGTTGCCTGCGCCACAAGCAGGGCTAATGGCGTTAATGGCCAAAGGAATAGTCGGCGGCGAAATGGCCTGGCCTCTGGTTATCGTAGGAATCTTTTTTGCAATTGGACTAATTCTGATCAAGGCTCCTTCCCCCATGCTGATTGCAGTGGGAATGTATTTGCCATTTAGTTCAACAGCCGCAATTTTTGTTGGCGGAGTAATTAAATGGATTCTTGATAAACAAATGGAGTCCAAAAAGTTCTCCGCCGAAAAGAAGACCAAAACAGAAAACACCGGCGTTCTTCTGGCGTCAGGACTAATCGCCGGAGAATCGCTCATGGCAGTGATTCTTGCATTTGTGGTGCTTGGATTTAGTTTGCAAAAATCGAGTTTTACTCTATCCAGCCTCGCGCCGGCAGGCGGCCCATGGGCTTGGCTGGGTCTGGTAATTTTTGGCGCGCTCTTTTATACTTTGATAAAACTTCCACTTAAAAACGCAGAGAAATAAGTGGAGGGCCTAACTGAAAAAATGCCACTGCAGCGCTTCGATTCTATCGAAACAGAAACCGGGCTGTCTGTAATTCTTATACCCAAATTCGGCAATCATTTTGTCGGGCGCTGGCTTATGGCAAAACTCAAAGATCCACATTACAGGCTAAATCTTGATAAAATTGGCAGCTTTGTTTGGAAGCATTGTACCGGCAATTTCACAATTAAAGAAATTGCCGGCGCGCTTTCCGAACAATTTGGTGAAAAAGTTGAACCTGCTGAGGATCGCCTTAACTACTTTTTACAACATTTAAGAAGAGCGAAAGCAATTCACTGGGGCTAACAAGGAGACCTGAATGGATGACCAAGCTTTAAAAGCAGTTTGGCAAAAGGTGGATTCCTATAAGGACGAGGCCATCGCGCTGCAAAAATCACTAACTTCGATCCCCGCATTGTCTCCGGAGAGCGGCGGCGATGGCGAAGCTCAAAAAAGCGAAGTGATCCTCAGGTATTTAAGCGACGCGCTAAAATGTTCAAATATTCAAACATACAACGCTCCGGATGATCGCGTCGCCTCCGGTTTCAGGCCAAATATCATTGCCACTTTCGCAGGAAACAACAATTCAAAAACTCTCTGGATAATGTCGCATATTGATGTGGTTCCAGCGCCAGACACCGACAAATGGAATAGCGATCCATGGCAAATCAAAGTAGATGGAGACAAAATTTATGGCCGTGGAACAGAAGACAACCAACAAGGAATCACCTCTTCCCTACTAATGGCAAAGGCATTTGTCGAGTCCGAAGTCAAATCTGAGGTAAATATTGGACTTATCTTTGTTTCCGATGAAGAGACTGGCAGCAAATTCGGTGTGCAATATTTGCTAAATAAATGCCCTAATCTGATCAAACCCGATGATCTGATCGTCATTCCAGACTCTGGCAATGAGCATGGCACAGTCGTTGAAGTTGCCGAAAAAAGCATTCTTTGGACACGGATAGAAGTTAAAGGCCGCCAAACCCATGCTTCTACTCCTGAACTGGGTATCAACGCTCACCACGCGGCAGCCCGACTTGTTGTTGAGCTTGAACAACTATATCAAAAATTCAATGCGTCCAATCCGGTTTTTGACCCCTCAATCAGCACATTTGAAGCGACAAAGAGAGAAGCGAATGTTCCAAATGTAAATACCGTTCCGGGGGAGGATGTTTTTTATCTCGACGCCCGCATTTTGCCGTTCTACGCCATTGATGATGTGAAAAACAAAATTCGAGAATATTGCAATGAAGTAGAAAACGCCTGTGGCGTTACTGTTAGTTTAAGTTACCCCCAGGAGTTGAAAGCTCCGCCTGCAACTCCGGTAAAGGCCAGTATTGTAACCAAAACCATTGAGGCAATTGAAGCTGTCAAAAACCAAAAAGCCGAACCAATTGGAATTGGCGGAGGCACCGTGGCTGCTTTTTTTCGACAAAAAGGATTCAATGCGGTGGTTTGGGCCACCCAGGATGAAACCCTGCATGAAGCAAATGAATATGCCAAAATCTCAAACATTATCGGTGACGCTAAAGTTTTTTCGCATATCGCATTAAGTGGTTAATTTGACTCGATTTCACACTGGTACGGGTGTGCATTGGCGTCCCTACAGCATTCTCTAATTACAAGTTCAAACAAAACGTGACCCCCCAAAGCAAAAAAGCCCTCAAAACAATAATTGAGACTTGCCTAGCTGTAAAGCGCGATGAGCATCTTGCTATTGTCATACATGAAAAGCAACACGCTATTGGCGGCGCCCTTTGGAATATCGCCCGACGTTTCACCCGAAACCTGACAATCATATATTTTTCAAATGTTAAAAAAGATGATTGTCAGATGAACCATGGAATTTGTGATTTACTCCGCAATGTGGATGTAGGTATTATTATTACTCCGGGAGTTTTACAGGTCGACCAACTTGGGTCAGCTCAACAAACCGGAACACGAATTGTTGTTATCCAAAACTCATCTGAAAACCTCATAGAACGCGCGTTGGATTCAAATTTTTACCGTGTCTCGATGAAAAGTCGGAAGGTCGCCGATCTGTTTTCGATAGGAAAATCGCTGCATGTTATGTCGCCAACAGGCACAGACTTAAAAGTCGATATCAATAATCTTCTTGCCACTGCTGAAACCGGCCTCGCCAATAAGCCGGGCGAACTGGCCTCCATTCCTGCCGGTGAAGCCAATCTCATCATTAAAAATGCCACTGGTAAAATTGCCATTGACAGGATTGCGGGAAATAAAAAAAAATTATCCCAGCCAATCCTGATGTTTGTGAATCAAGGAAAAATAACTCAGATTAAAGGAAGCGTTGAGGCTGATTTATTAAAAAAGCAACTGCGCAAGTTTGGCACCGACGCAAGAAAACTTTATGAATTTGGATTGGGAACGAATAAAAGCGTTGTTTTAGGCAGATCTGGCGAGGAAGATGAAAAAGCAAACGGCGCTGTGCATATCTCTTTTGGACAAAATTTAACAAAACCTGAAAATGGAAAAATTGTCCCATCCATAAAAGGAATTATCATGAAAGCAACCCTGTCTCTGGATGGAAATATTATTGCCCAAAACGGCGAGTTTCTGTTTTGATTTAAGTAGATTAGTATACTAAACGCCCCCCACTGACTTTAAATCGTCAACCAATTCATTCTTTCCCGCCATTTACAAATCAATCAAACTCATAACATAATTTGTGTAATGTAGAGATAGGCAATTGGAACAACCACAAGCTGGCTATCGAACCTATCCAGCATTCCGCCATGACCTGGAATAAGATGCGAAGAGTCTTTAATTCCGGCATCCCTTTTAAAAAGGGACTCAACGAGATCGCTGGCCTGACCAAAACTCCCACAAATACCGCCGAGCGCCACAGCATCCAATAGTGATATCTCGTTTAGAAAAAATATTTGAAAAATATACGCGCCTACAATCGCAAATAGAAAGCCGGCGGCTGTACCCTCAATCGTTTTGTTCGGGCTAACTCTCGGCATAAGTTTGCGCCGCCCAAAACGAGCTCCGAAAAGATATGCGGCTGTATCACAGAGCCATACGCAGGCAAAAATTAACATGACCATCTTTGCGCCAGCGTTCCCAGCGCTCAGTTCAGGAAGCATTCGAATGGACAGCAAAAACGCAAAAGGGATTCCGACATAAAGCGGTCCCATTAGCGATAGCGCTACATTTAAAATAGGATTGGGTTTATTTCTGAACAATTCCACAAGCATACAAACAATGAGAAATGGAACAATAATCAGCCATAGATTTGACCATTGGTTTAAGTAGCCGAAATAGCAAATAATTGAAGAGGCAGACATTCCGAGCCAGTGAATAGACGAGGCTTCTTTGCGCTTACACATGGCATAGAATTCATACAAAGTGAAAAGCACAATTCCAATGATCATACCTAAAAAGTAGAAGCCTCCCATCCAGGTCAAAATCAGAATTAGTGGCCCTAAGACAATGGCGACGAGTGATCTAATTAGCAGTTTTTTCATATTTCCTGAATTAAGTTTACCTGAAAAACGATAATTTTACTATCTCCAATGAATGCTGCCATATCAGTTAACGCCAGGAGGAGCGCTGCTTCAATTTAGGTTTACATCAAATTGGAAATGTATTTCCTAAAGTTTAAAGGAGACCTCGGAGAAACGTTGAGCAAGGTATCCGCTCATTTCCGCTCCGCTGAAATTAATTACTTTCCTGCCAGGGTTTTAAAGAGCCGATTAAACTTGCAATGCTGTCCACACCGTGCCGCGCGCCATATTCAAGAATACCTTGCAGCACAAACTCAGATGTCCTGGGATCGATAAAATTAGCGGCGCCAATTTGCACTGCGGTTGCGCCTGTAATAATAAATTCCAATGCGTCTTCCCCTGACTTAATTCCGCCAATGCCAATAATTGGGATATTCACGTTCTGAGCAGCTTCATAAACTTTTGCCAGCGCAATTGGTTTAATGGCGGGTCCGGAATATCCTGCAAGACCACGATAAATACGCGGACGTTTTTGTTCGATATCGACTGCAAACCCCAAGACAGTGTTAATAGCAGAGATCGCGTCGGCGCCGCTCTCCTCCGCCGCCCGGGCTATACTGCCAATACCGGACACATTGGGGGTAAGCTTAACGATTAGGGGCCGTTTGGTGATTTTTCGGAGTTTTCGTGTCACCCTGGAAAGTACATTCGCATTTTGACTGAACTCCAAGCCTCCCTCTTTTACATTTGGGCAGGAAAAATTCAACTCGTATGCTGCTATGCCTGATTCATCATCCAGTCGTTCAAGAACCTCGCCAAATTCATCAGCTACGCCTCCGGCAATATTGACAATCAGTTGCGTATTTAAGCCTCGTAGAAATGGCAGCTTTTCTTCAATAAAACGCTCTAAACCAACATTCGCTAACCCGATGGAATTAAGCATTCCTCCAGGCAATTCACAAATCCGCGGAGGAGGATTCCCGGCTCTTGGCTTTAATGTAACTGACTTGGTAATTATTCCCCCCAGACAAGACAAATCCAAAAAATCACTTGCCTCCTGACCATAGCCGAAAGTTCCAGAGGCAACCATTACTGGATTTTTTAACGTCATGTCACCGATTTTAACGGATAACTTCATTTAAACGATGCTCTCTCTCGTGTCAAACACAGGGCCGTCAATACAGGTTAATTTGAAGCTTTTCTTATCTGAACTCGAGGCGCGCGTTTGCACAGGGCACCCCACACAGACGCCAAATCCACAGCCCATAATCGTTTCTATCGCCACTTGACCAGACACATTAAAATTGTCGCAAATCCCAGATATGGCGCTGAGCAATCCAGACGGTCCACAACTGAAGATGGCGGTATTCTTGAGATCATTACTGTGGCTTAAATAGTTGATTAGCGGCACTGTGACCAGTCCCTTTTTACCAAGGCTTCCGTCATCTGTAACCAAGACTGTTTCACTAGCCAGGCTTTCAAAAAAGTCGCTCATGACCAATTGCTCAACGTTTTGCGCCCCAAGATAAGCAATTACCTTTTTATTTCTGGCTGTAAGCTCTTCGCAAAGAAAAGGCAATGGAGCAACACCGATCCCGCCAGCAACCAAAATGGCGTGTTCAAGGCTTTCTTTCCAATGATAGCCCCGACCCAACGGCCCGATAACATTAACTGTCATGTTCGGTTTAAACGCTGCCATTTTAGCAGTGCCTTCCCCCACCACTTTCCACAAAATTTCAAACCAACCATCCGCTACGCGCCGTCTGCAAACACTAAATGGACGCCGCAAAAATGGCGACCCCCCTGATGAACCAAGGCGCAGGTTGACAAATTGTCCGGGGGAAGCGTTATTGGCAATTTCAGAGCCATGCAAACGCATTAAATAAATATCGGAGGAAAGTTCTGTAACTGCGATAACATCGCAATCTAAAATCCACTTGGACGGGGGCGTCAATTGCTTTATGGGGTCAGTCGTAACAACCACTTAATTTTCGACTCTCCCTCGCTCAAGTATCTTTGGGCGACGATCAAATGTAACTATTTTTCTTTTCTGAGTTTCGATTTCGCGGATAGACTCTTCGTTACCCTCATTTTCAACGCTGACCACGGCAATTTCACTCTCAATCGACTCTTTCGCATTTTCACTTTCTGTTGTTTTCGGCGCATTCAACATATCGAGCATAACACTTAATTTCGTTCTAAGTTCAAAGTCAGGATAATCATCAACCACCTTTTTATAAACCTCGGCGGCTCTGGCGTTGTCAAAATTTATTTTCTCATGAATCCAACCGATTGCATAGAGAGAATTCGCCGCGTATTCGGATTCCGGGTACGTTGACACAATGTTCGAATAATTACGAATGGCCTTGTCGTAATTTTTCTCAGCGAACAATGCATCCTCGGCAAATTTGTATAATGCTTCCGCAGGCTCAGCGCCGCTATAATCCAGCCCCAATTTTTCTTTCGCCTTGACTGCCTGTTCTGAGTGCGGATATTTTCGAATAACTTCATATAGAAGCGAGTCGGTTTTAAATCGATTATTATAAATATTTTCCTGCATATAGGCGCATGTAAACAATGCCTTTACCGAAGCGGGATGATCGCCAAAAAGTTCCACTATTTGTTTATACTCTGTCCAGGCTGAATCAATTTGTTGAAACTGAAAAAGGTAGGTTTCTGCGAGTTGCAGTTTACTTGCAACAAGCTGTTTTCTCTTTTCAGCTTCATCCGCTTCTCTATCTGCCGAGCTTATTGTAGAGTCAGGATTTTCTATTTTCTGTAATTTCAGCGCTTTCATTAGCCGCAATTCAGGATGAACGCCATGTTCGAGCAATAGCACCTCAACGCCGGTAAGTCGTTTGCTATCATCCCCTTCCTCCATCAATTGCAACCCTTGCGCCTCCCGCACCTGATTACTCAAACGAATCAAATCTGCAATATTTTTGGCTCGAAGCTCAGCAGGCGTGGCATATTCTGACTTTGGTTTTTCAAGCTTTACTTTTTGGTAGTTTTCCTGCGCCTTGGCAAAATCTCGAAGATCTTGTTCATATATTTTTGCGATGCGATAGTAAGCGGCGGCGGAGACATCTGTTTTTTTATGTTGAAGCAGAACAATTTCATACTTCTCCAATGCTTCATTGATTTTGGATTGAAAAATTGGGTCATCCAACCCGACGCCTTCTAAATCTCGCTGATTTTCAAGGTATAATATATCTGCTAATTCTAATTTAACCCGGCCAAAATGCTGATTAAATAGTTCATTTTCCAACAATTGATTGCATATATTAGTGGCATTTTTCAAGTCGCCGATTTGTTTCAAGGCGCGCGAATAAAAAAGCCTGGCTTCAAATTCTTCATTCAGATTTGAAGCATGTTTGATCGCCACCTTAAAACTGCTTAAAGCCTCTTCATTTTTTTGCGCAAGCAATTGAGATTTGGCAAGACTGAATGAACTTCTGCTTCTGATTTTTTTGTTTTTTACTGTGTTAAAAGCACTGAGGAAATGTTTTTCTGCAGTTTCGAAGTCTTCCCCCGCCAAAGCAATTCCACCTAACTCAAAATATCCTTCAGCCCGAATTTTCGCCCTTACACTTTGATCTTTGATCAAATTCTCCAAAATGACAATCGAAGCCGCTTTATTGTTCAAAGACAAATTTGTGCGCGCCAACCAGAGCTTTCCTTCAGGATAGAGTTCACTATTGGGAAAGTAGGTTGTTAATTCCTCAAATTTTCTTTTGGCCGGGATAAACTCTTTTTTGTGGAACATACATTGACCAAGCATAAACAAAGCGTCATCCACATACTTACTGCGTGTATGAAACTCGATTATCTTATAGGCTTTTTCGCTAGCGTCGGTATATTTACGTTTTTCAGACGCTTTTATAAGATCATCGCTCCGACTTTCACGCTCCTTTTCAGCAGCTTTGAAAATTTTTTCGGCATTATAAAATGTATTGTAGTAAGCGCAGGACGAAAAAAGAATAAAGGCGCAAATGATTTTGAGTGCAGATTTTATATACTCCGAGTGATTCAAGTTAAGCCTTGCACCCGCCACTAAGAACCAATTCACCATTTTTTTGTACAGAATGTAAACCTGCTAATTTCACTTGAAGGATAGAGACTATTTGGACTTTGAACATCAGGACTGAGGATTGAGTAAAAAAGACAATTTCATAACTGTATAATGTGCAAAAACGCCTACAAAAAAGCCAGAAAAAAGTGCAGATAGTGTCATTAAGGGCAGTAACCAGTAAATCGAATGGTTCTTTACAAGAAGAATATCCGCAAGAAATACTTGTGTGAGATTATGAAAAAAGGCGCCGACTATGCTTATGCCCACCAAACTAAATCGTTTTCTAAAATATTTTACCATAACCGTCATTGCTAAAAGCGCAACGACGCCGCCTACAATTGACAAAATGAAGGTGGGCGTCATCAATTTGCCCAGTATTAAGCCGCCAATTGTTATTCGAAGAAAGGTAACTTTGAAGGCTGTCACCGCGCCATATAGAGTTAGCGCAACAAGCGTAACAAGATTTGCCAGACCGGGTTTCATCCAGGGCATGGGCGTGGGAATTGCAAATTCAAAGATAAAAAGAACAAGCGAGGCCGCGGCCATCATACTGATTTGTAGATTTAGGGAATGTTTTGTGTAGTTCACCGGCATACTTTCAATCAACAGTTCAGTTAGCCGGTAACAGCGTCAAGACTTGGCGCGTTATCAGAATTCAGTTCAATAATCAGCTTATTGGGCACGCAAACAATCACCTGGCCAGTTTTCGAAATCCAGCCCTGTCGCAAACAAATCTTACTTTGGCATGTGGCTTTGGAAACCCTGACCTTCCCGTTTGAAATTTCAATAAACATTGTTCCAGTCTTGGCGTCCATTTCGATAAGACGGTCGTTTAGAATGGATGCTTTGGTGTATTGTTTGCCATCCAATGTCACCAACACATTGGTGCCCTCTTCAAATGAATTTAGAAAAACCATTCCGATTGCAACGCCGAAGCAAAGAAAGGCAATTAAACAAATATCATAAACCGTTAGCAAACCTGATATTGAAAAGGTCATTTTTGCAGTTTTTTTAATGCAGCAATTCGTTCTTGCGCCTGTTGTACGTAATCTAGCGCGCCGCGATGTTTTGGATTCAGAGTCAGAACTCGATTTAATTCACGAATCGCTTCCTGATATCTATCCTGTGTGTACAAATCCATGCCACGATTAAATAGTTCCTCGACCTGTTTTTCTATCCTTTTGTTGATTCTAATGAGCTCAGCTCTGGCAAACAGGTGGTTCGGATCGATTTCAAGGACTTGTTCAAATAAATGCAGAGCCTGTCCATAATTTTGCTCTAGCCCGGCCTGGCGACCGGCGCTGACTAAATTTGCAATTGTTTTCCCTTTTTGAACTTTCTCTTTTGCCGCAAGGGCATTCTGATTTTGGGGTTCGTTTCTCAATATTCGGTCATAGGACTCAACAGCTTCATCCCAGCGCTGCAACGCGGCCAGGCTATCCGCTCTGGTCATTCTAACATCCATTATTTTTTCTAGTTTGCCGCGAGCAAATCTTATTCCGGATCGCGCCAACTTATGACCCGGATCAATAGCGAGAATTACTCGAAAAACCTCTATTGCCTTGTCGTGATTGCCCCTGTCATTTAAACCTTTGGCTTCCTTGTATTTATTTCGGACATAATCATTTATTTTAGGTCGCAGTTCCTTTAATTGGCGTTGAGCAAGTAAATTCTGAGGTTCAACTTTTAAAACCGCGAGGTATTGATTTGCCGCCTGCACATAGCGACTTGACTTTTCGTATGCCTGTCCCCGGACAAGAAGCCCATCAATTTCAGACGCTTTTTCCTGCATCCGGGAAATTGTTTTTGCAAGATAACTCTGGGCGGCTATTGACTCTGGATTATATTTTATGGCTTTACTAAACCCTTGAACCGCCGCGGGATAGTTCTCTCGCTGATATTGCTGCATACCCTGTTGGAAATGCTTCTCACCGACTGCGATAAAGATATCATTGATGCCGGAAAGGTAATAGAGAGCGGTCGGATTATCTGGTTCAAAAACCACCACCCGCTCAAAGGCTCTTTGAGCTCTCTCGTATTCGCCATTTTCAAATTTAACCACGCCATTGTCAAGCGATTGCCTGAGATAACCGGCAATAACTGGTTTCAAGACGGACAATTGGTTTTTCGCAAGGGTATTCTTCGGGTGCAACTCCAAAACCCGACTCAAAAAAAAGGCTGCCTGCAAGAATTGTGGTTGATCGCCTGAAAGTAATTTGTTTGCAGCAGCCAGAAGAGAATCAACACGGCTCTCCGTGCGGGCGAGTCGCCGGTCAAGCGAATAAGTTAATTGTTTTATGGAATCAGAATCGGCGTCAGTAGGCCAATAGGCAAGATATTTCTTATACTCACTGTTAGCCGTAAAGTAGTCGCCGCTATTCATCGCCTCCGCCCCGGCATTAAAATATCCGACAGACATTTGGCCGGGCGGCTGGCTTAATCTGGTTAAAAATGAAACAACCAAATCACGCCTGCCTATATCGTAGCCAACTTGAATGCCATAGTCTTTACGATTATATGCAAAGCCGAAAGCAATGTTTTTTGGGCTTAAATTTCGCGCGCCTGCAAATAATTTTATATCATTGGTTAATTCAAACCCAATTCCGAGATGCGTCGTATTTTTTCTTGCGCCAATGTGATAACCAGCGTTTAAAATAATTCCGTTCGTTGGAAAAATATAATTGCCCCCAACAAGCAAACCAAAATCAAGGGAGTCGACAATAATCGGCACGTTTTGCAGAACCATGCCCAAATTGAAACGATATATACTCTTGCTGCGGCTCCAGGGCTGTCCAAAACCGCCCACTTGACCTTCACCCCAGAACACACCAATGTTATTTTTGATGGAAAAAGAATTTTGCTGCCATTGCAAGCTGATATTGGTTCCAAACGAAAGTCTGTCGCTTCGCTGAAAGCTCCACCCAAGCAATGCCTGTTTGGAAGTGTCAGAGCCTGTCTCCTGTCTCATAAACCCTGCGGCGAAAGTCCCATAACCTGGAAAGAAATGATTATAGGCGACAAAATTGAGCGCAAACGGATCGTCGCTATTTACAATCAGGCTTTGATCGCGAAGCTGGGAAAGCAGCGCGGGGTTCCAGAAAAGCGCGGAAGGGGTTCGGGTAGCAGTAATTGCAGACCCGCCCAGACCAACAGAAATTGCATCTGGCTTATAAATTTGCCCGTACAAATGAAAATTCACCCAAAACAGCAATCCCAAAATGCACTTTGAGCCTAAATTCATCCGTTTACGGTGCGGTAAAGAAATCATATCCCACCCTAGATTAAGATATCTCGTCCATAATCCACCTCGCAAATATCAATTGACTGCGATCGTCCCTTAACTGAAATAGATTTCAATCTTGAGGTTGGATAAGAACCGCTAACTTGCTTGGCCACTTCATACGAAGTAATAATTTGACCGGCCTTCGCCGCTGAACACAACCTGGCGGCTACGTTTACTTCATCCCCAATAACGGTATAATCCATACGATCAGGTGAACCCATGTTCCCCATGACAGCAAAACCCTTATTAATTCCCACACCCATTTCAAGCGTTTTTTTGCCGCCTTCTTTGCGTTTATGATTTACAAGAAGAATTTGCCGCTGAATTTCAACAGCGGCGCGCATTGCATTATCCGCCATCGTCGAGCCTTGAAAAATTGCCATAATCTGATCGCCCATAAACTTATCTACAACGCCATGGTGGCTTTCAATGATCCGGGTTTGCAAATCAAAATAAATATTGATCAGTTTAACAATTTCTCCTGGATCAAGGTGTTCCGCAACGGAAGAAAAACTACGAACATCTGAAAACAAAACAGTCACTTCTCTTTTTGTTGCAACCTCTGACTGACTATCTGCGCGAACGGTGTCGCGAATCATTTCTACCGTTAGTTTTGAGACAAATTTCTGCATCTGCAATTTTTCTCTTAGGTGCTGAAGCATATTGTTAAACTCCACCGCCAACAGTCCCAGTTCATCTCGGGAATCAACTTTTAGCGTAACATCCAGGTTTCCTGCGCCAACTTCACGCGCCCCTTCCGATAAAACCTGAATACGATTGGTTATTCGTTTCACAATCAGATTGATCCCAACAATCGCAAATGCGATCACAACGATGGCCAGGGTCAAGGCAATTCGACTGGCTTTCGCTATTGGCTCCCAGATAATTTCCTTCGAAAAGCTAACCAGAGCCACGCCAAGAACAATTCCTTTGTTATCAAGCGTGGTTGAAATCGGGTTTACATATAAATAGCTTTTTTTCAACTCAACAACCCCGAATTCACTCTTATTCAAATAATAGCGCGCTTCTTTTACTTCTGCCGCATCACTGTCAACTTCAAATCCGGCAACAACCAAACCCTTCCGATCCAAGATGGCAGCTTTTTCAAGACCTACAATGCCTGTATTTTTTAATCGCAATACTTTCTCTGTCACGGCGTCTTTGTTTTGCAGCATCAAATCACCTTTAACCGATTCAGCCAGGTTGCGAATAAGCACATTGCAGACCTGATTCATCCGTTCGATAAGCGCGGTTCTTTGACTATGAAGCATAGCAACGCTAAATACACCCAGAACGGTCATTACAATCAAAACAATAATAATTCCAAGTTTGAATCGAATAGGAAGAGAGCGATAAACATCCAATATCTGATGATATATGAAGCTTACGCCCCTTATAAAAAGCGGTGAAGGTGTAGGCGGGTTCTCCTGAGGACGAGCCTTGTTTGTTTTCTTGTCAGGAGTTGTCAGCTGTTTGTCACTTGATGAACGATTTGCCACGATCTTGCACGTTTGTATTAGTTAAGTATTCAGTTGGCGCTAAAAGCTCTCAATTTGAATTTCTTCAATCTTATATATTCTTGTCTCTCTTAATAGCGTTTCCCAAAAAAAAGCCGCCAGGAATAAGACAAAAAACATCATTATTATCATTCCTCGAACTGATTTTTTTGAAACCGACGTCCCACCCCTTAAATTTTGGAACTGAAATCGTCGGTTCCCATCTATATCACTCTCATCCTCAGGAGTATAATATACCGGCGTATAGCCGAAGGAACGTCTTTGTTTTTTCGCAGTAAAAATATCTTTAAATAACATGGCCAAATTATTGATATATAAAGCTTAAAAGGAAGCGAAAGTAAAGAATACGAAATTAATAGTCAAGCGCTTTACGCCAGCAAAATGCCAGACCTTCGCTACACATTCAAGCCGCTATTCAGCCTAACTCACCTTGCCGTATTTAAACCTGCTCTATTATTGACAAAGTTACGCTAAATCGGTATTCTTTATTTTCCATATCAAGTTAACCTCAAACAAGACGAATTGGCAAATATTCTTTTAAACAATAATTAAAAACCGGTCGCTCCGAGTGAAACCCTTCTTTTTTTAGACAAATATTGCGTCCATGATAGGGAGTATTTCATAACGACGCGCGATTTTTTATCCTATAAAATAGAGATGATATGAATAAACACAAATCAAACGCGACAACAGATAATTTCGATAAATTAGTGAAACTAATGCACCAACTTAGGTCACCGGAAGGCTGCCCGTGGGACAGGGCGCAAACACATGATTCCTTAAAAAAGTATATGCTGGAGGAAGCTTATGAGGTATTGGAAGCTATCGATGCCGGCAGCGATGATGATTTCAGAGATGAACTGGGCGACTTGCTTATGCAGGTTATTTTTCATGCACAGTTGGCGCAGGAAAGAAAGGCGTTTGATATTCAGGATGTCATCCGTGCGATCACAGACAAAATGATAAGAAGACATCCAAACGTTTTTGGCGATGAAAAAATTGATACGGCGGAGCAACAAGCGGTCAATTGGGAAAAAATTAAGAAAACTGAAGGCAAACGCTCTGTTTTAGATGGCGTGCCAACCGCGCTATGCGCCTTGCTCAGAGCCGCCAGGGTTCAGCAAAAAGCAGCTACAGTCGGATTTGAATGGGCAACAATTGAACCGGTGTGGGGCAAAGTCAATGAGGAATTAATAGAGCTTCAGGAAGCCAAATCAAAATCGGAAATGGAGGACGAATTTGGTGATGTTTTATTTGCCTTGGTTAATCTCTCCCGGTTTATGCAAATTGAAGCCGAAGATGCGCTACACAAAAGTATAAACAAATTTAAGGCTCGATTTACCAAAGTGGAATCTCATTTCAAGCGGCAAGGGAAAAATATGAGTGAGTTGTCTTTGCAAGAGATGGATGATGTTTGGGAAAAAATAAAAGCAGAGAGGACTGAATAGCCCTCTCTGCGCAATGATTGGTTACTTTTCTCTTTTGGCTTCAGTGTCTGCAACAAGCTTCCTGGTGACATCGCCAGGCACCGTTTCATAATGCGAAAATTTCCGGCGATGAATGCCGCGACCATGACTGAGGGAGCGCAACGTGGTTGAATATTTATATAATTCGGAGAGCGGAACTTTCGCTTTAACGATTTGGAACAGCCCTTCGGACTCCATGCCTGAGATTTTGCCTCGACGACCTGATATGTCGCCCATTACATCACCCATATATTCTTCAGGAACAACAATTTCTACATCGTAAACCGGTTCAAGTAAAACTGGTTTCGCTTCCATAAACGCTTTTTTGAAGGCCATGTTGCCGGCAACTTTAAAGGCCATTTCTGACGAATCAACGTTATGGTAACTACCGTCATAAAGGGTCACCTTTACGTCCTCAATTTTATAACCGGCTAAAACGCCTTCCTCCATTGCTTCCTGCACTCCCTTTTCAACAGCTGGGATAAATTTTCCGGGAATAGCGCCGCCAACAATTTGGTTGACAAATTCAAAACCATCGCCACTTGGCTGCGGCTCTACTTTTATCCAAACATCGCCATATTGACCGCGACCACCAGATTGTTTTTTATATTTACCTTGTGTTTCAGAACGCCCCTGAATGGTTTCTCTGTATGGAATTTTAGGCTCAACAAGTTCCACATCAACGCCGAAACGCTCCTTCAGACGCTTCACGACAATTGCAAGATGCAATTCACCCTGACCTGAAATAATTGTTTGATGTAATTCGGAATCAAAATGAACCAAAAAGGTCGGATCTTGTTCATGCAAAGTATGCAGACCTGTTGATATTTTGTCTTCATCACCCTTTGACTTCGGTTCAACAGCAACACGAATAACAGGCGGCGGAAAATCGATTTCAGCTAATTGAATTTGCTCTTTTTTATCGCTTAGGGTGTTGCCAGTGTGAGTATCTTTCAATTTAACAGTTGCGCAAATATCTCCTGCGAAGACGGCCGCAACTTCCTTCCGGTGCTTGCCGTTAATCACATATAGTTGGCCGACTTTTTCATGTATATTCCGTGAAGTATTTTGTGTGTCAACACCAGACACGACTTTGCCGGAAAAGACTCGAAAAAATGACATGTCTCCAAGGTGAGATTCAGAAACAGTCTTGAAAATCAACAAAGCCAAAGGCCCGTTTGAATCGCATTGGATCTGGGTTTCTTTCCCTGCTCGTTTTACTTTTTCAGCTGATCTGGATTCAGGTGAATTGCCGAATTTTACCAGAAAATCCATTAAATGTCGAACGCCTATATTCGGCTCTGCCGCTCCACACAATATCGGATAGAGCCCGCCATTTTTCAGACCTTTGCAAAGGCCTACTTGCAACTCTTCATCCGTCAAGGAGCCTTCTTCAAAAAACTTTTCAAGCAGTTCGTCATCGCTTTCTGCAGCCATTTCAACAAGTTTTTCCCTTGCAGCCGCTGCCATATCTACATGTTCTGCAGGAATAGCCGATGTTGAATATTTCCCTTCACCGTTAGCCTCATATTTCACTAAGGTCATTGAAATTAAATCGATAAAGGTGTCAAAGCCCTCACCTGCATTTAGTGGGATATGAATCTGAACGCCTTTATTGCCATATCTGTTTTTAACAGCCGCTAAACATTTGTCAAAATCAGCATGTTCCTTATCCATCCGGTTGACAAAAAAGATCAGTGAATTGCCATTGTCTGTGACAATTTTCGTAGCGCTTTCTGTCCCCACTTCAACTCCTGCAATGGCGTTTAAGGTAACAAGGCCAATGTCGCTAACCCGAGCTGCTCCCCGCACTTCACCAATAAAGTCTGAGTATCCGGGCGTATCAAGGATATTTAATTTATGATTATTCCAGCCGCAATGTAGCAGAGAAGCGCTAATTGAATTTTTACGATCAATTTCATCTCCGTTGTAGTCGGAGGTGGTTGAACCATCATCTGTGGTTCCCTGCCTGTTTATCTCTCCGGCCGAGAACAACATTGCTTCCGCCAATGTCGTTTTTCCAACCGATGCATGACCAATAATTACCAGGTTTCGAATTTTTTTGGCGGTGTACTCTTTCACTCTTAGCCTCCCTTAAACTATAATTATGATGGCAGGAATAAAAAAAGAGAGCATTGGGCTCTCTTTTACAACTTTCAATTTATTGTTTATGTTTGCGGCTTTTCATTATGCTGTTCTGTATGCCTTAAGAAGCGCCTTGGCGCTATTTCATTAATCCGAAAAGTAATATCGAACCATCTCATGCAAAAACGCTTTTATTGATCAGTCAATCCCAGCGAATCCTGCATCCCAGAGCACGATTGAGACGACATAAAGCTGCAAGAAAAGCTCAGATGTATTAGCTGGAAATGCGGCAAAATGTCAAAAAGTTAACCCAAATGAGTAAAAATATTTATAAATATAACGCGCCTAAAAGTCAAGCAAAAGTTCCATGCCTCGCCACGGGAAATTGAGTTCAATGGTAGATTATTGCAGACAATTTTCAATTGGCTTCATTATTCTCCGAAACGCCGCTTTTACGGTCAAATTCCTTAACAAGTGCGCTTAGGCCAGCGTCCTCTTTTATTTGCGCTGACAAAGCAATGACCTTTCCTTCGTTTAGCTTTACTTCTGTGTTCGTATATTCAAAATCAAGATGACCCAGGTATTTCCCTTTTGAGCCGGATTGCATCATTACTGTCTTGCCAATTATTTCCGGACTTCTGGTCATATCCCATCTGTGTCCGCTAATCATGATGTCTATTCCAGCAATGTCGGCGGCAAGTTTTTTTGAATTTTCAATACCCAAATGAGAAAGAGCAACGATTACATCACACCTGGAACTTAATTTTGCGACCATTTCTTTAGCTGCCGCCGCCGCGTCCTTTATTTCAAAATCTTTCATTGCCTGCGCTGTGAGCGGCGCGTCGGCAACCCCGAAAATTCCGATTCGGATATCCCCGGCCGTTACGATTTTGAATGGCTCTGCATATAAGCCACCGTTGTCTTTGCGGTGGACATTCGCTGAAACAAAAGGTAATCTATGTTTCTGCTGCATCTCATCAAGAAAGGCGACGCCATAATTCAAATCTTTATCCGCCAAATTGATCGCACTATAACCCAGCTGAGCCATACCGCGCATCAAATAACGAACTTTCAAGATTTGGTCATCAGTAGTCTCGCTCGCAAAGTCTCCGCAATCAACCAGAATCTGACTGACTTTATCTGTTTTAACACTATCTATGTAGCCGGCCCGCCGGGCCAGACCTCCAATTGGATTAGCCTTTCAGCCACACGGCTTCAGGTACCCGTAGAGGTCGCCAGTGAAGAAAAGCTGAACAGAGTCTGAGCTTTGAGTAAAGCTTGATGTCGCCCACAAGAGAAGCGCCATGACAGAAACAGACAAACTTCCAAGTTTTTTGAACATTTTAGAAATACCCTTCTTAGTAATTTATGAATATTTTAGAATCATTATATTTTTTATTAGAAAGACGCTCACCTTGGTTATTTGATGACGCGTTATTTTTTCAACGTCAAAGATATACTTTCTGTGAAACATGCTCACTAAAAGATTTTTTCCGAAATTAGCGTTCTTTTAAAAATTGTCGCACTTGAAATGAAGAACAAATCAACCACCTGAGCAATGACTAAAAAAGCAAAAAAATCCAAAGGATGCAATTAAATAGTTGCCATTTGTCGAGCGAAACCGATTTTAAAGGCGCTCTTTCCCGAAAGGTGGACATCATCATTGCGATGCTCTGACCGGCAGCCTCATCAAAGCGTGGCGCGCCTACAATTTTCAACCTCAGATGTATTTAAAAGTTGGCACTCTATTTTGCAATTGACATCAATTGTCCGCTTGCTCATTGCACCAATCAACAATATAGCGCAGCTCACTTAAATTAACGCTTTTTCCGCGATGACCAGTTTGCTTTACCA
>Ga0316190_10000378_pt1 | contig 30384 bp, 25 predicted proteins | sample Eddworburrow2_MG_FD_204929 | JGI IMG/M metagenome (GOLD analysis project Ga0316190, IMG submission 204929) | Coastal sediment microbial communities from Maine, United States - Eddy worm burrow 2 | ecosystem: Environmental > Aquatic > Marine > Coastal > Sediment | place: USA: Maine | collected... | reverse complement strand
ATTGTGGATTCCCGATAAGAGCATTCGGGAATGACAGGCGTGGTTGAGTTTCCGTTCAGACTCTAAGGGTTCAGGTCAAAATAATATTATCAGGAAAATCTTGAATGATGAGTTCAGATGGAGTGGAAGGTGGCAAGTTTATTTCGATCAAATGCCTTAACTGTTGCAATGTATTTTCAAACAACAAAACAACCAGGGAGAATTAAGATGAATAAGAAACATCAACTCAATGTCGTTCAGTTCTTCATTCTGTTAATCGCTGTCAATTGCCTCCTGCTTCAAAAAGGTTTTTCTCAAGAAACTGCGACGCAACCCGCAGATGAAAAAACCACAAATTGGGCTTTGCAATTTAAAATTACCAATAATTTCAACTTATCATCCTTTCAAGGCAGCACAATTTCTTTAGATAGAGCTTTGTCAAAAAATAGATCTTTTCGATTTGGAGTATCTTTGAATGGTAAAATCGCAAATTTTGAACCTGATGATGACCGTGATATCACTAATAGCTCTCTTTTATTTGGATTTAGCTCACAATACATCGCCAAACTTGAACGCAATAACAAAATAACTCCTTTTCTTGGCATCGGACCGACAATTCAATTTGATTACTCTAAAGTTGAAAACAATCCGCAAGGTAGCGGCACAACTCAAAGAATTACAGATAGTTGGGGCGTTGGTTTGTCCGGTGTCATAGGAATGGAATACTCGCTGAATAATAGTATTAGTCTTCTCGCAGAATATGGCATTGGGCTATCGTACAGCCGACAAAAAGATACAACTAAACGAAAAGTATCCGTCTTTGGTGAAAATGATTTTGACCTAACGACAGAGCATGAAAAAAGAACAACATATAATCTGTCATCATCTGCCGTAAAATTTGGATTGTCAATTGCTTTTTAAGCATTGAACGAATAGATAGTTGAACTAAAACCTGTTTCTCCTCTTGATTGGCGGGCTTAAGATGGCGTCTAAAGTATGATACAATTATAACGCCCTGTAAACGCAAGCCCGCCAATATGTTCGTATCCGGCTCAAACCTGCCTCCGATTTCAGGATATATTATTCCCAATTCAGCAAAGAACTTCATAATTTAGTCGGCGCGCAGAATAAATCCATAACTCCAAAAGTATAAGCGCAAAATTCTGTAAAAATATCGCTATTAGCCAAGCGCTAAACTTGAGTTCATAACCTTGCGAATGATTCAAGCATTTGCACGGTTGCCATCTCACCAAAACGGACTTTGCTTTTCATCGCCTCCTTTTCGTATGTTCCAGCCATATTATTGCAAGCAAAACGATCAATTAATTACGAATTAAGCGCCTGTTTATAAGGAGCCTTCCACTTTGTCAGCCCAGCTTTTCGCCGGTGTCGCAATACTGCTATACGGCGGGTTTATCTTTTATTTAACGCGCGGTTTTTTTTGTCTCGCGCAGAAGCAGAACGCTTGTCAACCGAACGTGACGGTTATCATAGCGGCGCACAATGAAGCTTTGAATCTGCCGCGTTGTTTGCAGGCTGTCATGGCGCAAGACTATCCGCAAGACAAGCTGGAGATTCTGGCAATCAATGATCGCAGCGTCGATGCAACAGGATTGCTTATCGAAACGTATGCGACAAAATTCTCTAATCTAAAAACGCTGCACATCAAAAAAAGCGGCCCGGGATGCAGCCACAAAAAGCATGCTTTGGCCGAAGGTGTCAGGCAAGCGTCGGGCGAAATCATTCTGACCACCGATGCAGATTGCCTTCCACCGGCAAGTTGGGTGTCGACAATGGTTAAAGCCTACGATGCCCGGATTGGCGTTGCGACGGGTTATGCGCCGTTTAGCAACGCCGCCACCTTATTTGGTAAAATTTTACAAATAGAAAACCTGGCGACCGCGCTGGTTGCCGCAGGCGGCGTCGGTTGGAATAAAGGCATAACCTGCGCCGGCAGAAATTTCTCGTATCGAAAAAAAACGTTTGAACAAGTTGGCGGTTTCTCCTCCATGATGCGCAGCGTTTCCGGAGACGATGATCTGCTCTTGCAGTTGATTACGCGTAAAACCAATTGGCAGGCAGCTTTTGTGCGCGATTGTCGCGCTGCGGTTCCAAGCCCTGCGGCGGCGGATTTTAAAAGTTACCGTCAACAAAGGCGCCGTCATGTTTCGGCAGGCAGATTTTATCCCCGAAGCTTACAATTGGGCTATTTTCTCTTTAATTTGTGCAACATCACACTTTGCTTTGCGCCGGTGTATGCGACGATTCAAAAGGAAAGTCTTTTCTTGCCATGCCTGGCGCTTGGCTTGAAACTAATTCTTGATTTAATTGGGCTTATGGGGCCTATCAACGATTTGCAGCAATGGCGTCTTTTATACTTTTTCCTGCCCTGGGAGTTATTTCATCTCGCGGATAAAGTTTTCATTTCACCCTTAGGCTTTATCGGAAAAATATCCGACATTAAGTGGAAATGACACTGGCAAAACAACACATCGACAACACGACTACCTTGCCGCCAACATCGCATCCAAATTATCGGCTGTGGTCGAACTATGCTACTTTTGCCGAATTTCGCGGCGCGCTGGTCTGCGCAATTTTGCAACAGCGCATGAATCTGACGAAGAAAAATTGCCTCGATATTGGGTGCGGATCCGGTGGAACCAGCATTGCCCTGGCGCAAAACGGCGCGCAAGTTACAGCGCTTGATCACAATGCCGCCCGCGTCAATCTGCTCAAGGCCAGGCTTGGTCAGGAGTCGGCTATCCAAGTCCTGCACACGGACGCGCACACGCTTCAATTTCCCGACCAACAGTTTGACCTGGTCATTTTGCAAGACGTTATCGAGCACCTGCCCAAGCCGCAAGAAGCGCTGAATGAAATATATCGCGTTTTAAAAACGGGCGGCCTCCTTTACTTTTCAACCCCGAACCGTTGGTCGCCGTTAAATTTCATTTCCGACCCGCACTGGAACCTGCCATTGGTCGCTGCGCTGCCAAGAAAACAGGTGGCATTTTTCATTACACAAATTGCCCGTCGCGAAAAAGAAATTCGCCCGGATTTTGCGGCGCTCCTCTCTCTGCGTAAAATCCAGCGACTTTTGCAAAAAGATCGATTTGAGCTAGCGTTTTCAAACCGAATCGTCGCCAAAAATCTGTTTGTCGAGCCGCGCTCGGTTGTAAACCATGACTTGCATTTAGCCATCATCAAATATTTAAAAAAAATAAAATTGGATAGCGTCGTTCCCTTGCTTGTCAACGATAAATTTGGACTTTTCAACTATCTAATAAATCCGACATGGTATTTCGTCGCTAAAAAACGGTAATCGGCTGATGCTGGAAATCCCACCTTCACTTCTTATTCGAACCTTTACTTTTAAACGTATTTGGAATGCTGGCAAAGCGCTTGCGGGTTTCATACTATCTGCGCTAACCGGAAAAAGCCGCGTGTGGGGACAACCGTTCATTCTCACAGTTGAGCCGACCAATTTATGCAATCTGCGCTGCCCGCTCTGCGTCACAGGCAACGGTGGATTAACCCGCTCAACCGGCATGATGACTCTGGCCACCTTTCAACAGATGCTGGATGAGTATGGTGACTATTTGTTCTACCTTTTGCTTTACCACCAGGGCGAACCCTATTTGAACAAAGATTTTCTGCAATTTGTCCGCCTGGCCAGGCAAAGAAATATCTTTGTCACCACCAGCTCAAACGCCCACTACTTTGACCTGGAAACAGCCCGACAAACCGTTGAATCCGGCCTTGACTCGATCATTGTTTCAATAGATGGCGCAACGCAGAAAACCTATGAAAAATATCGCGTTGGCGGCAACCTTGAACAAGCTGTGGCGGGAATCCGCAATCTCGTGCAAGAAAAACGCGCGGCCAAAAGCAAAACACCGTTTATCTACCTGCAATTTATTGCCATGCAACACAATGAGCATGAGTTTGCAGAAATCAAAAAACTTGGCAAATCATTGGGCGTTGACCAAATTCTGTTTAAGACAGCGCAAGTTGAAACACTGGCGCAGGCCAAAGAATGGCTGCCTGAGAATGAATCGTTGCGGCGCTATGACACGACTGGTCAAACTTTGCAACCGAAACGAATCGGCAAAGGTGTATGTCCCCGACCCTGGACTAGCTCCTTAATGAATTATGACGGTGTTTTTGTCCCTTGCTGCTTTGATAAGAATGCGACGCACAAAACCGGTCAACTTAACCCGTCGTCGAGTAAAAACCTTTATTCTTCCAAAGAATATGAAGCTTTTCGCCAACAAATGCTCAAAGACCGCGACAGCATCGATATGTGCTCAAATTGCAGTCAGGGAATCAGGCTCTATCGCTAAACAACAAATTGTTTTTTGGGGAAAAATTGTTCTGGCCATCGTCACGCTTTTCCTGCTGGCGCACCGAATCGCTTTTCAAGAAATTATCGAATCGTTGCGACAGGCCAATTGGTTCGGGCTGGCGCTTGCCACAATATTACTGCTTCCGAATTTGCTGACGCAGCTTGCCAAATGGCTTCACTTGCTGCGTCTTGCTGAACAAAAGACGCCGCTCAAATCAGCCTGGCGCTCCCTCATTATCGGCTATCCGCTCGGCTTTGTCACTCCGGGTCGTTTGGGTGAGATTAGCCGAGCCTTTTTTATCAAGGAAGTCCCGACCAAAAACGCGGTTTCGCTGTTTATTATCGATAAGGTCGCCACATCTTGCATGACGATTGGCTTTGGTTGTTGCGCCCTGCTCCTCATGCCGAAGCTGCATTTTCCCACATGGATAAGCGCCGCTTTAATCATCACACCGACAAGTATAGCGCTGCTAATTGCAACCTCGACGCTATGGCCTAATTTCTATGCCCGGCTCACGCCGCTTGCTGCGGGTTCTTTTCTCAGACGAACGCAAATTGGCCTGATTTGGCTGTGGTCACTTGCTTTTTATGCGACTTTCACTCTGCAACTGATTCTGTTGGTCGCGACTTTTTCAGGACGCCTGACCAGCGCTTTCCTTTTGGCTGCGCCAGCGACTTTTTTTATCAAAACCGTTCTGCCAATTGCATTTGGCGACCTTGGCATTCGCGAAAGCGCCGCTGTTTTTTTCTTTGGTCAGATTGAAATTCCCGAAGCGGTGGCGTTCAACGCATCTTTGACCCTCTATCTAATCAATGTCGTCATTCCGACTTTGGCGGGTTTGCCAACGCTGCTCAAAACAAGGAAAATCCTCCGCTAAACTTTAGACCGCCATCACCAACCACCGCACACGCAAAGAAGATATTTTGGCGCTCGCAGAACAAACCAAGACCATTGGCGACAAGTTGTCGACGGTTACAGCCTTAAAATGACATGTTCTGAAAGTTTGAACAACACAAACAGATTGTTGGGCGTCGAATTTAAATTTTATGAATGGTTTTCCTGATCTATGAGGCAATTTAATTCAAATTCAAAAGAATATTTCATCTGGCAAGTCACTTCCAGTTTTTTTAATATTACAAAAGACCAGTTGCGATAAAAACTGGCAAGGTCGTAGGGTTTTTGGGGATTAGCTTGTAGTAAGCAAAATGTAACGAGAAACATTAAAAAAGCGAATTCAATTCAACCGATGGATGAAAAAAAAGTTCCAAACATAATCAGTAAACATTTAGCCGGACAGGCGAATGAAGCTGAAGAAAAATATTTGCAGCTATGGCTAAAGGAATCGGCGCTGAACCGACAGGTTTACGACAATATTTACAAGCTTTGGCAGCTTACCAAACCGAAAGGTGATATTAAAACACCTGACACCGCCGCTGAATGGTCGGCTCTTCAAACGCGACTCGGAATCACGTTTTCTAAAGAAAAGGCCGCGATTCTGCCAATGCAGAAGTCAACGATTAAACGAAGCCGACCTATTCTCCCCAAAAAGATAAGATGGGCGATGGCAAGCGCCGCTCTGGTTATTTTAACTTTTGGCGGACTTTTTTTCAACAGCCAAAACCAGCAGGTTTACGTCACGCAAAACGCTGAACGCAAAACCATCGAGCTTCCAGACGGCTCCACCGTGCATTTAAATGTCGCCAGCGAAATAAGACTGGCGCAAGGTTTGCCCGATTCAGTGCGCCGCATTTTTTTAAAGGGACAGGCATTTTTTGATATTGCCCGCGATGGCCGCCCTTTCGAAGTGCAAACGGAAAATGCGCGCATCCGTGTTTTAGGAACCCGTTTTGATATCCAGTCGCGCAATCATGAAACCCGCGCCATTGTTAAGGAAGGCAGCATTTTGCTGCAAACGATTTCTGACACGCCGCTTAATAAAGTAATATTGCAAGCCAATGAGCAAAGTCTGGTTATCCGGAAAAATGCTCCGACTCCGGTTGAACAAGTTCAGGCAGATTATATTATCGGTTGGCTAAACAACCGATTCGTCTTTCACCAAACCCCTCTGCGGGAAATCGCGGCGGAATTGGAGCGCCGCTATGACACCAAAATTCATATACAAAGTCCAACACTTGGCAGCCGCTCTCTTTCAGGAGCTTTCAGGGAGGAGGAAATTGACACTACTTTACATGTTTTCTGTCAAACACTGAACCTTAAATATTCATTTCAAAATGACAGCTATCTCATCTATGAATGATTATGCCAAAATTTCGACGCTTTAATTTTATCGCAACCTCCCTTTTGGTTTGCCTTTTCCTTTACGCCGCCGCCATTTCTCCGAAAACAAGCGTCGCAGCGCAAAAACATCGCCCCGACACAACCTTGAAAGTGAAAAACACCGAACTGCGTCTTTTTGTTGAAAAGTTGGCCCGACTTTACAATGTTGACATTTTGTATGGGGACAATTTGGTGAAAAATATTTTTGTGAGCGGTGACTATTCAGGTTTAAGCCTTGAAGAAACGCTTTTCAGGGTTTTACAAAAAACCAACATCGCATTCAAGCGAATGAACGAGCAGCAATTTTATTTTTATAATAAAAGTGAGGTTTCACATTTTGACATAAGCGGCAGAGCGCTCGACTCGAAAAGTGGCGAACCTCTGCCCTTTGCAAATGTTCGGCTGGCTGATTTAAATGTCGGCGCAACGACCGACCAACAAGGATATTTTGCTTTGCGCAGTCTGCCTGTTGAATCGTGCACTCTCCAGGTCAGTTACATTGGTTACGTTTCAAAACAAACTATTATTGAGCCCACAAACCTGGCGCCTGTGGTTGAGGTTAAGCTGACAAGTCAACCGATTGCATTTGATGCAGTTACACTGGAAGCCAGCCAACGTCAAATTTTTCACATGAGCGCAAATTCCGGCCAATTAACAGTCTCCGCCAAAAAGTTTGACGATTTGCCAATCCTGGGAGAAAAGGATATTTTGCGGACTATTGAGCTAACACCAGGCATTAGCGGCGGCGCCAGCGGCTCTTCCGGCATAACGATTCGCGGCAGTTCATCTCTCGACAACCTTGTTCTGCTGGACGGAATGCCGATCTATAATGTGAACCATTCTTTCGGTTTGTTAAGCGCTTTCAGTTCCGACGCCATCAAAGATGTTCGAATTTATAAAGGCGGATTTCCGGCCAGGTATGGCGGTCGACTGTCAGGTGTTGTTGAACTAACCACAAAAAACGGTAATTTCAGCGAACCGGGCATAAATATTGGGATAGGACCAATGAATGTCGGCGTCGGCCTGTCAGTTCCACTCGGAGGGAAAGGCGCGTTTTTTATGGCTGGCCGTCATTCCTACAACACCAACTTATCAAAAGACATGCATCGAAAACTGTTTCGAACCGAACCTTATTTCCCACAGCTGCTTTACCCTGCAGGATTTACAGAAAAACAGGATGCAGACTCAACGTTTAATCCTGTGAAAGCTAAGGAGACATACGCAACGGATATTTCTTTTTATGATTTGATAGCCAAGACAACCTTTTTTACATCCGCTAAAGACATCCTTACTGCCAGCGTCTACCTTGGCGCAGATAAAATACTTAGCGACTACAATTTACAGGAACTCAGACGCCAAAATCAAAAAAACAACTCAGCCAGCGCCGGAATGAGCGCACAATGGCGGCGTCAATGGAATACAGGACTCTCTTCCACATTTCAACTTACGCGTTCTGAATACGCCACATCTTATAAAGATAAGAAAGAACTAAACTTTGCAAGTGAATTTGACGACCAGTATGTCAGTCAGTTTTTTGCCTACAAAAACAAGCTGCAGAACCTTGCCGGTAATTTGCGAAACACAGCGCAAATCCAGACTAATCTCACTATCAATTTTGGCGCGGAACTGTCAAAAATCAGCACTACCTGGCAACAGGAGGGCAGTTTTCTTGGCGCGAAACTTAATCGGGTTACGAATGCAACGTCTTTATCATTCTATTTGGAAAGTGACTGGCGAGTCAGTCAAAAACTTGAGGCTCGCTTGGGTTTCAGAACCACTTACTTCGACCAAATGGACACCTATTATCACCTGCCTCGGCTTGCTCTCTCCTACCATCTCAATGACAATTGGTCTCTAAAAAGCGCATGGGGAAAATACAGACAATTTATTCTCAATTTCACCGATGAATTTCAATATTTCGGGCGGGAAATTCCCTGGCTGCTGGCCAATGGGTTTGACCTGAAGCCTGCGTCTGCCGAACACTATATTTTCGGAACGCATTGGCAGAAAAACGGCTGGTTGTTTGATATTGAATTTTATCAAAAAGAACTGGCTGGCCTGGTTGAAATGGAAAACGAACTTATCATAAATGAAGCGACTGTGATAAGCAAAACTTTTTTTATCCAAAGCCCTGGCCGGTTCAAAGGCGTCGATATTCTGGCGCAAAAAAACATGAAAAATTTTACAGGATGGATTAGTTACAGTCACAATCAAACCAACATCCATCCTAAATCAGGGTCAAGCTATGCCACCGCCACAGATATTCCACATAAAATTGACCTTGTCGCCAGTTACGCTCAGCAAGCTTGGGCCTTATCAACAACCTGGCATATTTCTTCTGGCAGACCGTATTCCACACCCAAAATTCAAGCTGTTGACGTTGGCGCTGAAGACGCATATTTTCTGCTGCCGCCAAACCGGCGCAATGAACGTCGACTCCCTGCTTCGCAGCGACTGGATGTGAGTGTTTCACGAAAATTCAACCAAAATCATCTGTCCGGAAAACTTGCGTTTTCCATTTACAATCTGCTCAACCGTGACAATGTTTGGTATCGTCACTTCGATGTTGAACAAGGCAAACTCAAAGCCTTGAATGTAAAATTACAAGGCTTCACTCCTTCTCTTTCACTTGAGTTGCAATTCCATTAGCAATATTTATACTTCAGGCTGAAACCATAACAAGTCCCTTTAACGGGTCTGAAATTCATCCTCTCAGTTGCTTTCCCGGATTAAATTGTGGCGTTCTCTAACTTCACCTGAGTGAGCGTCAACAAGGAAAACGAAGTTGGTCGCCGGTTGCCGGGTCTTTACAGTTATCTGATATACGAGGTAATAATCGACCTTTTCCCCGTTTGCTTTCGGTAAGTAGTAAAGAGCCTTGTCGCTGGTCGCGCTGTTTGTTCCGGGATTAAAATCCATTGCTGAAACAGCCTGTTTCCGAGCCATTTCAATAGAAACAGTCGGCTCCGGCGAGACATCGATATTGCTGAAAAAGTCAGCGCCGAAAGCCATAACCATGCCATTGTTAAAAATCCGCAGCTCCACTTCGGAATTCAAAACTTCGAGATTGTTTTCGATTTGTTTATAGGAAACGTACCAACGATTGTTTGCTTGAGTTGCTTTCACAAGTTTCAGGCGATCCGGCTTAATGCCCATAGCGGCCTGGTTGTCAGACAGGAACCTGATGGCTGCTTCTTCAATGTTTTGCCGGTTAATTTTTGAAAATCCGGCAATTGCAATGGATGGGCCGATGGCTCGGTGCGGCGTGCCGGTCGCTTCATTCCAGTCAGCTGACCAATCGCCGTTTGTCTGCCGAAATTTTTGCCATGCATCAGGAATTGAGATACTTTTCTCTGATTGCATCACCACTGGTTTGTTCTTCTCTGTTTGGCTGCCGCACGATAGCAGCAGCATCGTAAACACAAGACCGGCGCCGCATTTCATATCTCTGGTTTTTATCATCCTTTATCCTTCCTAATAATTGATTGACAAGTGTCATTTCAGTGAAATTATTGGATGTTCGGTTGACCAGCCATTGATTCATGTTCCACTTTCAATAATTTTAATCCTGTCTGGCGTGCTTTATAAAAAGCCCGGTTCATAAAGCGCTTTTACAGTCACTTTTTCAGATGAACCGGGCTTCCCTTAAATGTGTTTCGACTCATGAACCATTTTTGAGTCGAAACACGTAGCGCTAAAATAAAACTTCAAGAAACAAAGAAACAAACGAACAGCCATCAATACTTATCGCATTCATGACTGTTCGTTTCGGTTTTACTTTTTATTAGGAAAAATTTCCTTATTTCATCAAAACCATTTTACGGCTGGCGGTGAAATTACCTGCGGAAATTCTGTAAATATAGACGCCGCTTGGCAAAGTTATGCCGCTGTTGTTTTTCCCATCCCAGCGCACAGACTGAGCGCCCGCCGCCTGCAACTCTTTGTTAACCAGGGTGCGAACTTCCTGCCCAAGCAGGTTAAAGACTTGCAATTTAACCTCTGAACGCTGTTGCAGGTCATAGCGGATTGTGGTTTCCGGGTTGAACGGATTTGGATAATTTGGCAACAAGGCAAACTTGTCGGGCAAATTGTTCTGTGTTCCTGGAGCATTCACGGAGGTGACGATGACTTCTCCAGAAGTTGTAAGCACTTCGAATTCATCCAGCAAGACGATAAAAATTGATGGCCGTAGCCCGGGAGGCCCTGGAAAGGGGTTTGTTGTGAAGCGTAGTTGAACGCTGGAAGTTGATTCTACATAATCATTCACTCTGAAGAGTCTATTAGTCCAAGGGGTAATGGCGTTATTTAATGTATCAGTAAGGGCGGTGACACTTTTCCAGGTATTACCGCTGTCGTTTGAGACATCGATAGCAAGTGAGCCGATCTCAATGGTCGAGTACTCATAATAGCTAATTATCGGATTCTCTGCTCCAGACAAATCAAATATTGGAGAGAAAAGCGTTGACTGACCGTCGAGCGTAATTGGAAAATCATTGTTAACAGGCGTCGCCTTTGTCAGCATGCAAAGCTCCCCATCATCAGAGTAGTCTTCGCCGGGTTGCATGACGCCGAAAGGCGTAAAAACAGCCTCGGGAATGCCGCGATCCCAGATTCCGAGCGTGGCGTCATCGCCAGGCGCGCCAACGCGCCAACCTAGATCATTTTCAAAATCATCTCTAAATTTACTGTCAAAACCAACCAGGAACTGGTTTGACGCTTCAGGGGCGTTAAAAGGAAAAAGAAGCGTGTCCGTCGTTGCAGGGTCGATGGCGGAAATATAATAATTCACAAAACTGCCTATCGGCGCTTGTGGAATTTCACCATTGTAGAGCTGACCGGAAATGATTGTGGCGGGGACTGACAAGGAGGTTTGAAAATTGTCCAATGAGTAAACGATCTGAACTTGTTCCGGTGGATTTTTAAAAAAGCTGTTGCCCAGAGTGAATGCTATCGGGTAGGACGCGGCGTCTGCTGACTGGTTTGGCGTCGGTGTGTGTTGGAAAGAATTTCGCATAAACAGCGCGTCGCCAATGCCATGCGCATTAAAAGCCTGCCTGATCACACTCATATTTGGAGAGCCATTATCGAGATTGCCGTCGTCATCATCAGCCACTAAAACCTCAAGATACCACTCGCCAAAAGCAACCCCGGTGTCGGGATCATCAGGAATTCCATATCTGGCGTCATTAGACAAGCGTTTCGCCAGTTCTAAAGAGGTCGCCTCACGAATATCCCAAAAAGCGCCGGCGAGAATTTGTCCGTCCCAATGTCCTTCATCTTTTATATCCTCAGGATAGCGCAGTGTATTTTTCAAAAGACGAATGAATGGTATCCCCGGGATTACACTTTCACCAACAATGGACTCGTCCAAAATGAAAGCGCTTATTACGTCTGACATGCCTTCGTGTACAGCGCTATTTATCATCCCGGAAGGGACGCCCTGTTGTTGATAAAACTTGTCATTTATGCCATGGCCGTATTCATGATAAACAATTCCCGGCACTTGCGCAAAACTTGGGCACTCACTTCCTTGTCCTGAGGGCCCTACAGTTCCGGCAGCAAAAAAATTAACTCCTGTGCCATCCCAAAAGGCGTTGCAGGCGGCAAACGTAAGATTTACCTTTGCCGGCATCGAATAATCCATGCCGGTAAAGTTTGCATCCAGCGCCTTTTGAAAATCGTGCACAAGGTTGATGTGATAAAATGCATCGCGTTCGCTTGCGTCTGAATTTGTGCTGTCCCATGCGACGCTGACTTGATCATTAACGCCAACCTTTTTCAAATAGCTTGCGTCAGCCACAGTGTCCTCGCGAGTCACAGTTACCCAGGGACCAGAAAATGCAGTGGACAGGAGAACAGAATCTGTATTGGAAGCTGCTAATGTGTATTGACCTGTTGCATCCGTAACGGCTGAGTCGACCAAGGTTGTTCCATCAGCGCTGAAATAATAGATGGTTTGTCCTGAAAAAGGTTTTGACGAAAGTGTGTCAAGATGTGTTTTTTCGTGCACTAACCCTGTTGCTGAACCGCTCACATCAGAATATTCACGCAGCCGGTTATAGCGCCAGCGCACGTCGCCGGAATGAGCGTCAACAAAGGTGACAAAGTTACCCAACGGCTCACGGGTTTTCACATGGGTCAAATAGACCAAATGGTAGTTCACACGGCCATTTTTCTCAAGCGGCAAAATATAGATTGTTCCATCACCCTCAACCGAGTCTGTGGTCTTATTAAAGGTCAAACCTGCCTTCGCTTGCCGAAGGGCATTTTCAAGGGTAATGGAAGGCGTGGTCGAAACATTGACACCTTGATAATAGTCAGAGCCGAAGGCCATCACTTTTCCATTTCTAAAAATGCGCAGTTCCACTTCAGAATGCAAGACTTCAATGCCCTTAACCATCTGCCTGTATGAAACATACCAGCGGTTGTTTGACTCAACGGCTCTCACCATTTCCAGGTTTCTCAAATCAATACCCAGCGTCGCGCTGTTGTCAGCAAGAAACTGGTCGGCGGCTCCCTTTATATTGGTTTCTGTAATTGCCGTGTAGCCATTAATTTGAATGGATGGCCCGTATGCACGGTGTGGCGTTCCGGTGATTTCATTCCACTGCACAGACCAGTCACCGTACTTTTGTGAAAAACTTTGCCATGCGGCAGAACCGGAAAGTTTTTGGGGTTGTTGAGCGTTCGATTGCGACCACTGAGCCTGGCCTTTAGCTGAAAAGCCAATCAGCGTAATACAGGCAATCATGAAAAAAAACATAAAACCGTGTAATTTTGGTTTCATCCTAACCTCACTTTAAAGTAAATAGAATCATTAGAACAGCATACAAGACTCTTACAGTTGACTCAAAAAAAACCCTACGCTCCTTGAGCCGGGCAAGGAATTAACGATCCGTTTTTGTAGATTGACCTGAAACAGGCTGGCAGATTTGGAAAGTCATTGACAAAAGGTATCGATTCCAATACTTTTGGAACAAAAAATATAACAATACACTGAATTTTATATGAATCGGCGCATCCTATGAAAAGCAAATCTCTAAAATATATTCTCGTCATGCTTTCGCTTTCGTCCTGTCATGGCTGCTTTGAAAAGAGCGACAACGTTGGTCAACCCAAAAAACCGCAACCTGTCCATGACTTAACCAAGGTTAGCGCTCAAAGCGGATATTTATCGTTGGTTTCTGCAAAGCCGGCGACCTCGCTTCCCTTGATAGCTGAGACAAAAAGTTTCCATTTTACCTATTATGGCCATTCACTTACTCAGGCCGATCTCAGTCAAATTGCTGTGGCGCAGGAGAAACGATTTTCATCCATGACAAAACGTCTTTCCGCCCTTTTCCCGGAGATCAACCGGTTGCTCGTTATCCCAATACATCTCTATGAATCGGCGGAAGAAAAAGGCCTGCGCACACGAAACACCAATCTGTCCCACATCAACGGCAAGCTCCGGGAAGTTCACGCTATATATAATGACACGCTCAATGGCCTCGACTTTTTTGCAGAAGCGCGGCTCATTTTGTCCGAATTAGTTGCTCCGGGCGAGTCCAGCGCCCTTCGAGATGGCTTCGCAATGATCTTTACCGTGGATTGGGCCAGGCAAGGATATAAACACTGGACAAAAAGAATCAACGCCATCGACAATATTATTCCATTGGCCGAATTGCTAAACAATGACGCTTATGCAAAGGAATCTTACTTGTTTATGCGCCCGCTGGCCGCTTCCTTTGTAGATTTTCTTATCAGCAAAGTTGGCGCGCCACAGTTTATTGCGCTTTACAAAGAATGGCCGAAACAAGGTCTTCCAGGCGCGCGCGTCGCCGGACTTGATATGAATGAATTAGAAAAAGCATGGCGCAGTTATCTCACCGCCATGCCCGGCGACGTTCCAGACACAGGAAAACAAAACAGAAAACCTGTTTTTCAAAAAGGCTTTTCTTATGCGCACGAGGGCTACCGGATTTACAACGGCTATTTATCAAATAAAGGCTTCGAGGCGTTAAGCAGGTTAGGCTCGCTTGGCGCTGAATGGATTTCCATTACGCCATTTGGATATCTGAATCATCGCAACAAGCCCGGATATTTGAAATTTTCATTTGGAGCCGGATCAGAGAATGATGAAAGCGTCGTCACCGCCCTGCAACAGGCCAGGAGTCTCGGCATGAATGGCATGTTAAAACCCCATGTTTTAATGAATAGCCGTAATTTTGGCTGGCCGGGCGAGATCGAAATGAAAAATGAGCGCGATTGGCAAGCTTTCTTTCTGTACTATAACAAGTGGATTCTCCACTATGCGCTGCTCGCCGCAATTTATGATTTTGACATCCTCTGCATTGGAACTGAATTGATGCAAACAACCCGCGAGCATCAGGCTGAATGGCGCCAAATCATACAAAATGTGCGCGCTCTGTACCATGGCCAAATTACTTACGCGGCAAATTGGTGGCAGGAATTTGAACAAATACAGTTTTGGGATAAGCTTGATTATATCGGAATGAATTGCTATTACCCGCTCTCTGATCAGGAAAGCGTCCGTCTGAAAGATCTCAAACAAGGCGTGCAGCGCATTATCCCACTTTTTGAAAACGCCGCGAAAAAATACCGGAAGCCTGTTCTTTTGACAGAGCTTGGCTTTATCAGTGCCAGGCGGAGCTGGCTGCAACCACATAAGGATGGCCGTGGAGAAAAACCATATATGGCAGATCAAGCGCTATGTTATCAGGCAATGTTTGAGGCGATATGGGACAAACCATGGTTTGCAGGCTTTTATTGGTGGAAATGGCCGACCTATCTTGAGCGCGGAGGAACCGGCCATAGCAGTTTTACCCCGAATGGCAAGCCCGCAGAAAATATCGTGCGCCATTGGTATCACAAGACGCGCAAAATGGCTGACAATCCCATCTTTTTTTAATCACTCAAGTTTCGAACTTTTTGTTCATGTATGAAAAAGACAAAAACACTTTGCTATCTGATTCTCAGGAACTGATTCTCAGGAACTGATTCTCAGGTTGAAAACACAGCCTTTTAAGCAATAGGAGAAAAATCCGTATCCATCAGTGTTAATCCGTGGCTAATAGCGATGCTCTTACAGAATTCTTTGCTTAATACTTTCCGGTTTTGAATGTTTTTGGAATTATTGGCATAAGCAAAATAAAAACAAATTACTGTCTATTCAAAAAAAGTTGCCTTCTTAATATCTCTGAGCACAAAAACATTGTGCGAAACTCAAGTTAATCTTGCGGCGTTCAGTGATTCCTTAAGCGGTAGGTTTCATTTCGCCGCTCATGTGTGAGCGCAATTAATTTGACAAACATGAACTCAGATAAAAACAGCTCTGCAACCGGTCATATTTCGATTCTGAAAAATCACCACGCTCGGCAAAAAAATCTCAATAGAGCCCATTTCATTTTTGAAGAGCGCTTAAAAAATATTAGTATTCCATCCATTTTTTTGTTATAATTTAACCATGCATACAATAAAATTCGATGAAACTGATGTAAAAATCCTCTCTTCCCTTCAAAAGCGTGGACGAACCAAACGCAATGAACTTGCAGAAGTCGTTAAACTCTCAGTCCCTTCCATTAGTGAAAGACTGCGAAAATTGGAAGAAGCTGGCGTGATAAAAAGCTACAATGCGATTCTGGAGCCTCGGAAAGTCGGCCTTGAAGTGACAGCATTTATTTTCCTGACCACTGATTCGTCAAAATGCTATCCGGATATCATCGAAAAATCAATGGACGAGGACGAAATTCTGGAATGCCATGCAATTACTGGCAACGGCTCTCACCTGATGAAAGTCCGCACCGAAAGCACAGCAAGCCTGGAAACACTTCTCTCAAAAATTCAATCATGGCCGGGCGTCTCCAACACCAGCACAGACGTTGTTCTTTCCAGTCCAAAAGAATCTCCAGCGCTTCCCCTTTCACAATGGCGAGTTAAATAAGAACTGAAAATCGCAAAAACCAATTGACGCATTCTAAAACAGATGACCCGCCCTGGCGCCCAAAAAACTTGTCATCTCACCTCGCATCGGTTGCCGGTTAATCTACAAAAGCGCCGCTTATTATATTACATCGATAAAATCTCAAAATGAAAAATGCTTCCGCTTGCTTTTCAGACAATGCTTTCATAATTTTTCAAAACGAAAAATGAATATATTCAGAACATGAGGGCTATGTGAACGCACTTCTGCCTGTATTTTGTTGGTCGGTGTTGCTAACGTACGGAATCGCTTTTGGGCAATATTGGCGCTACTTCCAAGACAAATCCATCAAACATGCCAAAGGCGCCAGAGCCTGGTTAATCACCGCGTTGCTACTTCATACTTTTTATATTGTTACGCTATGGGTTAAGACCCAACACCTGCCGGTAGGCGATACATTTTCAGCAATTACCACGTATGTTTGGTGTTCCATGCTGCTCTATCTTGCGCTTGAATTCCGCTTGCGTGAAATGACCATGGGCGTATTTCTGCTTCCGTTAATTTTGCTATTGCAGCTCCTTTCCAACCTGTTTATCGATTTCCACAAAGAGCTTTCGCCGGTTTTAACCGGACTTTTCTTCGAGTTTCATGTTCTGATGATGATTTCAGGCTACGCTGCTTTTACAATTTCATTTATCACCAGTGTCATGTATTTATTGCTGTCACGGGAAATGCAGTCAAAGCAATTGGGTATCTTCTTCGAAAAATTGCCGTCGTTGCAGTTCTTTGACAACCTCAGCAATCAAGCGGTAAATATCGGTCTTTTTTTGGTCACGATTGGTTATGGCATGGGCTTTTATTTGGGTTCGTCCGTATGGCAGGGCAATTGGACTCTCGACCCTAAATTCATCGCAGTCGCAGTTTCCTGGGCTATTTATATTGTGCATTTTGTGACTCGCCTGTCGGCAGGATGGCAAGGAAAACGCGCTGCAATTGTCTCCATTATCGGCTTCGGTTGGCTGCTCTTTTCATTCATCGTTGTCACTACTTTTTTCTCAAAAGTCCACAATTTTCAATAGACCTAAAGCATGCCATTTTTTTTAGAAAAAATTGACCTCGCCGGTTTTAAAAACGGCAAAAAGGCCAAGACTGAGTTATCGGATGGCTTTCTCTCGCAATTTGGCAAAATCAGCGGAGACAATGAGTGCGTTCTTTTCAAGTCCGAGTCTCAACTTTGGCTATTTGCCCATCCAGCAGACGAAAGTAATTTTATCGCTTCCGCCCAAAACATTCTACGAGCTGAAATTGGCGCGTCTTTGCAGGATTTAGAACGGCAAACCGTTCATAAACACGGTTCAGAGGTTGTGCGTCAATTCTTATTTTTAGCCATTGGCATGGAATCTTCCGGCGCGCCCGCTCATGACTTGCAATCCTTCAGGAAACAATTTGACCTGGCGCGGTCACATAGTTTGGTCGGCCCGACCTTTCTCAAGCTTTACCAACGCGGATTGTGGCTCAACGAAAAAGTTCGCCTTGAACTCAACCTGCAATTGCGTTCAGCGATGAAGGAGACTGTTCTTTCAGATCTGGCAATGAAGATCTTCGGCAACCTGAAACGGCAAAATGCATTAATTTTGGCCAATTCAGAGAGCTGTAAGCCTTACGTTGAGCATCTGTCAAAATTTAAGATGGCCGAAATTGTGCTGGCCGGAGAAGATTCGGCGCTGAGCCAGTTATCGCAAGCATACGGCTGCCGGTTTGTCGAAATGGAAAAGGTCGTTGCGCAATTGCCGCAAACGGATTTGATTTTGCTTTTCGATCATAGCTTGCAAAAGCATCTGCTTGATTTAAAGATCAGCAAGGTCATGCAAAAGCGTCGGAATGCGCCGCTGCTAGTGGTTTCGTTATTTGATTTAAATGGACACAAAGACGCTGATCCATTTTCCAAATTATATAACGTTTTTTCCTACACCAATGATGATTTAGAGCGAATTGTCAATGAGAACCTGAAAGAGCAGCAGAAGCTGAATACGCTGGTCAACCAGCTCATTCAAAAGGAAATTGACGATTTATATAAATGGCTCAACTCTGAAGATAAATACCGGTTTGGCAACATTGTCGGCAAAAGCGATGCGATGCAGCGCATACTGGAATTAATCGCCAGAATAGCGCAAACAGATATTTCAGTTTTAATTGACGGTGAAAGCGGAACCGGAAAAGAGTTGATTGCCCGATCAATCCATGAGCACAGCGCCAAGGCAAAGAATCCATTCATTCCGGTCAACTGCGGCGCAATTCCAGAGGGACTTTTGGAAAGTGAATTATTCGGCCACATCAAAGGCTCCTTTACCGGCGCGACAGACAATAAAAAAGGTTTGCTGGCTGAAGCCGAAAATGGAACGATTTTCCTTGATGAAATCGGTGAAATCACCATGTCAACCCAGGTCAAACTTTTGCGTTTTTTGCAAGAGGGAGAAGTCAAGCCCGTTGGCAGCGCGCAGCAAATACAACTCAATGTACGCGTGATTGCCGCCACAAACCGGGATCTGAAGATGATGGTTGAAAATGGCGTTTTTCGCCAGGACCTTTATTATCGCTTAAATGTTATTCAGGTTACGCTGCCGCCATTGCGGGACAGAAAAGATGACATTGCGCCGCTCCTGACCCATTTTATTCGAAAATACGCCAGACAATTTCACAAGAATGTCTATGGATTAGAGCCTGCCGCGCTCCAGCTATTAGAACCTTATGATTGGCCCGGCAATATCCGCGAGCTTGAAAACGCTATTGAAAGGGCGGTGGCCTTGTGCGCCGGCGATTTGATTACCTGCGAAGATTTGCCGCCCAGTTTACTGCCAGGCGGCCAGGGCTCAAAAAATGACGCTTTTGGCAAAAACATGACGCTGAAGGAATTGGAAAAACGTCATATCGCCGCATTGCTGCATGAACATGATTGGAATTATGATCTCGTCACTGATATATTGGGAATTGGCAGAACAACTCTCTGGCGAAAAATGAAAGAATATGACATTTCAAACTAAACTCAGGTACAACAAATTAATACACAATTTTTCAAAGTTTACGATTTGAACATGCTCCCGGAAGGCTCCTGTAAAGTTATTCGATTTAAAGGCAAAGAAGTCGGTCTGTTCCATCATCAAAAAAAAATATATGCCATAGACAATCTTTGCCCACATCGTCAGGCTCCGTTAGTCGCCGGAAAAATTGAAAACGGCATTGTCGTCTGTCCGTGGCATGCGGCGCAATTTGACCTTGCAACCGGCAAAGGATTGCCCGGATCACACCGCGCTGATCTGTGCGCCTACAACGTCAAGGTTGAAGGCGCGGATGTGATGATCGGTGTGAGAGAATAAAAAAACACGGCTGACGCCACAACAAAAAATTCACTCCCGAACAACAAATTCTCCCTGCCATATGTCAAAGACGCTGACCGGACTGGGACTGCTCCTATGCCTCGTTCCGTACAACACAGCAAACTCTTAACAAAGTCATTCCCAAACAATTTTGATTCGAATGCAGTTTTATCGAATTATTCTTTTTTGACAAACTAAAACCACAATTCCTGTTGACCCAAACTTTCTCACAGACAACAAAAAGTGACCGTTTTTTTCTCACCTTTAATATTTCTCTGGATGGGCTCACTTTCTTATCTCTTGTTTTTTATAAGCTTAGCTCTATTTGATTTTATGGTCTTCTATTTGCTAATGGGAGTACAGGTTGGCGTACTCACACTAAGAGAGCGATTCTCATGCAACAAGCAAAACTATCAAAAAATGATTTCCAGAAACTTTTCGGTATACTTGGCAAAGATGGCTATTCGGTTATTGCCCCAACCGTTAGAGACAACGCCATTATCTATGATGAAATCGAGTCTGCACAGGAGCTGCCCGTTGGAAAAAGAGATGAACAACAAGCGGGGCGCTACCGGTTAAAGGATCGAGACGACCAGGCGTTTTTCGGCTACGTGGTCGGACCGCATTCCTGGAAAAAATATCTGCATCCACCAAAAATACGCTTATGGAGCGCCCACCGAAATGGCACCGGGTTGAAAATTGAGCCGGAGGAGCCATACGCAGCCAAACGCGCTTTCATCGGCGTGCGCCCATGTGAACTTCAGGCAATCCTGGTGCAAGACAAAGTCTTTTTAGGCGCCGAGTTTATCGACCAACAATACCGTTCGCGTCGTGAGAACCTGTTCATTGTCGCTGTAAATTGCACAGAGCCGGGCGGAACATGTTTTTGCGCTTCAATGCAAACCGGTCCGCAAGCTGACAAAGGATTTGACCTGGCATTAACGGAAGTTGTCGACGGGGAATCACATTATTTTGTTGTAGAAGTTGGCACAGAGGCGGGTCAGAAAATATTGAAAATGTTGCCGCATGAAAAGGTCGGGGAAGCGGAGCGCGAGGTCGTTGCTCAGTTAATGACGCAGGCTGAACAGCGGATGGGAAGCTCCATCAATACAGAAGATCTGCAAAAAACACTCTCCGAAAATCAGGAACATCCACACTGGCAGGATGTTGCGCAACGCTGCCTTAGTTGCACCAACTGCACGATGGTTTGTCCAACCTGTTTTTGCACATCCGTTGAAGATGTAACGGATTTGACTGGCAATACCGCCGAACGTTGGCGAATGTGGGATTCATGTTTCAGCGGAGATTTTTCTTATGTGCATGGCGGCGCAGTTCGCTCTTCGACCAAAAGCCGTTATCGCCAATGGCTAACCCATAAATTTTCATCCTGGATCGATCAGTTTGGAACTTCAGGCTGCGTGGGATGCGGTCGCTGCGTTACCTGGTGCCCGGTTGGTATCGACGTAACCAAAGAAGTCGCTGCCATTCAAAACAACCCGCTCATAAAAAAATAGAAAGGGAACCTGACAATGGAAACATTAGCAAAAGTTTTAGCTGAGCATCCTTTTGTGCATGGACTCGATCCGGAACATCTGGAACTCATTACCGGCTGTAGTAAGAACGTAAAATTTGACGCCGGAGAATTTATCTTCAAGGAGGGGCAGGAAGCAAATGAGTTTTATTTTATTCGTCAAGGTCGCGCGGCGTTGCAGATATTTGACCCAAATCGCGGGCCGCTGACCATCCAAACGATTGGCCGGGGAGAAATTTTGGGCTGGTCATGGCTGATACCGCCTTACCACTGGCATTTTGACGCGCACGTCAACTCGCCAATACGAGCCATTGCGCTGGATGGAAAATGTTTGCGCGGCAAATGTCAGAACGACCCTAAACTGGGATTTGAGCTTTTAAAACGGTTTGCTCATATCATGGAGCAACGCTTGCGAGCCACACAACTACAATTATTAGATCTATATAAACAGTGAGTGCTGATATGACGCCTAAAACGAACGATCTTATGCACCCTGAGCTCTTCCAGATAAAAAAAGTAATGAAGGAAACCTACGACACTTTCACCCTTGAATTGAGAACGGGCGACGATTCAAATCACCTTGTCTTTCAGCCCGGCCAGTTCAACATGCTCTATGTTTTCGGGGTTGGCGAAGTTCCCATCTCTATCAGCGGCGACCCCGGCGCGCCCCAAACGCTTGTTCATACGACTCGCGCTGTTGGCAGCGTCACCAAAGCGATGCGCAAGCTTAAACCGGGAGATACTTTGGGCGTGCGCGGCCCGTTTGGCAAGCCATGGCCCGTTAAAAAGGCCATCGGTAAAGATGTTGTCGTTATCACCGGCGGAATCGGACTTGCCCCGCTTAGACCGGCGATGTATGAATTAATGGCGCAGCGGAAAAAATTGGGCGCTCTTACCCTTTTATACGGCGCGCGCACACCGGAAGATATCATCTTCAAAAAAGAAATTAAAAAGTGGCGAGCGCAATTTGACCTTGACGTGCGTGTCACTGTGGATCGGGCAACTAAAGATTGGCACGGAAATGTCGGCGTGGTGACAACACTGATTCCAAAATCGACATTTGATCCGCCCAACACCGCGGCCTTTATCTGCGGCCCTGAAATCATGATTCGGTTTACTGTTATGGAGCTGCTAAAACACGGTGTAGCAAAGGAAAACATTTTCATTTCAATGGAGCGCAACATGAAATGCGCTATCGGTTTCTGCGGCCATTGTCAATTCGGCCCGCACTTTATTTGCAAGGACGGACCGGTATTTTCGTATGATCAGGTGGAACATTTATTGGAAATTCGAGAGATTTGACATGACCACAAAAAAAACAGATTCATCATTAGGCTCAAACGGACGCCGCAAACCAAAACTCGCAGTCTGGAAGTTCGCTTCATGCGACGGTTGCCAATTAAGCCTGCTCGATTGCGAAGACGAGTTGCTGGCCGTAGCGGCTGAAGTCGAAATTGCCAACTTCCCCGAAGCGTCCCGCGAGGTCATTAAAGGGCCGTACGATTTGTCGCTGGTGGAAGGCTCCATAACCACGCCGCATGACGCGGAACGCATTCATCAAGTGCGCAAAGAATCAAAGTTTCTGATGACCATTGGCGCCTGCGCAACATCCGGCGGCGTTCAGGCTTTGCGAAATTTTAGCGATGTAAAAGATTTCGTTTCAATCGTATACGCGTCGCCCGAATACATCTCAACGCTAAAACATTCAACCGCAATTGACGATCACGTTGCTGTTGATTTTGAATTGCGTGGATGCCCCATTAATAAAATGCAACTGGTCGAAGCGATCAGCGCCATCCTGAATGGGCGCAAACCAAATATTCCCACCCACTCTCTTTGTATGGAATGTAAGCGCAAGGGCGTCCCCTGTGTTATGGTGACACAGGATACGCCATGCCTGGGGCCGATTACGCAAGCCGGTTGCGGCGCGCTCTGCCCCGCTTACGATCGCGGCTGCTACGGCTGTTTTGGCTCGATGGAAACGCCAAACACCTGCGCGTTGAGTGAGCAGTGGAACAAGATGGGCGTTAGCCAGGTGGACATCGTTCGGGCTTTGCGCACATTTAACGCTTACGCAGAAGAATTTCGCACAGAAAGCATAAAACGAGCCGAAAGAACATAATTTTCAAATGAAAAGGTCGCATTGAATTATGAGCGCCATAAAAAGTAATAAAACGAGCGGAACAAAAACCATCAAAGTTGACTACCTGGCCCGCGTTGAAGGCGAAGGCAGTCTTTTTGTAAAAGTAAAAGGCGGCGCCGTCAAAGATGTGAAGTTGAAAATCTTTGAACCGCCGAGATTTTTTGAAGCTTTCTTGCGAGGACGTGATTTCCGGGAAGCGCCTGATATCACAGCGCGAATTTGCGGAATTTGTCCCATTGCATACCTGCTTGGCTCATCTCAGGCCATGGAAGACGCATGCGGCGTACAGGTCGCCGGGCCGCTGCGCGACTTGCGACGGCTCATTTACTGCGGCGAATGGATTGAAAGCCACGCCTTGCATATTTACATGCTGCACGCGCCGGACTTTCTGGGTTACCAGGACGCCATCCGCATGGCTCAGGATCATCCTGAATATGTAAAACGCGGCTTGCGGTTGAAAAAAATCGGCAACGCCATTATGGAAGTAATCGGCGGTCGCGAAATCCACCCGGTCAACCTGAAAATAGGCGGATTTTACAAAGCGCCAACCAAAAAGGAACTCAACACTTTGGTCGAAGAACTCAAATGGGGCGTCGACGCGGCATTGGAAACCGTCAAGTGGGTGGCGACCTTCCCTTTCCCTGATTTTGAACAAGACTATGAATTTGTGGCGTTGCGCCATCCCGACGAATATGCGATTACGGAAGGCAGGCTTATTTCAAATAAAGGCATTGACGCGCCCATTAAGGAATACGATCACCATCTCATCGAAGAACAGGTCGCGCATTCAACTTCCCTGCATACAAAGGTGCGAGATCGAGGCGCCTGTTTCCTTGGACCGCTGGCGCGCTACAGTCTGAACTTTGACAAATTGTCTCCGCTGGCGCAGGAAACGGCCAAAGAAGTCGGGCTTGGGCAGGTTTGCGCCAACCCCTTCAAAAGCATTATTGTGCGCGCTGTCGAACTGCTTTATGTTTATGAAGAATCGTTGCGTTTGATTCAAAATTATGAGACGCCGGATCGCCCCGCGCTGGAAATAACGCCCCGACCGGGCAAAGGCTATGGCGCAACCGAAGCGCCGCGCGGCATTTGTTATCATCGCTACACCATTGATGAAAAGGGAACGATTATGGATGCAAAAATCGTTTCGCCAACAGCGGTGAATCAGCCAACCATTGAAAATGATCTCAGGAACTACATTCCATCGAATTTAGATTTGCCCGACGATCAATTGCAGTGGCAATGCGAGCAGGCGGTTCGCAATTACGACCCTTGTATTTCCTGTTCAACCCACTTTCTAAAACTCAACATCGAGCGGGAAGCGTAGCGCAATGAATCGCTTCACTCTTATTGGCGTGGGCAACCAGTATCGCCGCGACGATGGCGCAGGATGGGAAATCGCCGAACGAATCAAAGCGAAAGCGCTGCCCGATGTTGAGGTGATTATGGCTTCGGGGGAAGGCGCCGCCCTGATGGAATCGATGCAGGGGAAAAAGCATGTTATTCTCTTCGACGCAGTCTGTTCCGGCGCCCAACCGGGTTCAATTTTCAAGTTTGACGCGCGCGCGGAACGCATTCCCGGCAATTTTTTCAATTACTCCACCCACGCTTTTAGCGTTGCGGAGGCTGTTGAGCTGGCGCGCACTTTGGACAGTTTGCCTGAAAAATTACTGGTGTTTGGCATTGAAGGGGAAGATTTCGGTTCCGGTCCAGGACTTTCGGAAAGCGTTAAGCAGGCAGTCTGGCAAGTCGTGGAAGAGGCTGCCGGGTTGATACAGGAACAGCGTTTCCATAATGATAAAGCAGAGCCGAATTGTGCATGAACTTGGCATAGCAAATTCCATCATGGAAATGGTTTTGGATGAAATGTCGAAAAAAAACCTGACCATCGTTAACAAAATCGTTCTGGAACTTGGCGTTCTGACGGATATTGTGCCCGACACGCTTGACTTTAACTTCGAAATCATTACCAAAGACACGGCGCTGGCCAATACAAAACTGGAAATCAAACACATTCCGTTGCGGGCTTGTTGTGAAAAGTGTAGCGTTGAGTTTGAAGTCGAAAATTTCTTCTTCGCCTGCCCGGCCTGCCATTCCCGGCAAGTGCGCGTCACTCAGGGTGAAGAGCTGAACGTTGCTTATCTCGAAGTTCCGGAAAATCAAAATGGCAATGGCCTGCCCGTAAGCAGATAATCTAACCCAGGCCAAACACAATTGAAATCGGCAACTATTTATATCGCTGATATGCTACTCCTTAAAATGAGAAAAAAAGTTAATGGTAAAGCAGATTGATCTTAAAAAAAAGGTGTTATCGGCAAACGACCTTCTGGCGCAGGATATACGCCGCCAAATGACAGAAAATGAGGTTGTGGCATTAAATCTGGTAAGCTCCCCAGGCTCCGGCAAAACCAGTTTATTGGAAAAAACCCTTGGCGCATTGGGTTGCGAGATGAACATGGGGCTTATTGCAGGCGATGTGCAAACCGAAAATGACGCTGACCGACTAAAGCGCGCCGGCGGCAAAATGGTGCGGCCTATTGTGACAAACGGCTCCTGTCACCTGGATGCGCAAATGATTTCACGTCTCCTGCCGGAATTCCAGCTGGCGAATCTCGACCTTCTCATTATTGAAAATGTCGGGAATTTGGTCTGCCCATCATCCTTCGACCTTGGCGAGGATATGAAAGTGGTTCTAATCAGCGTTGCCGAAGGCGATGACAAACCGCTCAAATATCCTGCGATGTTCCGCCGTTCATCTTTAATGGTGATTAATAAGACAGACTTGCTGGGCACATCTGACTTCAGTCTCGAGCGGGTCAGGGAAAACGCCTTGTCCATTAACGGCGACTTGAAAATTTTGGAACTGTCATGCCGCACGGGCGAAGGGCTAGATGATTGGTACTTATGGCTTAAGCAACAAGTGGCGGAAAAAAGTATGGCGGCTCAAACGTCTGACGGCACGCAGAAAAATCTCGCAAGTCATGCGCATCAAACGTGAGCAAATCCGGGTTGACGGCCTGGTTCAGGGCGTTGGATTTCGCCCGTTTGTCTACCGGCTGGCGCAGGATTGTAAACTGCGCGGTTTTGTCAACAATACCAGCGCAGGCGCGCTCATTGAAATTGAAGGGTCGCTGCAACAGTTAGACGCCTTTCGGCAACGCCTGACTCGGGAGGCGCCGCCCCTGGCCAATATTGTTAACGTGGAACATCTCGAGATTTCACCTGGCTGCGACAGCGCTTTTTCCATTCAAATTTCCAAAAAGGAAAACAGGTCGAAAACCTTTATCTCCCCTGACGTCACTGTTTGCGACGATTGTCTGTCCGAACTTTTCGACCCCGGTGATAGAAGACACGGATACCCCTTTATCAATTGCACCAATTGCGGGCCTCGTTACACCATCATAAAAAGCATTCCCTATGACCGCGCCTTCACGTCAATGAACGCCTTTCAAATGTGTGAAAAATGTTCCGCTGAGTATCACGACCCGGAGAGTCGTCGTTTTCATGCGCAACCAAACGCATGCGCCGAGTGCGGACCGCAGTTGCGCCTGCGAGACTCAGCCGGGCGTCCGATGGAAACAGCCGATCCCATCACCGCCGCTATTTCCTGTTTGAAGGCCGGAAAAATTGTGGCGTTGCGCGGCATCGGCGGATTCCATCTTGCGGTCGACGCCGCCAACGATGCAGCGACCCTGCGCTTGCGTCAACGAAAGGGACGCGGACAAAAACCATTTGCGCTCATGGCGCCCGATCTCAAAACAATAAAAAAACTCTGCCGCGTCAATGCGTGTGAAGGCAAGGCTTTAGTCAGTTTGGAGCGGCCAATTGTGCTGCTGGCAGCCAGATCCAACAACACTCTGGCGCCGTCAATCGCGCCCAACAATAGCAATTTGGGTGTCATGTTGCCGTACACGCCATTGCATTATCTTCTTCTGAAAAATCATTTTGACGCGCTGGTGATGACCAGCGGCAATTTCAGCGAGGAGCCGATTGCCATCGCCAACGATGAAGCGATGCAGCGATTGGCAGAAATTGCCGATTATTTTCTGCTGCACGACCGCGAAATTCTGCAACGATGCGACGACTCCATTGTGCGTCACATGGACGGCAAAACCAGAACAATCCGGCGTTCGCGCGGCTATGCGCCCAAACCATTTTGGTTGAATAAACCGACCGACAAAAATATTCTGGCCTGCGGCGGCGAGCAAAAAAACACCATTGCGCTATCGCGTGGGCGAGCCGTCTTTCTCAGCCAGCACATCGGCGATCTGAACAACCCGGCCGCGCTGGGATTTTTTGAGCATAGCGTCGACCATTTGCAACATATTCTTGAAATCAAGCCGCAAGCCATCGCTTTCGATCTCCATCCCGAATATCACGCGACAAAGTGGGCTTTGCAGCAAAAAGGACTGCCGCTCATCGGCGTGCAGCACCATCATGCGCATCTTGCTGCGGTTATGGCTGAAAATAATGCCTGGCAACCAACTATCGGCATTATTCTCGATGGAACAGGCTATGGAACAGACGGCGCGATTTGGGGCGGAGAAGTTCTGGTTGGCGACGCCCGCGCCTTTCAACGTTTTGCCTGGCTTGAACCAGTGGCATTGCCCGGAGGAGAAACCGCTATTCGTCAACCCTGGCGCATTGCGTTGAGCTGCCTTTATCAAATTTACGGCCAAAGCCTTTTCAAGCTAAACCTGCCCTTCCTGCAAGAAACGCCACGGGATCAGCTCAATCTGATTATCCAGATGATCGAAAAAAAACTGAATGCGCCGCTGACCACGAGCTGCGGACGCCTATTTGACGGCATCGCCGCCCTGTTAAATATTCGCAAGGAAATTTCCTACGAAGCGCAAGCCGCAATCGAACTGGAAATGTGCATTGCTGAGGGCGTCCGGGAGCATTACGAAAACGCAATTTCTGACAGCGAAAAAGCGGGAGCCCTGCCCGTTTCCGGCATAATCAAGGCGTTGGTGGAAGATCTGCAACGCGGACGACCGACAGGCGAAATAGCCGCGCTTTTTCACAACACTTTGGTGGAATTATTTCTCGGCGCGGCCATCCAGGCGCGTGAGAAAACAGGCGTCAAGCAAGTTGGACTCAGCGGCGGCGTTTTCCAAAACCGCTACTTCTTCGAACGGCTCTGCCACCGGCTTCGACAAAATCAATTTAAAATTCTTACCCATCAAAACGCCCCGACTAACGACGGTGGTCTGGCGCTGGGGCAAATCGTAATCGCAAACGCAAAATTGCAATCATGAGGTGAAACATGTGTTTGGCAATTCCAGGAAAAGTGCTCGATATCTACAATGAGAATGGGCTAAAAATGGGTCGAATTGATTATGCGGGAACCGTGAACAAAGCCTGCCTTGAATATGTGCCGGAAATTACGCAGGGGCAGTACGCCATTGTCCACGCCGGTTTCGCCATTAGTATCATCGATGAACAAGAGGCGCAAAAGACCTACGCCGTCTGGGAAGAACTGGTTGAAAGCGCGGCGGCGGAAGGAACCGATATATTTGGCATTCCGCTTGAAAACCCGCCGTCTGACGTCCGGAAGGGAAAAAAATCATGAAATATCTTGAGGAATATCGAAACCCGCAAATCGCCAAACGCATTCTGGATGAGATCAAAGCCACGGCGACCAAACCCTGGGTTTTGATGGAAATCTGCGGCGGCCAAACGCATTCCATTGTAAAAAATGGCATTGACCAACTTCTGCCCGCAGAGATTGAACTGGTGCACGGGCCGGGCTGTCCGGTTTGCGTCACGCCGCTCGAACAAATTGACAAGGCGTTGGAAATCGCCGCGCAATCCGAGGTCATTTTCACATCTTTTGGCGATATGCTGCGCGTGCCCGGTTCGGAGAAGGATCTGTTCATGGTAAAATCCGAAGGCGGCGATGTTCGCGTGGTCTACTCGCCTCTGGACGCTGTAAAACTGGCGCGCGACAACCCTGACAAAAAGGTCGTCTTCTTTGCGGTCGGCTTTGAAACAACCGCGCCCAACAATGCGATGGCTGTTTGGCAAGCCCATCGTGAAGGTTTGAAAAACTTTTCCATACTGGTTTCGCATGTGCTGGTGCCGCCCGCGATGGAAGCTTTGCTATCTTCTCCGCTAAACCGGGTAAATGGCTATCTCGGTGCCGGTCATGTTTGCACAATTATGGGCTGGGAAGAATACCGACCCATTGCGGCAAAATATAAAACACCGATTGTGGTCGCCGGTTTTGAGCCGGTTGATATTTTGGAAGGCATTCTCATGCTGGTTCGGCAATTGGAGGCGGGCGAGGCAAAAGTTGAAAATCAATATTCACGCGTCGTTCACCGCCAGGGCAATCGACCTGCCCGTGAGCTGGTCGAGCGTATTTTCGAAGTTACGAATCGTAAATGGCGCGGTATCGGCGAAATTAAATCGAGCGGATTGGCTTTGCGAGCGGCCTATCGCGAGCACGACGCCGAGCTGATATTTAACCTTGGCGAAATCTCGGTTGAAGAGCCGGCGGATTGTATCAGCGGCCTGGTTTTACAGGGGTTGAAAAAACCGGTTGACTGCGCGGCATTTGGCAAAACATGCCTGCCGCAATCTCCGCTTGGCGCGACGATGGTATCTTCTGAAGGCGCATGCGCAGCTTACTACGCTTATAGCCGACACACATTTCAACAAAAAAACAGAGCGTCTGCGAAAAAGCGCGAAGCAGTGGCGGAAAGGGATTTGTCATGAACGGGAAAATCGAAACGGCAGAATTTGCGCAATGCGCCATCCCTTTTTCCGGGCATGAAACGGTTCAACTCAGTCACGGCAGCGGCGGC
>Ga0316190_10000377_pt1 | contig 30406 bp, 25 predicted proteins | sample Eddworburrow2_MG_FD_204929 | JGI IMG/M metagenome (GOLD analysis project Ga0316190, IMG submission 204929) | Coastal sediment microbial communities from Maine, United States - Eddy worm burrow 2 | ecosystem: Environmental > Aquatic > Marine > Coastal > Sediment | place: USA: Maine | collected... | reverse complement strand
AATAACCATAGTCTTCATGCATCAGTGCAGTCATCACCATCGACTTACTGACAAAGCCACTAAACAGCGGGAATGCAGAGATAGAGAGCGCACCGATAATGCAAAGCACAGTGGTTTTAGGCATGGACTTATAGAGCCCACCAAGATCTGAGCCATTGATATTACCAGCCCGATAGAGCACCGCACCCATCGTCATGAACAGCAACCCTTTAAAGATCACATCACTAAAGGCATGTGCAATAGCGCCATTGAGCGCCAGTGCAGTGCCAATACCAATGCCCGTCACCATAAAGCCAACCTGATTGATCAGGCTGTAGGCAAGTACCTTACGTAGGTCATTCTCAATAACAGCATAGAAAATCGGAAAACAGGCCATGGTCACACCGATATAGACCAGGATCTCTTCACCTGCAAACCCTCGAGCCAGGGCATATACCGCAACCTTGGTGGTAAAAGCTGAGAGAAAAACCGTGCCGGTCACTGTTGCCTCAGGATAACCATCCGTAAGCCAACTGTGCAGAAATGGAAATGCACTTTTGATCCCGAAGGCGATAAAGATCAACCAACCTGCAACACCTGCCTCCAGGCCAATGTGCTCAAATGCCAGTGAACCTGTGTTGTGGTAATAGACCAGTGCTCCCGCTAACAGCAGCACCCCTGATAGCACTTGAAAAACCAGATAGCGTATACCGGCCTTCAATGCCCGTTCAGTACCGCGTGCAAAAATGAGAAATACAGAGCTTATTGCCAATAGCTCCCAGAAGATAAACAGGGTAATCAAATCACCTGCAAACACCGCTCCCAGTGCACTGCCCGCATACATCACACCAGCCACATGCTGATTTGTATCTTTTACATGAAGAGAAAATATGCCTGCAATAAAGCTGGCAATACAGAACAGGTAGCCGAATAGTAGACTGAGTTTGTCCACCCGCAGAGTGATCAGCTCATAACTCATCACAGCGTGAGTGACAGTGGTTCCAATCTCAATATTCAGCCAAAGATGCAGACCAGTAACCACGGGGGTTACCAGTAATATCACCTGGCGCGGCAGGCCACGGGTACATGCAACCAACAGTGCCGCCACAAAATAGAGCAGAAATGGGGATAGCTCACTCATCGTAATAATCTTCCTTCCGCATCACAACATTGCGCATCTTCTTTGCGATGACGACCAACACGACACAAGCAGCAAAGCCGTAAATAGCATAAAAGGCCGGTATCTCCTCCCAGCCAAAACCGATGTGACGGTGGAGCACAAAATCTGCCAGTACCAATAGGATGCAGATGGCATAGAACCCTTTGAGCAACCATTCAACATTTTCTGGTCGGTCAAATAGATATACCTTTTCTTTTTCATCTGACATTTCAGGAGCCTCCAGCGGCTAAACTTGCCAGTTGATAGAAAGGATCGGGGTAGAAAAAGAGGATGACACAAGCAGTTGAGGTGATGATCATCGCTAACAATATCGGCTTTGGCGCTTCTGCTATCTCCGTATGGTGTTCACCACTCTCCGGCTTACTGAAAAAGGCGCGGATAGGGATAGGCAGCAGATAGATAATATTGAGCAGTGAACTGATCATTAACACCGCAAGCAGCCACAGCTGTGTGGTCTCTGCTGCACCTAATCCCAGATACCACTTGCTCCACATGCCACCGAAAGGAGGCAGACCAATGATGCTTAAAGTGCCAATAAAAAAGGCAGCAAAGGTAATAGGCATTGCACGCCCCAGCCCATTCAACTCACTTACCAATTTTTTATGACTGGCAACATAGATGGCTCCAGCGGCAAAAAAGAGGGTAATTTTGGCAAAGGCATGCATCGCAATATGCATGGAGGCACCAATCAGTCCCGCCTTGCTGGCCAACATTGCCCCCAGCACGATATAGCTCAGTTGGCTTACGGTGGAGTATGCGAGCCGCGCTTTGAGATTATCCTTGGTCATCGCAATCATGGATGCGAGCAATATGGTGGCCGCTGCAACCCAGATCAGACCACCCGTCACATCATTGGAGAGAATAAAATCGCCGCCAAAGATATAGATAGTCACTTTCAGCAGCGTGAACACACCAGCTTTAACTACTGCCACCGCATGCAGCAAGGCACTAACCGGAGTGGGTGCCACCATCGCCGCAGGTAACCAGCGGTGAAAAGGCATCACGGCAGCCTTGCCAATTCCAAACAGAAACAGTGCATAAAGCAGACCAGCCCATGCGGGATCAATATGTCCGGCCAGTATGCCGCCTGCCTGAAAGTCGACACTACCGGTGAGAGACCATGTGATCAGAATCCCTAGCAGGAAGAGGCCGATAGATGTCCCCAACAAAATACCGAGATAGACCCGCCCTCCTCGTTTTGCCTCTGGGGTTCCTGTATGAGTGACCAGTGGATAGGTGGCAAGCGTCAACAGCTCATAGAAGAGAAACAGCGTGAAGAGATTGGCCGAAAAGGCAATCCCCATCGTCGCAGCGATAGAGACCGCAAATGCAGCGAAAAACCGAGTCTGATTTGGCTCATTATGGCTACGCATATAGCCGATAGCATAGATTGAGGTAACAACCCACAGCAGCCCGGCAACCAACGCAAACAGCATGCCCAGTGCCTCAATCTCAAAGGCGATGGCAATGCCTGGCAGTGGCTCAGTAACAGTGAATGCAAACGCCTCTCCATCCATAAACCGGGCGGCTATTACCACCACCAGAATGGCAATGAGTGAAGCGGTTACCAGGGTTACGCCTTCCCTAACATCGGGTATGCGGCGGGCAATGATAATCCCTGCCGCTCCAACCAGTGGAAGAAGGAGGGTTGTCAGCAGTAGCATCTCGGCACTCATGGGTTCACAACCCCCAGAGTGGCCGCTGCTGTTTCAGCAACCCCCACTGTTAAATTTGTATCCAGGCCAAAATAGATATTGGCAAACACCAACACCCAAGTAGGTGCCAACAATAGTAGCGGCGCCTCTGCCACCTCTTTTCCAGAGTCAGTGACCGGCTTAAAGTAGAGCGCCTCTATCAGCTTGCCCATATAGACCACAGCCAACAGAGAGCCAAACAGAATAACAGCAACAGAGATCCAGGCCTCCTGCTCCAGAGCAGCTGAAACCAGATACCATTTACTGATAAATCCGGCAGTACCTGGCACCCCGACAAGACTCAGGCCACCAATAACTATGGCACCAAAGGTCCAGGGCATTGCTCTACCCAGGCCATGAATCTGATCCATGCGGCATGCACCGATACGGTAGATAATGGCGCCAACCGCCATGAACAGTGCACCTTTCATCAAGGCATGGTTGAACAGATGAATCAGTGCCGCAGTGACACCTGTTGCCGATGCAAATCCAATCCCCAGTGCCATATAGCCAATCTGCGCCACACTGGAGTAAGCCAGCAATCTTTTAACATCCACCTGATAGATGGCATAGGTTGAGGCGATGATAATGCTGGCAATACCAGCCATGATAAAAAGCTCTTCAGCAGGTGTTGCCAGTGCAAAGCTGTGTGGAAAAACCGTAAACAGTATGCGTAGCATCACATAAACGGCCACCTTGGTAGCTGTTGCTGCAAGGAAAACAGTGACCACAGAGGGTGCATAGGTATACGCATTGGGCAGCCAAAGATGCAGAGGAAACATCGCCAACTTTAGTGCAATGCCAATCATGATAAATGCAAAGCCGGTATCCACCGTTTTAAGGTGAACCACCCCGGGCAGAATGGTTGCCATATCCTGCATATTCAGCGTGCCGGTTTGTGAGTAGATTAGACCGACACCAATTAAAAAGAAGGTAGCGCCAATCGTACCCATGATCAGATATTGGTAGGCAGAGGTAAGTGCTTGTCGCTCCCTTCCAAGGCTAATCAGCGCATACGAAGAGAGCGCTGAGATCTCCAGAAAGACGAAGACATTAAAGATATCGCCCGTTTGGGTGATCCCCAGCAGCCCCGTCAGGCAGAGCAACAGGGCGCTATAGAAAAGCGGAATCTTCTCCTCAGGAATCTCCTGTTCTACACTGAGCAGCGCATAAGGCAACGTGACTGCAGCAATAGCGGCAACAATCAATGCCACAAAGGCATTGACTGCATCGATGCGGTATTCAATCCCCCAGGGTGGTGCCCACCCACCCAGTTCATAGCTGATCATGCCGTCATGAAGCACCATCCACAGCTGCATACCAGCAAGCACAGCGCACAGCGAGGTAACCAGCAGAGCAACGGCCCATGGCAGTCGGCCACGAGGCAAGACAGCAACAACAGGTGCAGCAATAAGCGGTATAACCACCAACAACAGGCTAATATTATTTCCCATTACAGCGAGTGATCCAACTCATGAATTTCATCCTCTTCAATGGTGCCGTAGGACTCTTTAATACGCACCACTAAAGCAAGCGCCAACGCTGTCGTAGCAACACCCACTACGATGGCGGTGAGAATCAATACATGAGGTAGCGGGTTTGAATAGACCTTGACACCTTCAGCGATAATGGGGGCAGCTCCACCCTCTACTGTGCCCATACTGATATAGAGAAAAAAGACCGAGACCTGAAACATACTCAGACCAATGATTTTTTTTATAAGGTTGCCACGGCTTATTACTGTGTAGAGTCCTACCATCATTAAAAAAACCACAACCCAGTAGTTATAATGGCCAATAAAAAAATCCATTACGCTCTACCCCTGCCTGCAAAAGCAAAAAAGATAATCAACATAACCGCCGCCACCGTAATACCGACGCCCAGTTCCACTAACAGAATGCCCAGATGTTGCCCGCCAATTTGTGTGCTTCCCAGGGTGTTGTAATCAAGATAATTGCCACCTAACAGCAGCGTAGCCACACCAACCCCCGCATAGATCACAAGGCCAAGGCTGGCCAAAATACGTAATATATGGGAGGGAATGATTTTTTCTGCGGCATCAAGGCCAAACACCAAGGCATAAAGTATGAGGGCAGCACTGAAAATAACCCCAGCCTGGAAGCCACCACCCGGCCCAAAATCACCATGAAATTGCACATAGAGTGCAAACACAATAATCAGCGGAATGAGGAACTTTGCGACAACATGCAGGATAAGATTAGGTTTCATCCTGTTCCCCTTCACTCTTTGGCTTTACTATGGATTTTGAGCGCCTTCCACCGATTAACAGCAATACAGCAACCCCCGCAGTAAAGACCACCGCAACCTCACCCAACGTATCAAACCCGCGATAACTGGCCAGCACTGCAGTAACAATATTTGGCACGCCAGTCTCAAGAGGCGCATTTTCGATGTAGTAGCGAGCAACATGTGTCTGTGCAGGTGCATTGGGATCACCGAACCCAGGAATATCCCAAGTCCCATAAACCAGTGCCCCACCCGTTATTGCCACCACAATCAATGGCAACCACGGGCGGTGAGCGTGTGGAGCCTCTGCATAGTATGGTTTTTGTCGGTTTTTGGTCAGTGCCAGGGTGGCCAACATCAACACCGTAGAGATCCCTGCACCCACTGCCGCTTCAGTAAAGGCCACATCTGGGGCATCCATAACTACAAACAGCCCCGCCGACAGCAGGCTAAAAATCCCAAACAGCATGACGATGGCAAACAGGTTTGTCATACGCACAATAGCCACTGAGGTAATCGCCAGAAAGGCCAGCAAGGTGACATTGATAATCATATCAATCATGATTTAACCTCACGGCTACTCTTATCCAGCTTGGGTTTAAGTCCGCTATGCAGTGCCGCATTTGCCAATGCATGTGAAGCGGTTGGGCAGGTAAAAAAGAGGAAGACAAAAATCAACGCCAGTTTAAAGGCTGCAATACCCCAACCTGCCTGTAACCCAAGGCCTAGCAGAATCAACATGGCGCAGAGGGTATCGGTTATTCCAGCGGCGTGCAGACGGCTATAAAAGTCGGGAAAACGGTAGAGACCAACACCACCAATAATACCCAGCGCTCCACCGGCCAACAGACAGATCCAACTGAGGATATCGATAATCACTCTCGCTCCCCCTGCTCTGCTTTTATCGTATCTTTATCAGAGGTGTGGAAATTCCCCTGAGTAACCAGTTTCAATGCCGCGACAACACCTATGAAGTTAATCAATGCATAGACCAATGCAATATCCAACAGATCTGTTCTACCCGATAAAAATGCTAAAACAGCAATCAGCAGCACAGTCTTGGTGCCAAACATATTGACCGCAGCAATTCGGTCAAAAGTGGTTGGCCCAGCAAGAGCACGTGTCAGTGCTAGCCCCATGGTAATGAGAATGGCCAGTGAGATTGCGATAAACATTATTCTTCAAAAACCCTATTGGAAATCTCATTAGACATACTCCCCGTGGTGAGCTCATCAGCTGCTTCCTTGGTGAGTGCATGAATGGTTATTGTCTCTTCAGATAGCTCTACACTGACTGTGCCAGGGGTTAAGGTGATGGTATTGGCATAAATCACCATCCCCAGATCTGTTTTTTGCAACCGTGGAATCTCAACCAATTGCGGGCTGATTGACGCCCCCCTCAAGCCCAGGATCCGTGTAACAACATCAACATTTGCTTTAATAATCTCTCTTAGCACATAGACGAAAAAGCCTGGAAATTTCGATGAGAGATGCAGCGGATAGCTTTCACAATCAATAACATTCATCCGCTTTGATAGAAAAACTGTGAGTGCGACAGATGCCACACCAAACGCCAGCAACAGGGGTTCAAGGTGTCCTGATAAAAACACCCAGAACAGGAACAGTAGCGCTGCAAAGCTGTAAGATTTCATCTTGAGAGAGAGGCTCATCTAATTCAAAAGCACAGTAAAAGCAGAGAGAACCATGGGGTATACCTATTTTGTGGCTGGTTGGATCTGTAGCGGGGTCATGAGGGGTGGCATATCCCCTTTAAGAAAATCAGTTGCGCCTGTTACTCAACCAACTGACATCAGCACGAGCATCTTGCAAAAACAGGCCGTTCGACTGAGTATCAGTCGTAAAACCACGTCATGTTCAGATTATTTCAGATGGAAGTAAACTCGAATATTCAGGCCTATTTGCTCGGAAATACCGATCTATTAGCACGGACAGTGCTCTTCTCCAGTATCGCTGAAAAGCCTCGCGGCATGGATCGAATGAAGACAGCTCTCAGCAAATGCCGAATTGACGATGATGAGTGTTATCACAGCATCGCCCATGAGCTGTAGGGCACTGCTAGTCTCATGGAGGGTAAACTCTTCAAACGGGGTGACAATCTTTTCAAAGCTCTTTTATAGTGCAGAAGACCGAGATTTACTCTCCGTATTGTTCTATTTCGTTATCGTAAATCTGAGGGGCAAGAGAGAGATAAATAGAAGCATCATCTAAAGTGAGGAAGAAATCATACCCAAGTTAAGCTTTATTTTGAGATACTGGCAGTTAAAGCCGGTTACCTGAAAATATTGGACTCGCCTAATGCCATGAACAATATCAACTACAAACACCTCCATTACTTCTGGGTTGTTGCAAAAGAGGGAAGCGTTGTCCGTGCCGGCAAATCATTGCATCTGACACCACAGACCATCAGTGGTCAGATCACCCTGCTGGAAGAGAGCATGGAGATAAAGTTATTCGAGCGCGCCGGACGCGGTTTAGTATTAACTGAAGCTGGGCGAATGGTGTTTAGTTATGCAGATGAAATCTTTCATCTCGGATTGGAATTAAAAGAAGTGCTTCGTGGCCAACTGACTGGTCGCCCATTGCAATTTAATGTTGGCATCACAGAGGTCGTACCCAAGTTGATTGCCTACCGCCTTCTTGAGCCTGCACTTCAGCTACCTGAACAGGTTCACATCTCTTGCCGGGAGGATAAACTTAATAAGCTGCTCGCCGATATCGCAGTGCATAAAATCGACATGATCCTCACCGACAGCCCCATCCCGCCTGGAATGAGCGTAAAAGCCTTCAACCACCTATTGGGCGAGTGCGGAGTAAGTTTTTTTGCAGCAAAGAACCAAGCTGACACCTACCGCGACAACTTCCCACACTCACTAGATGGCTCCCCAATACTGCTACCCAGCGATGACACAATGCTGTATAGCTCACTAACACAGTGGTTTGAACAGATTAAGATTGCACCAATTGCAGTGGGAACATTCGATGATAGCGCTTTGATGAAAGCCTTTGGTCAGGCAGGGGTAGGCGTTTTCAGTGCACCCACCGTTATTGAGCAAGAGATACGGCAACAGTACAGCGTAGAGACTATCGGGCGCACAGATGATATACGCGAGCGCTTTTATGCAATTTCAGCAGAACGGAAACTTAAGCACCCTGCTGTGGTAGCAGTCAGCCACGCAGCACGGCTGAATATTTTCAGCTAGCTATCAGTTGATGAAAGATCTGCTGGTACTCCTCGAACATCTGTACATCTATTAACCGCAACTGCCAAGCTCCTGGAACTCTCTCGATGCGGACTATTACGATCCACTCAAGGTTTTGGGATATTTTCCACGAGCAGACCATACGCTCAGCAGCAACAGACCAACCACTGCAGGGAAAACCGATGCTGACAAGATACCCAATTTGGTATCATTGATTAGACTGGGGCTAAAAGCCAGACTAGCTATGAACAGCGCCATCATAAAGCCGATGTCAGCGAGTAGGCCACCGGCAGCCAGCAACGCCCAATTGAGATCTGGGGTACGTATCGTAATACCTGTACGTAATGCCAGTTAACTGTAAAGCAAGGCACCAATGAGTTTGCCGAGCGCGAGTCCTGCAAACACAGCCACAGTAACGGAGTTTCCAAAATCAGCGAAAGATATTGGCACTCCGGCGTTGGCAAATGCAAAAAGCGGAATGATCACAAACACAACCCATGGGTGTAACGTCATCAGTTGGACAGCCCTGCCCATCCCTTAACCTCGTTCACGCATCTCCGTTTGCAGCTACTACGACACGGTTTTTCCCGCTCCTCTTGACCTGATATAGCGCAGTATCTGCCTTCTCCACCAGATCTTGATATGTCCGGGTCTTTTCCCCGCACGAGGCCACACCAATGCTAACGGTTACGATGTGCCCTCCTGGCAGGCACTCCGCCAATTCCACTCTCATTCTGTCAGCAATTGCGCTGGCTTCATGGGTATCAGTCAACGGCAGGATTACCGCAAACTCCTCGCCACCGTAGCGACAGCAAATATCCGACTCTCTTGCCAGATGCAGTAGGGTCTTTCCCATCACGGCCAGAATTCTATCGCCCTCACGGTGTCCGTAGGTGTCATTGACTGCTTTGAAGTCGTCAATATCGATCAGCACCAGCGTGACAAGCGAGCCGTATCGCACAAAGCGCTTCACTTCCAAGTCGATCTGCTGATAAAAGTAGGTGTGGTTGAAGAGACCAGTCAGACCATCGCGCAAAGAGAGCCCAACGATCTCTTCAATATGCGCTTCGCCAACCAACGTAGCAGAATCCATGTTATCGGTTACATTCGAAAGGTAATCCAGTGTGGCAACAGCAATTCTGACATTCCTACCCACAGCTTTCGATAGCTCATATTTGTGTCGCAGAACTTCAGCCCACAGTGTTTCAGCAACTTTCGGAGCAAAATACTGATGGGTAATCGAATAAAGAACATCAGAAAAAAACCTGAGGCCTCGGTGCTTCTTGAGGTCAGCCAAGTCGTTCTTCTCAGCTGGTGTAAGCGGTCGATCTCCGGCCAAAGCGGACATTAGGCCCACTGATAGCGCATCATCGTCAAGAATGCCCCGTCGCCTATCAGCGTCGGTCTCTTTGATGCGCGATGAATTACCGTTCGGTGCTGTCATAGTTGGCACTAACCTCCACCATGCTTTTTATGCTTGCGTTGATCACCAAGCCGAACCGACTTAATGAAGGGGGCACCGGCATAGCTATTCTTCATATGTGTAGCTCTTGTTGATATACGTCTGGGACATTCAACCTAGAAAGATCAGTTGGGCGTGCGTGCAGGGTGCAAGATATTGATTCGATTAGCGTAACAAAAAAGCCCGTGGTCACCTTATTGGTGATGAGGGTCTTTTTTGTATAGCTAGGCGGATCAAGAGGTTGCGCCATGTGCGTATGATCAACTGATTTTTCTAGGTTCAAGATAATTGACATGCCTTATCTCTCCAGTGCCGCAATTCGATTTCGAAGGGTCTCCACCTCTTCCAACAACTCCAGTGCCAACGCTGCACCAGCCAGATTAAGACCGAGATCTGACTCTAGCCGCTGGACAATGCGCACACGGCGCAGACAGTGGCCACGAAATTGCCAATGAGTTTGATCCTCTCCCACCGGCTCAAGCACCCCCTCTTCCACCAATGCCAATATCCACTCAGCGGGCTTGCCACAAGCACGGCTGAGTTCACCCAAGGTAAACTCGGTGCTCTCTTCAACAATGATGCCGGTTAATATAGTTTGCTTGCTCATACCCTATACCCCCATGCCCGATCTTGGGTTGAACGCGAGCTTGCTTGCCATCTCTTTATAGATTGCCTTGGCCTGTTCACTATTGGCCGGGGGTGTCACCACACTCAACGTCACATAGATATCACCCGCTGGTTTGCCGGGTATGCCTCGCCCTTTAAGTCGAAGCTTGTTGCCACTGTTTGAACCGGCTGGAATTTTAAGATCCACTGCGCCATCGGGTGTTGGCGCTTTTACCGTTGCACCTAATGCCGCCTCCCAAGGGGCCACGGGCAGTTGCATATGCAGATCACGCCCCTCCGCACGGTAGAGCGGATGGGAGCTGAAATGAATCTCCAGATAGAGATCACCCTTCACACCCTGCCCCGTGCCGGGCGATCCCTGACCCGCAAGCCGAATCTGTTGTCCCTCTTTGATGCCCTTGGGGATCTTCACGTTAAGCGTGCGGGTTGTTAAACGCATTTGGCCACGCGCATCCAGCTCTGGTGATTGCAAGCTGATACTGCGTGTTGCTTCATGAAAAGCAGCTTCCAGATCCACCGTCACCTTGGCGTGATGATCTTGACCACGGGCATTAAATTGCGTGCTATAGGCCGCCTGAGCACCATGTCCCCGTTGGCCAAACAACTCTGCAAAAAAATCACTAAAGCCGCCCAAATCCGCCTCGGTAAAACCACCACCGCGAAACTCAAAGCCGGAATCCCAGTTAGGCGGCGGGTGAAACTCCTGCCCTGCCTTCAAGTTGTCACCGAGCCGATCATAGGCAGCACGCTTTTCCGGGTCTTTAAGCACCTCATAGGCCTCGCCGGCCTCTTTAAACTTTGCTTCGGCATTAGGCTCTTTACTGACATCGGGATGATACCTTCGCGCCAGCTTGCGGTGAGCACGTTTAATCTCATCCTGCGAAGCATCACGCTTCAGGCCCATGATCTTGTAATAGTCTTTGTACTCCACAGGCTGCTCCGTGTTAGGTGAGGAAAGAGGGTGCATCTAGTTCAAATGTGGTGACTGAACTCTCCCCGCTCCGCCGGTGCCATCAGCTCATGGAACTGCTTTCCCGTCACACGCACCAGGTGCTCGTGATCTCCAGACTCAAAATAAACCTCATCCAGCCGACCAAGGCTGCTACTGGGGTCCCAGATAGTTTTGACTTCGTAGGCCGCTCCAATGGGCGGCACTGCCCCCATTTCACAGTCGGGAAACAGTGCTGCCACCTCCGATTCCGCAGCTAATTTGACTCCCTGGTGTAACAGCTTGTGTAGCGTTTCCAGCTCGACATGGTAGTCGGATGGCAACACAACCAGCAGAAAACCCTCTTCATCCTTCACCAGGATGCCCTTGGCCAGCGCATCCCCCGGCACATGAGCCTTCTCCGCTGTCTCCATGCTGGATCCAGTATGAGGATGTGTGATTAGCTGGTATTCGGCTTCATGTTGCTGCAGATAGGTCTTTAATTGATTTGCTATAGTCATTGGTATTTTCCCCAAAAAAGAACGGTGTTCCTCTCTCCCTGTTAACAGATTAGTACTTCCGCACGGAGCCAGCAAACTAAACAGATTCAGAGCCTACCACTTTTGAGAAATTAACCGGATAGAACTTAATGATCGAAAGCAGTCCTAGGAGGCTGCCAGAGAATAGAGAGCCTCCTGAGGAATGGCAGCAGCGATGCCGGTTCTTCGTCTTCAGTCAACGAAGGAGTACAATGTGCATCAGACGTTCACAGTAGGCTCAACTGATTTTTCTAGGTTAATAACTCCTATGTGTCTAACGCAACCATTAGAGAGGAATCTATCATGCTGGTAACCTTTTCCTGCTCAGCCTACGCCGATATAACCATGTTCGGCGACGTAGCAGTCCGACTGCTTCATCTGATGGGACACAGCGGTACTGTGCCCAGTGCTATCCTTACTGAAGATGTCCATGTGGCGCTGGAGCAATTGGAGGCTGCAGTTGAGGCAGATAAGCAGTTGTTGCATCCGCAAAACTCTGCAGAAGAAGAGGATGGCGAACCTGCCGTAACTCTTTCGCACCGCGCCTTGCCATTGATCGAATTGCTCAAGGCTGCGGCAAAGGAGAAATGCAACGTAATGTGGGAGAGCAACAGCTAAGGCAGTAGCAACGATTTCCCGCAAAAATCCTCCGCAGATTTCGTATTTACCCACCCCCCGGAGCAAACGGTGGAAGGCGTCTGCAGTTTTTCCACCCTATGGGAGTTGAGTATCATCCCGAGTTACGCGTTATCCTTATATCACCCTTGATTTCACAAGACCCTTCATCTATGCGCATATGGGATATCCACCCCGGTTATCTGAACAGACAAAGCCTGCTGGGCGAGCATCGGGAGTTGCATGGTTTGGTGAACATACTTACCCAAGGCAAAAAGGGCTACTCCCGGCACCCGGAGACTTTGCGCTGGGTGGGTTACGGCTGGGCGCTCAAGCAACGCCATGCTTTGTTGGCAGCAGAGATGGCGTTACGCAGTTATCAGGATCAATCACCGGTGCGGACACGTTCGGCTAAAGAGCAGTGGCCCACGATCTTCATCGATACGCCACGGCAACAGTTTCATCTGCTGCACGATAAATATCAGCACAAAGCGCCGGGGCGTATTCCCCTGCCACAAAACGCACAACAGCTGTGGGGTCATCACAAGTACTCGCTATTGGCGCGTGACCCTAACCGCTATAAAACACTGGGGCGCGAGGTGGCCAAGATGAATCCCAGGGATGATTTTGAAAGCCTTGCTTTGGAGTTAACGCTGGCACTGCGCAACACGCCATCTGTTGGCGGCCTGACCAATGCCCTGCTGCATATGTGGGGATATGTCTCGAAAGAGAGCCAGGTGCAGTCGAAGAAGATTCAACATTGGTCACTTAAAAAGCTGTTGACGGAAATACAAGGCTTGGCCCTGGCAACGGGGCAAATCTACCTGCTTCATTCAACAGCATTGAGTGAGTTTAAGGTGTTTATTGGAAACCCAAAAACATAACAACTCACACCCAACTTAAAAAGAACTCTGCCCCCTTTTACTCATAAGCGCCGATCACCCCAAACCCGCCCCCACGGCCCCTGCAAAAATTATTAAACAATTTAAAAATAAATTGAACGGGGTTTGTGGGATATTGGGGTAAAGTATAGAAAGGGGACATGATCTTTTTCAGGAAAATAAGGAGAAAGGGCAGGATGAGTGCAAGTGAAACAGAGCAGCGCCAAAAAACAACAAAAACCATACTCCTGGCACTAGCTGCACTTGGGTTTATATGGATGGTGGTGGCATTCGCTGCCTATGCCTGGTATTTCGATGATTACAAAATAGTTGCCAACTCCACACACTGGGGCCAATTTGGTGACTTCATCGGCGGCGTACTAAATCCAGTAATGGGGTTCTTAGCACTGCTTGGCCTACTATGGACTATTGCGCAAAATCAAGAAGAACTGTACCTCACCAGAAAAGAATTAAGAACCTCAGCTGAAGCACTAGTGCAAAGCAACAATATAGCTGAATCTAATGCAGCAGACCGAGCTAAAGAAGAACGCAAAAAAGATATTTATCGGATGATAAAAACAATATATGAAGAGTTGAAAGAGACATCAACTACGATCGATGAAGAACATATGGCTACTACGTTAGAAGGTTTAGATTGCGGCTCACCAATAGATTTAATAAGAAAAATACACTTATATCCGGGCACTCATGAAAAGGGATTAGAACAATTCAAAGGGCCTTACTTTACAATATGCCGCCAACAGCTTTCTACTCTGCTTATTGAATTAAAAATATATCTAGCGGAATTTAAAACTTTAGCAGACGATGAAACTATTACCCAGTACTACATAAAACGCACAGCTCCAATTGCAGACATTTTATCTGTAGCGGGTGATTTAGATGCAGAAACAGCCAGCTATTTTCTTGCGGCACAGTAGGCAACACAGCCAGTAGATTGGGCTGTGATGCGAAGCCCAACAAGGCCAAGATGGAAATTTGAATATGTTTTCAGAGGTGAATTGTTGCACTGGCTATGAGCTAAAACTGCATCTAACAAAGGCAATCGACTCGAACATACCTCCACAGCTCAAACTATGCTCTAAGCAATGAAATGATATGATCACTGAAATACCAATAAGAAAAAAAGAAGATGATGTTTTTGATAGAAGCAATTTTGCATGCCAAGTTGCTGAGCATTTAATTTTAAGCGAAACATCACCAAGCTTAGTACTGGCCCTTGAAGGCAAATGGGGCGAAGGAAAGACTTCAACTATTAATCTGATCAAGAACGAAATCAAAGGGATCAATGAAAACGCTGCTATCATAGATTTTAATCCATGGCTCATAGGCTCACTTGAAAGTGTTATTGAAGGTTTTTTTGTTCAGCTTGCCTCCTCTATAAATCAAACATTCAATACCGACATTGCAAGTCGAACAGCAGGAAAACTACTCAGTTTTGCTCAGTTTTTGTCCCCAATAAAACTTATACCTGGTGTTGAACCTTGGGGTACGTTAGTAGAGAAAACAATTACTGAAGTAAGCAAAAGCACCAAGGCTGCTGTCGATATGTCCAAGTTGGACTTATTAGGGCGCAAAAAAGCAGCTCAAAAGGCCATCACCGAATTAGGGAAACCAATAATTGTCATTATTGACGATATTGACCGCTTACCTCCAGAGGAAGTTCGCATCATCATTCAAGTTGTCAAGGCTATCGGTGACTTTGATCGCGTCTCTTACCTGTTGGCCTATGAGCCAGGCCCTATAATTAAATCATTGGAGTATAACAATATTTATAATGGCCGTAGATTTTTAGAAAAAATAATACAGGCATCATATCCACTCCCAAGGATTGGTTATTGGCATTTAAAATCATTCCTCAACTCTCATATAAAACTATTGTTAAATGACATCAAGATAAAGCTGTCTCCTACAGATAAAAGCATTTTAAACGAAGCTCTAGATACAACTGCTATTGTAAGGTCACTGACTTCACCTAGAGATGTTATAAGACTTGTTAATCGACTAAGATTTACAGCTAACAGCACACGTGAAGAAGTTAATTTTGCCGATACATTAGCTTTTGAAACATTAGAATTAAAATACCCGGCCATATCAGAAACAATTCGCCGTCAGCCTGAGTTATTCCTCAACACATCTATTGTTGAAGGCGATTATATTTCTTATGAAGACGATGCAACAAAAAGCGAGCAAAAAGGTGAATTACCTTTCATAAAAGAATTGTTATCTGAACAAAATTCAGTTGACACAAAAAACATCAGGTCAATTCTTGAATTTCTTTTCCCTTCTTTATTTAGCGAATGGCATTTTTCTTCCCTTGAAGAAGAAACATTCAACAACAGAATATCAGCAAAAGAATCTCTGCTTAAATTGCTGCATAGTGGCCCAACTAAATATATCTATTCCAGCAGTGAGATTAAACATTTCTTGACATCAGAAAATGATAGGAGAGAGATATTAATCGATGCTTTTGAGGCAGGAACACTACCAGGCTGGCTTCAGTATGCTTCAGGGTTTACAGCAAAGTCCAAAATTGTTAACCCATTGTTAATCACAAGCGAATTACTGGACATATCGGTAATCGCGCATAATGAAAACAATCTAAACTTAACGGATGATATTGGCTTTTTTATAGTCTCTCTACTGAAAAATATAGAAGACTATGAAATAAGAAAGACCTTAATCAACGAATTATCCGTCAATGATAAATCATTATCGCTTTCAGAGCATATTCTTGTTCGTTTAATGTCAAAATGTAAAATTTGGGATTCTGGTATTTACACTCCATCCCAAGAATACTCAGACCATGAGGTAAAAGATTTCCCTATTAAACCAACTGATCTGATTACTGCAAAGGAACAATGGTTAGCAACTTTAAGAAAGGAAGCCATCAAAAGAGATATAATTTCAAGTGAACCAGAACCAATTAGTATTTTCTTTCGATGGGGCCAGCTTAATGAAAACAACTATACAGAAGTGCAAAAATACATCGAAAACATAACTGCGAGCGAAAAAGGACTCAAGGCTTTTATTAATTGCTTTTATGAAGGGCATGGTTGCAATGGAATTGAGAGTTTAATTAGAAACCTAGATACAATGATAGAGAAAATAGATTCTTTTGATGAACAACCACTATTTGGCCAAAAAATAAGCAAATATCTAAAGGCAGTCATCGAAAGGGATAAGAAGGCTCTAGAATCGACAGAGTCAGACACCACTGATTCATGATGTGCACGGTTAAGAAACGGTTAAGGGGTTGGTTAAGGGGTCAGAGCCCTTTTTATTCCCACACAATAAACGCCAGGTTAAATCCAAAAGCATCTTCTTAAAAGGGCTCTACCCCCGCTGACCGCCATGGAGAGCGGAGCGAGGGCGGTTAGTCTCTGGTAGGCAACGCTTAATTTTTCTCTTCGTAATTATGAGTGATAGCGAATGATGGAGAAGAAAAAATTAAGCTGTAGTTGCCGTAGAGTCACTGAGGGAGCCATGATGCAGTAGTGCACAAGCAGCTTGCTGCAATGTGCAATACGGAATCGTGGTGTACGCAGGACGGCCGGAGCACTATAGGTTGTCGCGTTTGCGAGTCGATTTTGTACATGGATGTGCAAAATCAATCACGAGGTAGCGACACAATCACTTTTGTTTTTTAGAGGTTCCTTAGAGAGCAAGTCTCAATAGGTTGATTATTGTATTCCCCCTCCCTGCCCTTCGAAAGGAAGGGAGGGGGCGTAAAAGAGGGGAGAGCTTACTTCCCTCAGTCTATTAATATGCTGGCAATAACATATTCCACTGCACGCTATCAGTAAAGCTACTTCCATCCATGAAGTACACTTCATAGTTCAGTGTGTTTTGGCCGGGTATTAATTGCATCCAGAAGTCCGCACACAGCATGGCCTGTTTGCCAATCTCAAGATCCATGGGAGAAGCACAGTTAGATGGATCAACCTGAATTCCATTAAAAATCAGATTAACATTGGCAATGGGGGCTGCTGAGTTGTCGATCACAAGCCCCAGATCAAAACGCTGACCGGCTACAAATGTTCCAGCAGCCGGGGTCACTTCAACAACTTCAGATGATCCGCTGCCACCTGGAGAGGCAAGCTGTAGTGAGATTAACTCTGCATCTATAAAGTAGCCCGGACCAGCTAATTCAAATTTCTTTTCTTGCCAGTTGCTAAGAGGTGGTGGTGGCGTATTGATGTCTTCATTACCGCTAAGGAGAGTTGCTGATGGATCCCGTAAACCAATAGATGCATAGTACGCAGGAATTGATCCGGTAAAGCCGCAATCACTCCAAGTATTGAATGAGTGAGTGAAATTGTTCATGCTGTAGTATTGTAACCCCTGACATCCGGAGTAAGGGTCAGTCTTTACATTGTTTGATCCTACCTGGATATCAAAACCAATCTGAGGGCCTTGCATAAAGTATTGTTTAAAATAGCTGGCTGTAGCTGTATTGGGTGTGTCGGTGTCAATGGTATATGTGCCGGTGATTGTATCTCCCTGATTTACGCTGCCATTTAGGGTTTGGCCGTAGTCGTCATAAAAAACAATATTTGCGGTAAATTCATATGTAACTATTTCGGCTTGGACTATTGGTATATAAAATAATAGGCATAGTGAAGCATTCAAAATTATTCGTTTTATCATTTTAATTTCCTTTGGCGTTTTGTTGATTTATGTCGATAAGCAGGACAAGCTACCAGCAAATCAAGCCTGTATTCTAGATCCTGTACTGCCATCTCCTTTGTAATACATCTCCTGTTAATGCGTAAGGGATCACGCAAGCAGCATAAATGAGTCCTGACGCTCTTGACCCCAGGCTCATGAACTATCGACAGGTTTTGTATAAAATTTAGAAATAATTTTGTTCTGGATATTGTGAAGCACATAAGACATAAGGGTCAGATCTTGCAATCAATCAACCTTAACTCTTCTTTCACATTCCTTCTGGCCGAAAGGAATTTTCTGTAGTAGGTTTTTATTCTCGGACAGACTCTTAGGCTTGCTGCAAGAACGAGTTGGCAATACCCGTTCAGCTGCAGCCTCTAGATATATAAAAACAAATCGCAATCGTAATTATCTATTGCACAGACGATCCTCGCCATTGAGCACCAGCGCACCACTCAACCATCAAAAATCATCCTCACCCAAAACGTAAGCATAAGTGCCTTTACCACCGCCACCACGCCTATACACCTTATCGGCAACCTCGTAGATCCGCTCACGTGCATTATCGAAGGCCTTCAGAAGTTCCGACTCGATATTATTCAGCTCGGGGCAGAGCCGTTTAAGGGCGGCCGTTTCCAGAAAGAAAGAGACCTCCATCGCTCGGTCATATCCCCAAAAAAGGATCTGGTTATGGTTCTCATCAAAACTGCGGCTTGGATTCGGGAAGTGCAGGTTCATCATTTAGCCTCCGTTGTCATCGAGCCTGGTGTCATGCCTTTGAGAAATTTAAACAGATCACTGTTCGTTGAGAGCACCAGGGTGGTGTTGTTGGCGATGATGGATTTGTAGGATTGCATGGTCCGGGTGAACTCATAGAACTCCACGGCGGCAGGGCTTTGATTGTAGGCACTGGCGTAGATTTCAGTGGCCTTGGCATCGGCGACACCACGGATCTCTTCCACCTGGCGGTAGGCCTCGGACTGGATTTTGTTCAGGTCACGCACGCGATTACCACGAATTCGGGCGGCTTCACCGTTGCCCTCTGACAAAAACCGTTCAGCAATCTGCCGTCGTTCGCTGATCATTCGATCATAGATCTTCGGCCGCACGCTGTCGTTGTAGTTGATGCGTTTGAAACGAATATCAAGCAGCTCGATACCAAACACTTTCACCTTCTCTGCCGCTGCAGCGAAGATCTCTTGCTCAACGAGTTGACGCCCTTTCTGGATCGGCACCAGGGTGCCCATGTTCAGTTTGCGTTCGGCGTCGGTCAGCAGGGCATCACGTAGCGGTACGCGGTCTTTGGTGGTGCGGATGATTTCGATCAGTTCATGTTTGGCAATGGCGTTGCGGGTCTCGCTGCCGAGAATATCATCGAGGCGGGATTGGGCACTGCGTTCATCACGCAGGCGCAAAAAATACTGAAGCGGATCAATAATGCGCCAGCGGGCGAACAGGTCGACCGTGATATAGAGTTTGTCTTTGGTCGGCATGTTGGAGGGGTTACCATCCCACTCCAGTACGCGCTTGTCGATCGGGTTAACCTCCTGAATAAAAGGCATTTTAATCTTCAAGCCCGCCTCTGTGACAGGGTCGCCAACCGGTTTGCCGAACTGGGTGATAATCACCTGTTCAACCTCGCTGACTGTATAGAACGAACTCATCAGCACGTAGGCACCAATGACCAGCACCGCACTCATTACGATGGATTTGATCTTCATGGTTTAGCCCCCTGTTGAGCATCGAGATTGAGCAACGGCAGGATGCCGCGCATCTGGTCATCGACAACGATCTTGCTGCGAATACTCGGCATGACCTCTTGCAAGGTCTCGATGTAGATACGCCGGCGTGTCACTTCCGGGGCTTTGTTGTACTCCGCCAGCAGGGCATTGAAACGGGCGACATCCCCTTCCGCTTCATTGATGCGCTTGAGGCGGTAGCCGTCGGCCTCGCGGATGCGCTGATCCTTCTCACCCTCGGCCAGCGGAATCACCTTGTTATAATCACGCCGCGCCTCGTTGATCAGTTTCTCTTTCTCCTGCTGGGCCTGGTTGACTTCATTGAATGAGGCTTGCACCGGCGCGGGAGGATTGATGTTTTTCAATTGCACCTGATCGATACTGATCCCCATGACATATTTTCTGGAGAGCGCCTGCATCTTGGCCAGCGCCTCTGTTTCGATCTCTTGGCGACCGATGGTAATTACCTCATCCACGGTACGATCACCGACCACTTCACGCATCACAGATTCGGAGACATAACGCAGGGTGGCACCCGGTTCACGCACCTCGAAGAGATATTTGAAGGGGTCTGATATACGGTACTGAACCACCCACTCCACCAGCGCGGCATTGAGATCACCGGTCACCATTTCAGTTTCGCGCCTGCCATCACGGGGACTCTGGTACGGATCGCTCGCGCCCGGAGTGGTGAATCCAAACTCCTGCTTCAATTGCCGTTTGACGGGGACGATGGTCGCTGTATCAATCCCCAGTGGCAGCTTAAAATGAAGCCCCGGAGGAACATCCGCTAGATATTTGCCGAAACGTTGCACGACCGCGACAGAGTCACTTGGCACCGTGTAATAGGCTGTCCATGCGCCCAGGCCGACCAAAACAGCAACAGCCAGAGTAATGACTCCACGCGGACTACCGGCCGGTATCATCTGTTTGATGCGCTCCTGTCCCTGCCGGATCAGATCCTCAATATCAGGCGGATTGGTGTTGGCACCGTTCCCCCAGGGATTACCCGAACCACCATTACCTTTTTGCGGTGACATTAGAGTGCCCTCCTTGCTCGTTCGCGATTGAGCCCAAACTCTCTCTCTTAGTATTGCCTTTAGCGATATTCCGCTTCATATCAAATGCCTTTTATTCGAACACGGCGGGCGAAATTGCCAGCCGGGTATTTCCGATCCTCTGGTTCCCGCAGCCTTCCGTGGGAACCTATAAACAGCCAACTATCCCAACACCACCTCAACATGATGCTCCTGACGATCATCCACCAAGGGAATCAAGCCGTCATCATTCAGCACCACACCATCGACGGTCACACGCCCTGCCCCGTCAGCACCACATTGGATGTTGATATGGTAGAAGGTGTCACGATAGCGATAGTGGATTTTGTACGACTCCCAATCGGCCGGGACACAGGGTGCAATGCGCAGCTGATCCCCTTCCAGTTGCAGACCCAGCAGTGTTTCCACGCTAAGCCGGTACATCCAGCTTGCCGCGCCGGTGTACCAGGTCCAACCGCCCCGGCCGGTGTGCGGTGGCGCACCGTAAATGTCTGCGCTCATGACGTAGGGCTCGACCTTGTAGCGTTCAATCTCCCCGGACTGACTACCGCGATTGATGGGGTTGAGCATGGCGAACAGCTCCCAAGCGCGCTCCTTGTCACCCAACATGGCAAAGGCAGTGGTGGCCCAAATGGCGGCGTGGGTATATTGGCCACCGTTCTCACGCACGCCGGGCACGTAGCCCTTGATATAACCTGGCTCAAGGTCTGATTTATCGAAGGGTGGATCAAGCAGCTGGATGAGCTGCGCATCGCGTCGCACCAGGCGTCTGTCTACCGCCTCCATTGCCTGACGTGCTCGCATCTGATCGCCACCACCCGAAATAACCGCCCAACTCTGACTAATCGAATCGATTTGGCATTCGTCGTTATCGGATGAACCCAGCGGGGTACCGTCATCGAAATAGGCCCGTCGATACCAATCGCCGTCCCAGGCATGGGTCTCAATGTTGTTGCACAGTTGAGAGGCCTGCTCGGTGCAAAGCTCGGCAAAAGCCTCGTCATCCCGGCTACGCGCCAGCCCCGCAAACTGTTGCAGGTTTTCGTATAGAAACCATGCCAGCCAAACGCTTTCGCCCTTGCCGTCGCCACCCACGAGGTTCATGCCATCGTTCCAGTCGCCACAGCCCATCAGCGGCAGTTGATGGTTGCCAAAGCGCAGTCCATATCTGATGGCACGTACACAATGTTCATACAGGCTTGCCGCCTCATTCGAACGTTGCGGGTGGTCGTAGTAGGCCTCTTCTCCCGGATTCAGCTCACGGCCCTCCAGGAAGTGTATGGATTCATCGAGCACGCCGGTATCACCGGTCGCCGACACATAACGGCAGGTGGCATACGCCAGCCACAGATAGTCATCGGAGAAATGGGTGCGCACCCCTTGGCCGTTGGGCGGGTGCCACCAGTGTTGCACGTCACCCTGAATGAACTGGCGTTCGGCGCAACGAATCAACTGCTCGCGGGCCAGCCATGGGGTGGCGTGAATCAGCGCCATGGTGTCCTGCAATTGATCACGGAAACCGTAGGCACCGCCGGACTGATAATAGCCACTTCGTCCCCAGAGCCTGGATGAGAGTGTCTGGTAGATCAACCAGCCGTTGGTCAAGACATTCAATGCGGGATCCGGCGTTTCGACATGCACCGCGCCCAAGGTGTGGTTCCAGTATCCCCACACTGTTTCTAATGCCTGACGGGCACCGGCCGGGCCACTGAAGCGTTGGATAAAATAGTGCGCTTCATCAGCGTCGCGGGCCGCACCGAATACAAATACGATCTCACGCTCTTGCCCATCAGCCAGTTCGATCTGGGTCTGCATCGCAGCACAGGGATCAAGACCGGCACCTGTACGACCCGATAGACGCTCACGGCTCAGAGCCGCAGGGCTGCTCAGCGCGCCATTACGGCCAATGAATTCTGTACGGTTTCCGGTGACTGTACGCTCAGGTTCACTGACCTGTGCAAAAACGACTCGGTCAGCACATTCGCGGCCGTAGGCATTACGGGCAAACAGCGCCCCGCTATGCGGATCCGTTTCAGTCACAATGTGCATCTGATTGGCGTGCCGCCACTCGCCAAGCACCAGCTCCCAATAGCCGGTCACGGATAGTCGACGCGGGCGACCTGAATGGTTGCGCAGTTTTACCACCACGAACTTCACCGGCGCATCCATCGCGACGTAGGTGTACAGCTCCGAGGAGATACCAGCCTGATAATGCTCGAACACGCTGTAGCCAAAACCGTGCCGACACACATAGCCAGATTGGCCGCAAGCAGGCAACGGCGTCGGTGACCAGAATGCCCCTGTCTCCTCGTCACGGATGTAGAGCGCCTCACCACTACTGTCACACAGTGGATCATTGTGCCAGGTGGTCAGACGGAACTCGTGGGCATTTTCCACCCAGGTGTAGGCGCTGCCGCTCTCGCTAACGACGGTGCCAATATGCGGACTGGCAATGACATTGACCCAGGGTGCCGGCGTGCTCTGTCCGGGTTCAAGCGTGACGACATACTCGTGTCCGTCGAGTGTGAAGCCCCCCAGGCCGTTGCAGAAAACGCGCTCACGCACCGGCAGCGGATAGGCCGGTTCAGCGACCCATTCAGCAGCCGGTTGCTGCTCTGGGATCAGACGGTTCGGCAAGCGCTCTGCCACCACACGGCGCTCCACCTGCTCAAGCAATGTCTCTGCAGTATCGGTGAACAGCACACGGGCAACCGTATGGAGCAGGACCCGATCCTCCTCGGAAAGCTCTTCCGCACGCCGCACGAAGACCCCACCCGGCTTATCAAGAATTTGCGCTTCAGGTCCAGTGTTGATCAACCCTATTATCTGATCTTGCAGTGCCGCCCGGTAGCCCGAGAAGTCTTCATTCACAATAACCAAGTCAACAACCAGCCCCTTCATCCGCCAATAGGCGTGGGCCTGCAGCAGCTGTTTGACCAGGTCGATACGGCTCAGATCGCCAATGCGCAGCAGCACGATGGGCAGATCGCCTGAGATACCGAAGCGCCAAAGCCCGGACTGACCAAGCCGATTGCGGGCAATGAGGCTGGGAGCGGCCCGGCGCAAGGCATTGGCATAAATAAGAGAGGTGGCCAGGCGGCCATAGAGCTGCGCATCGGCTTCACCGGCATTGAGATGGCGCAGCACCTCCTGGCTCTGGAACCAGGCCAGTTCAAAGGCACGTTCAACGAAGTGCCGGTCACAATACTTGTCAAGCAGGGCCAATGCGGCCTCACGCGTCTCCGCGACACCGGAGATAATCTGCACGATAGCCGATTCGTCGGCTGACAAGCTGATGGTGCTGCGGATCGCAACGATAGGATCGAGCACCGAACCATCGGTATTCGATAACCGCATCGATGACGAAGCATCATGGGTATCCAGCACCACGGGGTTGGCCGCAGTGCGACCCCGGCCAATGAATCTGGCCCGATCCGTTTCATAAGAGGGTTCATCGGCCACCGCGCCAGGTGCTGCCAACAGGTGAAACATCCACGGCACCTGCTCACCCGGCATGCGTGGGCGGCGCGTGCAGAGGATCGCCTGCCGCCCGGGCAGGATTTCAGTCTGCACGAACAGATTACTAAAAGAGCGATGGGCCAGATCAGCATTCAACGCGGCCAACACCACCTCAGCGTAACTCGTCACCTCGATATGGCGGGTGCGGGGCGACAAGTTGGTGAGCGTAACACGCCGGATCTCAACATCATCTTCCGGTGAAACGCTGATCTCGGTATGCGCTTCGATGGCCTCATCACGGCGCCGGTATTCGGCCCGCGCCTGCACGAAGATCGCCTCGTAGTGATCGGCCTGGCGCAGGGTCGGTTGATGCGCAGCTGACCAAAACTTTGCTGTATCTCGATCGCGCAGATAGATGAAGGTGCCCCAGCCATCGGCAGTGGCATCCTCGCGCCAACGGGTAATCGCCAGGTCATGCCAGCGGCTGTAACCACCGCCCGCATGGGTCGCCATCACATGATAGTTGCCGTTGGAGAGCAGATGAACCTCCGGTGTTGGCGTATCCGGGTCGGTAAACACACGCATGATCGAGCCGGTTTCCGCTTCAGGCGGGCGGGCGGTGGCACTTACTTCTGCCGCGTGCGGGTGCAAGGTTCCGCTCTTCTTCGGCACGCGCTCTTGCAGCAATAACTCCGTGGCCCGTACAAGAGGGTCAGACATAAATCGGCGCTGCATGGGCTGGTTGAGCAACAGATGTTCGAGGGCCAACAGGCTCATGCCTTGATGATGTGCCATAAAGGTATGCACGATGGCGTGACGCTTACCCCGCTGCACACGTGATGGTGTGTAATCGACCGCCTCATAGAAGCCATAGGCACCAAGAAAACCCTCGGTGGCCAGGGTCTGCAGGTTACGACACGCTTCCAGCGGCATCACCATCAGCGCCAGTGCGCTGGCGTAGGGTGCGATCACCAGATCCTCTCCCAGCCCGCGCTTGAGGCCCAGCCCAGGCACACCGAAGGCCCGATATTGATAGACCTGGTGCATATCGGTGGCGTTATAGCAGGACTCGGAAATCCCCCAGGGCACAGCCCGTTGCCGGCCGTATTCGATCTGGCGCGACACGGCGGCCTTGCAGGTCTGCGCCAACAGGGTGTTGTCATAACTCGGCATGATCAGCTGTGGCATGAGGTACTCGAACATCGAGCCACTCCACGAAATCAGGCTCACATCACCGCCATGGCTGGTCAACAGGCGGCCAAGTGCAAACCAATGTTTCTGCGGGAGCTGTTCCTGTGCAATAAGCAGGAAACTGGCCAGACGCGCTTCTGATGCCAACAGGTCGTAGCAGGATGGATCGCGGCGCCGTTCGCCCACGTCGTAACCGATGCTCAGCAAACCGCTGGTTGTGTCATAGAGGAATTTAAAATCCATTACCGCCAGTTCACGGCAACGACCCACCAAATCATCAATAATTTTGATCCGTGCCACTGCGCCCTTATATCCCGATCCCGCTGTTTCATCGGTATCAGTGGCTTTCTCTCTGGCCAATTCTGCCAGTGTTGGGATGGTGCTGAAGTGCTGTGGCCCCGGTTCAAAACCAGCAACCAGAACCCCAAGGTCATCCCGAAGTGCACGCAACTGCTGGTCGAATGCCTGCGTCCAGTAATAGAGATCGCCATCAGCATCCATATCTGTTGGCAGCCATGCGAGCAACTCACCGCCAATACGCTGAATCTCATTCAGCAGGCTATCGGCTTCAGCCAGTGTTCGTGCCGGCTCCTTCATCATGAATGCATTTCGTAGCAACTGAACCTTCTCAGCCAGATCGGGCGCTGATGATGAGGGGGGCAGATGTTCACCAAGCACCTGCAAGGTGTCCTGCAAACCCTGAAACGCATTGACTGACAGCACCGGCTGATCTTTCAGCTCGATCAGCCCCGCCTGCAAGGCGAGCAGGCTGCCGGCCAGGTTGCCGCTGTCCACCGAAGATACGTATTGCGGAAGAAGGGGTTTCAGTGTGCGGGTGTCGTACCAGTTATAAAGATGGCCACGGTAGCGTTCCAGTTTCTCCATCGTAGTTAGTGTGTTCCCGGCACGCTGCAGAAATTCTCCGGCGGAGATGTAGCCGAAATCATAGGCCGACAGATCCGCCAGCAGCGACATGCCGATGTTTGTGGGCGAGGTCCGTGTAGCGATGACCGGTAGCGGCTGTTCCTGGAAGTTATCGGGCGGCAACCAGTTATCCTCCGGCCCTACAAAGTCTGCGAAGAAACGCCATGTGCGCCGGGCCGATCTGCGTAGGAATGCACGCTGTTCAGTGCTCAGATCAGGGACGGGGGCGACCAGCGGCAGACTGATCCACCAACCGACCGCGGGCGACACCAGCCAGAGCAACAATACCGGGGCGCAGACAAGCAACTCCGCACCACTCAATGTGAAAGCCAGTGCCAATGCCACAACGGGTGCGACCCACATCTCCTTAAAAAAATCGACCGGCGTGCGGCATGCGTTGCGGCTTGTGTAAGAACACATATGCCAGAGCAACAGTCCGCGCCGGGTGAACAGCATCCGCACACCCGAGCGCAGGATCGCATCCAGACAAATCAGCGTGTCGTAAGGCAACAGGATCAAGGTCAGAAAAGCGTGTGCAATCGGGCGACCCGCGGACCCGCTGGTCTGAATCAGATGCACCAGCCAATCACGTTCACTCGGCTTACGGATGAATTCGATCATGCTTCCCAGCAAGGAGGGCAGAAACAGCACCGCCAGGACCAGCAGGGTCCAGAACCATGCCGATCCCGGACCAAACAGCCAACCGCCTACCAACAAGGCAAGTAGTGCTGGTGATACCAAGCTGCGGCGCAGGTTGTCGAAAATCTTCCACATCGACAAGGCGGAGAGCGGGTTCAGTTGACGCGTGGCCTTGGATTCCTTTGATTGCTCCGGGCCGGGCACGGTCGGCAGCAGCCAACCGGCCAGCTGCCAGTCGCCACGTATCCAGCGATGGCGCCGACTGGCCTCTATGGCATAACTCTCTGGATGTTCTTCAATAAGATCGACATCAGTTACCAGTGCCGAACGTGCATAGCCGCTCTCCAGCAGGTCGTGACTAAGAATGAGATTATCTGGAAAGCGTCCATCAACGGCCTGACGAAAGGCATCCACATCGTAGATGCCTTTGCCAATAAATGACCCTTCTCCAAAAACATCTTGGTAGAGATCCGATACTTCACGCGTGTAGGGATCAATGCCAGACTCACCCGCGAACAGCTTCGAAAACCGCGACCGGGCTGAACTGGTTAGGCTGATCGAGGCGCGTGGCTGCAGGATCGCATAGCCTTCGACGATACGTCCCTTGTCAGCATCGTAGACCGGCCGATTGAGCGGATGAGCGATGTTACCGATCAGGGTGCGCGCCGCATCGCGGGGCAGCTGGGTGTCGGTATCCAGGGTGATGACGTACTGGATCGAACCGAGGATAGAGGTATCACCTACAATATCCGAAAACGCCGTTTGCGCTCCGCCACGCAGCAAGGCATTGAACTGCTCCAGTTTGCCGCGCTTGCGCTCATAGCCCATCCACACCTGCTCATAGGCATTCCACTCCCGAGGCCGGTGAAACAGATAGAAGATAGAGGGACGCTCTTCGCAGTAGGTTTCATTGAGCGTTTGCAGTGCTGCACGCGCATAGGCGAGCAAGGCATCATCGCCAGGTTGAGTGCGTTCAGGCGCATCACGGAAATCAGTCAACAAGGCAAAGGAGAGATTGGCATCACGATTGCCGAGGTAACGGATCTCCAGGGCTTCGAGCAGATCATCAACCTCTTGCTGCTTGCTCAGCAAGGTAGGGACAACCACCATGGTGCGGTGGATATCTGGAATCCCCTGCGAAAAATCCAGGCGCGGCAGGGCGCGAGGTGGCAAGAAGAGCGTGACCAACAGGTTCACCAGTGGCACAGCCAACGCCGAGACGCCGATAAGGCCGGTGATCGCAAATAACCAGTAGCGCCAGTCACCCAGCACGATGCCGCTGAAAGAAGAGAGCACCACAGTGGTTCCCAGTGCGGTGAGCAGCAGGATCGGGGCGAGGTAGAGAGGCAGGCGGCAATGTCGGCCCAATCGGCTTATCTGCGCCTTCCAGGACAGACGGCAGCCGACTGCACGTTCCAGCGCCTGCTGCCCGTGATCGAGCAGGTAGTACCCGACATGGGCACTGCGGTCATTGGCATCCAATTGCTCTACCGCTGCCTGTGCAAGCATAATGGCTTCGCGCGCCACCGCTGACTCACTACAGTCACACCTTCTGGCCACATCTTCGATGAGATGCCGGTATCGGTCACGGGTGGCGAAATCCTGGCCGGCATACATCCCTGCCGGGTCTTCCCGCAAGGTCTGTTCGACCACACTGAGCGATTCAACATAATCGCGCCAATCCATGGTGCCGATGAAACGCAGGCTGCCGATACTGTTTGCAATGGAGATCTGATTGGTCGCAGCCGTTCGGGCCGCAGCGGCCGACAACTGCGTTGCAGAGACGCCTTGTTCAAGCAGCTTTTGCTCGACCCAGGTTTGCACAAACACCATGGCGGGCCCCTGAACCTGGAGTCTGGCATAAAACTCCTCCACAAAGGGCGCGGTCAGCGGTACATCGGCATTGGCAAATTCGGCCAGCAACTGGATGAGCTGTTTCGGTTCCTCTTCAGCCGCAACAAGCATACGGTCTGCCCAGACAATGGCCGCATCGCGCTCTTCACGCCGGCGGGCGATACGCAAGGCAACGCGGCGCAGGTTTTCCAGCAACGCCAACTGCAGCATGATCGGGAATGCCCAAAGTTCGCCAAGTTTTAACGGTTCAGCGATCTGGTAGGCAGCGATAAACTGGGTGGCGCTGTCGTTATCGACCTGGCCATCCATGTGAGAGATCAACTCTAAGGCCAAGTCATAGATGCGGGGGAATCCGGCAGACGGGCCATCCGCCAGTCGCGGCAACTGTCGGCTGTACCCGCGCGGCAGATGCCGACGTGCCAGGTTGATCTGCTGCTCTATGAGGTAGAAATTGTCGAGCAACCAGGACTCTGCCGGCACGATCCGTTGTCCCGGCGTGGCTGCAGCTGTCACCACGTCATAAGCTGCCAGCAGAACACACTCATTTTCTGCCAGCCGTGGCAGTAGCCTGTCCGGCCCTGGACGTGGTTCGATTTTATGTCGACCGGCCAGCGTTACCGCATGACGCTTCAGCTGCTCGATACTGAACAGCTCTGAGCGCAGCAGCTCGGTATCCTGATCGCTACGTAGCGCATTCCGAGCACTTGCTGAAAACCCGAACCTTTTGATCACTATGGCATTCTCCTCGTTCAAACTCGGGTAAACTGCACCGCATCGGCCTTATGAACAGTATTTGCTGAAAACTCATATCACGAGCATTGCTCTGATAAGCTCTCGTATGTAGGGGGCGATGGGTAAGCATCCACCCCGGTCGCAAAGGGATTTCCAGATCCAATGATGGAAGCCATTGCGCTACAAAGATATCTTCAGACAGACAGTCCACAGGAAGTAGAGCTAGTGGAACAGGTGTCGTATACCAGGCATTTGGCGGGAGCAGGTAAATCTTATCGGCATCTTATCTAGGGGGCTGTCCGAGAATAGGGGGCGTAGCGAGGGGAAGCCATTTTGAGTCAGATTTTCCGATCAAATGAGGCGAATAGTTACTCATATTCAACGAGTTTGATCGGAAAATCTGGCCGAAATGGCTTTTCCGCAGTAGGCATCCTATTCTCAGACAGCCTCCTAGGCCCAAGCCAGCCCTGAATTAGTGGCAGATTCTGAGATATCGCACGCACGAATGAGAACGGAACCGTCCTCTTCATAGGCCCCGTTCTCAATGAGCATTCTTGCCGCCTCTTGTATAACCATTCGATGCTGCGCTACGGACTGCATGGGAGTCTCCGCTGAAGCATCAAACTGGTCTCTTAAGACTTTCAGCGAGATCCGGCAAAGCACACGATTTTTATCTACATCAGCCGCAACCGTCGCCACTTTGGTGATGGTGTTCCAGCATTCAAGTCTTGGGAATAAAATCACTGTAT
>Ga0316190_10000376_pt1 | contig 30466 bp, 30 predicted proteins | sample Eddworburrow2_MG_FD_204929 | JGI IMG/M metagenome (GOLD analysis project Ga0316190, IMG submission 204929) | Coastal sediment microbial communities from Maine, United States - Eddy worm burrow 2 | ecosystem: Environmental > Aquatic > Marine > Coastal > Sediment | place: USA: Maine | collected... | reverse complement strand
GGGACCTCCAGAAGGCAACAACACGACTGGTGGCACCCGACTCTCACCGAACCGGCCACTCACGGCCCAGACACTCATCCCGCCACCGCGCGCGGGACCACCAGAAGGCAACAACACGACTGGTGGGGGCGGGGGTCCGCGGGCGGAGATGCTCCGGAGCCCTCGACCAGGTCGGATACGGCTTCGCCGGTCCGAACTGGAGCACGTCAGTCGGGGTGGATAAGTGGGCGCGCCTCGCCCACGGTATACAGCGAGCCGGTGACCAGGATCATGTCGTCCTCGGTAGCTACCGAGTAGGCCCGATCCATCGCCTCTGCGACCGTAGGGGCCACCTCGGCTTCCAAACCGGCTTCGGTGGCCAGCCGAGCGACTTCGTCAGCGGGTCGACCGCGGGGAGAGTCAGGGCGGGTGGCGATGACCAGATCGGACTCATCGAACCCGAACGCCTCGAGCATCGACGCCGGGTCATGACTGTTCAGCATGCCCAGCACCACGATTCGCTGTCCGAACGGCACGAACTCCTCGCTGAACATCGCAGCGAGCGACTCGGCACCATCGGGGTTATGAGCTCCATCCAACAACACCAGCGGTCGACTGGCTGCGATCTCGGCCCGACCCGGAATCGTCAGCCCGCCGAATCCGGCCTCCAGCACCTCGAAATCGATCGCCCGGTCAAAGAATGCCTCGGTCACCGCCGTGGCGACCAGCGCGTTGTCGCCCTGGTGCGCACCGAAGACCGGGATGAACACCTCGTCGTACTGACCATGGGGGGTCGCCATGTCGACCTGGCGTCCGCCGACAGCCACCCGGTTCGCGAGCAGGGAGAAGTCCACGTCCCTCTGCCACACCGGACCGGAAGGTTCCCGGCGCAGAATGCCCACCACCTCAGAATCGGTCTCGCCGATGATGACCTGACTCTGCGCCTTGATGATGCCGGCCTTCTCGCCCGCGATCTTGGCCCGCCAGTCACCCTCGAAGTCGGTGTGATCCCGCCCAATGTTCGTGATGACCGCCCACGAGGCGTCGACCACATTGGTGGCGTCGTAGCGGCCCAACAGGCCCACCTCGATGACGGCGACGTCGACCGCGACCTGGGCGAACCAGCCGAGAGCCGCCCCGGTGAGCACCTCGAAATGGGAGGGCCGATGTTCGGCCAGGTCCTCGACCCTCGCCACCGCCTCGACCGCTTCGGCAAAGTCCTCGTCGCTCAACGGCTCACCATCGATCTGGATGCGCTCGTTGTAACGCTCGAGGTGGGGACTGGAGTATGTTCCGACGGTCAAACCATGCTCGACGAGCAGGGCACTGATCATCCGACCGGTCGAGCCCTTGCCGTTGGTCCCGGTGATGTGGATGACCGGATACGACAATTGAGGCTGGCCCAGCAGATGAACCAACCCGGTCATCGCGTCCAGCGACAGCCCGTGCACCCATCCCGCGGTCGCTTCGAGGTTTATGTGGTCGTCGAGATACTCGAGGGCCTCGTCGTACTGCATCACACCAGCCGACGCGGCCACTCGGCCCCGACGTTGAGAGCGGCTAACGCGTCCAGAGCGATCAGGACGCCGCGCGACGCGGGCGTTGCTCGGGTTCCTCGCGTGGGGTCAACGTGGGCAGCACCTTATTCTGCACGACCTCACCGGTGATGGTGCAAACACCCTTGAAATTGCTCGACGGGAGATCGTACATCTGGTCGAGAAGAACTTCCTCGAGAATCGCTCGAAGCCCTCGCGCCCCGGTACCCCGCAGCAACGCTTGTTCGGCGATAGCGTCGAGCGCTTCGTCGGTGAACTGCAGATCGACACCCTCGAGTTCGAAGGACTTCTGATACTGCTTCACCAGCGCATTGCGAGGCTCCACGAGTATCCGCACCAGCGCTTCGCTTTCGAGGTTGGAGACCGCCCCGATCAGGGGGAGACGACCAATGAACTCGGGAATCAGGCCATAGCGTTGGAGATCCTCGGGAAGCACCTGGTTGTACAGCTCGCCGAGATCTTTCTCGCTGGCCCGACGGACATCGGCACTGAAGCCGACTCCCTGGTTACCTGCTCGCGACTCGATGATCTGTTCGATGCCGGCGAAGGCCCCACCACAGATGAACAACACGTTGGTGGTGTCGATCTGGATGAACTCCTGATGGGGGTGCTTGCGCCCGCCCTGAGGCGGCACCGACGCGGTGGTCCCCTCCAGGATCTTCAGCAACGCCTGCTGCACGCCCTCGCCCGACACATCACGGGTGATCGACGGGTTCTCGCTCTTGCGGGCGATCTTGTCGATCTCGTCGATATAGATGATGCCGGTCTCAGCCTTCTTCACGTCGAAGTCCGCGGCCTGAATCAGCTTGAGGAGGATGTTCTCCACATCCTCACCGACATAGCCTGCCTCGGTCAGCGCGGTGGCGTCCGCGATGGCGAAGGGCACGTTGAGCATGCGCGCCAGCGTTTGGGCCAGCAAGGTCTTCCCACAGCCGGTCGGCCCGATCAGCAGGATGTTCGACTTCGCCAGCTCCACCTCGCTGTCGTGATTGGCCCCGAACTGCACCCGCTTGTAATGCTCGTAGACCGCCACCGAGAGAATTTTCTTCGCATTCTCCTGGCCGATGATGTAGTCGTCGAGGAACGAATCGATCTCCGCCGGCTTGGGGAGCTCGTCGAAGGTGATCTCGGGTGTCTCGGAGAGCTCCTCTTCGATGATCTCGTTACAGAGGTCGATGCACTCGTCACATATATAGACCCCTGGTCCTGCGATCAGCTTCTTGACCTGTTTTTGGGTCTTGCCACAGAACGAGCACTTCAGCAGTTCGCCCCCGTCTCCGAACTTGGCCACCTGAAAATCCTTCCCCTACCGACAGTCGTTAGGACTGGACGGCCGTGATGGGCCCGCTCGTGTCCACGTAGTCCCGTGACACGATCACATCATCGATGATGCCGTACTCCTTCGCCTCTGCGGCGGTCATAACAAAATCGCGGTCGGTGTCCTTGGCTATCTTTGACGCATCTTGGCCGGTGTGCATCGCCAGAATCTCTTCGAGCGCCACCTTGAGCCGAGCGATTTCTTTTGCGGCCAGCTCCACGTCAGACGCTTGACCCTGTGCGCCAGCATACGGCTGGTGGATCAGAATCCTGGAGTGCGGCAGCGCCATGCGCTTACCCGGCGTACCCGCTGCGAGTAGCACGGCGGCCGCCGATGCGGCCTGACCGAAGCAGATCGTGGAGATATCCGGGCGGATGAACGACATGGTGTCGTAGATAGCGAACAGGGCGTTGATGTCTCCGCCCGGCGAGTTGATGTAGATGCTGATGTCCTTGTCGGGGTTCTCCGACTCAAGATGCAACAGCTGGGCACTGATGAGATTGGCCACCGTGTCATCGATCGGGGTGCCGAGAAAGATGATGTTCTCTTTCAGCAACCGCGAGTAGAGATCGAACGCCCGCTCCCCGCGGTTGGTCTGCTCCACGACTGTGGGCACCAGATAGTTCATCACCGACAAGCCGGCCAGACCATGGCCGCGGTATGCGCCAGGTGTAGGGGTGGGGGTCACTCGCTGTCCTCCGCTGGGGCTTCATCGGCATCGTCGGACGCCGAATCGTCACCATCAATCGGTGTTGAGTCGACCGCACTCGGATCGGGCCCGTCCACCACGCGGTCGTCTTCATCTTCGGCGGCTGGGAATTTCAGATCAGACCGCTCGATTGGCTCTCCATCCTCGCCCGTGATGTTCGCCCGGTCGAGGAGCCAGTCCATGGCCTTGTTCTTCTTGAGATCAGATCGTACCGCGGCAAGTCGCCCAGTGCGCTCGAACTGATCCCGGATCTCGGCGGCATCCGACCCGATTTGCGAGGCCGCCTTTTCGAATTCCTCGTCGAGGTCGGCGTCGGTGGCCTCGAGGCTCTCAGCGATGGCGATGGCCCGTAGGGCGAGGTCGACCTTCACGCGAATGCGGGCCGGCTCGCGCATCGATTCCATCATCTGGGACAGGCCCTGGTCCCCCATGGCGGCCAGATACTGGCGGGCATCGATCCCTTGACGTTGCAGCTCCATGACCTGGTTCTGCACTTGCCCTTCGACCTCTGTGCCGATCAGGACGTCGGGAATGTCGTCGAGCACGAGCTCGGCCAGCGCTTCGGAGAACTTCTGGTCGAGGGCCTGATTAGCCACCATCAGCTTGGTGTGGCTCACCCGCCGGACGACGTCGCCGCGCAGCTCCTCAGCGGTGCCGAACTCAGTGTTCTCGGCGGCGAACTCATCGCTGAGCTCGGGGAGAACTTTTTCCTGGACGTCCTTGACGATGATCTTGAACCGGAGAGGATCCTGGTCCTCATCGGGATGATCGGCCTCGAAATCGAGAATGTCGCCGGGCTTGGCGCCGGTCAGGTTGGCATCCAGCTCGGGAACGATCGCACCCGAGCCCAGTTCGTAGGTGTATTCCTCCGCGGTGAGACCCGGCACTTCTTCGTCGTTCTGGGTGCCGGCGATGTTCATCGTGACATGGTCGCCGTCCTGGGCCGGCCGGTCGACGGACTCGAGCTCGCCAAACTGTCCGAGGACATTCGTGAGCTGCTCGTCGACGTCCTCGTCGGAGGGGTTCGGCGAGGGGATCGTCACCTCGATCGCTTCATACCCGCTGATCACGATCTCGGGCCGAACCTCGACGACGGCGTCGAATGCGACCAGACCCTCGGTCTGGCCGGACGTGATGTCGATCTCGGGCGAGGCGATGACATCGACCTCGTGCTCGATGATCGCTTGCTCATAGAAGTCGGGCAGTGAGCCCTTGAGCGCTTCCTCGCGACCGACCGACGATCCCAGCTTGGCTTCGAGCACCCGTCGGGGTGCTTTGCCTTTGCGGAATCCGGGCAGGTTGACTTCGGTGGCGATCCGTTTGAACGCGGCATCGAGTGCGACCTCGAACTCGCTCTCCTCTACCTGGATCGACAGCTTGACCTTGTTTCCCTCGAGGGGCTCGACTGTGGAGTTCATGCGGCAGCGAGTGTACCTCCCCCAAACCCCTGAACGAATCATCCCCGCCGCCTCCCGCGGACCGAACACCCGCCTCGCGGGACCGTCCCCGGCCCCGAAGATCACGACCGGCCCTCATGGGCGGCCGGAGGAGGGCGAAAATGCGGATACAGTCGAGGCGACCGGGGAGTAGCGCAGCCAGGGAGCGCACCTGCTTTGGGTGCAGGAGGTCGGGAGTTCAAATCTCCCCTCCCCGACGAATACAGACCGTGTGTAACTTCAGACGGTTCAACCCTTTGCGGGTGTAGCTCAATGGTAGAGCTCCAGCCTTCCAAGCTGGCCATGCGGGTTCGATTCCCGTCACCCGCTCGCTGAGATCTGGCTCCATATTGGGACCGGGACCGAGCGGTGGGCCAAGCTGCCAGCCATGTCCAAGGTGCCAGCCATGTCCAAGGTGCCAGCCATCTCGACGATCCTGTATGAAACCGATGGGCCGGTGGCGATCATCACCATCAATCGGCCCGAGGTGCGCAACGCGTGCGACGGTCCGACGGGCGAGGCGCTGTTTGAAGCGGTGAAGCGCTTCGAGGCCGACGACGAACTCGCTGCCGCCGTCGTGACCGGCGCCCAAGGCACATTTTGCGCCGGTGGTGACCTGAAGGCCTTCGCCCTCGGTCAGGGCAATCCGATCACCCCGGAGCGACCCGACACCATCATGGCCACGGCCGGGGCCATGGGCCCGACGCGGATGCTGGCGAACAAGCCGGTGATTGCGGCGATCGAGGGCCACGCGGTCGCCGGTGGGCTAGAGCTCGCGGTGTGGTGTGACCTGCGGGTGGCGGCGAGCGACGCCGTGTTCGGTGTGTACTGCCGACGTTGGGGGGTGCCCCTGGTCGACGGGGGAACCGTGCGGCTGCCCCGGCTCATCGGGCACAGCCATGCCCTCGACCTCATCCTCACCGGGCGAGCGGTCTCGGGTGACGAGGCCTTGCGCATGGGCCTGGCCAACCGCTTGGTCGACCCCGGCCACGCCCTCGACACGGCGGTGGAATTGGCCCACGGTCTCGCCGAGTTCCCCCAGGGCTGCCTGCGATCGGACCGGCGCAGCAGCTACGAGCAATGGAACATGAGCCTGCCCGAAGCGTTGGCCAACGAGACCGCGCTCGGCCTGGCGGTTGTCGAGTCGGGCGAGACGCAGCAGGGCGCGAGTCGTTTCTCCGCCGGCCACGGACGTCACGGCACGTTCGACGACCTCTGACCCTGACTATCCGCCGCGGTACCAGCGATGTGCCCGATGATCCCGCTACGGCTCCCGCCTGAAACCGCTGGTCATGGACGATCGACGAGGGCATCGACGATGCGCACGCGGGCTTGGCCATCGCCATAGATATCGGACGCGTCGAGGGCACGGGCATGGGCTGCTCCGCCTTCGATGAGGGCGCTGGCCCGCTCAAAGATTCGGTCCGCGTCGGTGCCGACCAGCTCTGCCACCCCGGCGACCACCGCTTCGGGCCGCTCGGTGACCTCGCGCATCACAAGCACCGGTTTGGCCAACGCGGTCGCCTCCTCTTGTATCCCGCCGGAGTCGGTGATGATGAACGATGACCGTCTCATCACGTTGACGAACTGGGCATAGTCCAACGGTTCGGTGAGCACCACATTGTCGATGCCGCCGAGCAGTTCGGTGACCGGCCGCCGGACCTCGGGGTTGAGATGGACCGGATACAGCACCCGGTGGTCCGGGTGGGCCACTGCGAGGCGAGCCAGGCCGGCGCAGAGGGCCTCGAAGCCGGCACCGAAGCTCTCCCGACGATGCCCGGTGACGAGAATGGTCGGGTGTTCGAGCGCCGCCGCCACATCGGCCGACAGCGGCACGTCGCCCTGAGCGAGAGTCCAGTGGAGCGCATCGATGACCGGGTTGCCGGTCACGAGCACCCGGTCACGGTCCACTCCCTCGGTGATCAGCGCCTGACGGGCGTGAGGGGTGGGCGCGAAGTGCAGGTCGGCGAAGGTCGAGACCATGCGCCGGTACACCTCTTCGGGAAAGGGTTCATCACGCCGTCCGGTGCGCAGGCCGGCCTCGACATGACCGACGCGCACCCCCCGGTGGAACGCGGCCAGACCGGCCGCGAAAGCGGTCGATGTGTCGCCCTGGACGAGCACCCAATCGGGTTGCTCGGTTTCGAGGACCTCGCCGACACCGGTCAGCACGCCCGCCACGACCTGGTCCAGTGACTGACCGGGGGTCATCAGGTCAAGGTCATAGTCGGCCTTGATCCCGAAGACGTCTTGGACCTGGTCCTGCATCTGGCGATGCTGGGCGGTCGCACACACGATCGTTTCGAAGGCGCCGGGCCTCGATCTGAGCTCGCGAATGATGGGGGCTTGTTTGATGGCTTCGGGCCTGGTCCCGAACACGACCATGACCTTGCACGTGATCATCGGCGATGAGTCACCGGCAAGGACCCCGATCGTGGCCCGGTCACCGGATCGACGCGACGAAGGGGCCGGTGAGACAACAGAGCTGGGGTCACGGCTTCAGGGTACGGATGATTGGGCTTGGGTCGTGACCGCCCCGACGACGAGAATCGGGATTCGCGCCGCGTCGACGCTGGCCGGCCCAGGGCGGTGCCGCTCGCGCCACGGCCTCGCTCAGGCCAGACGAGCGATTCGGCGACATTGGCTCCCTATCTGCTCGGCCCCTAAACCTAAACCTCAACTTGAACCTGAGAGAGGATCGATGACAACCACCGATCGAGTGATGCTCATCACCGGCGCCAGCCGGGGTATCGGCGCGGCCACCGCGGTGGTAGCCGCCCTCAAGGGCTGGGACCTGGTGCTCACCTACCGCGACCGGGCCGCCGAGGCGGCCGCGGTGGTATCGATCTGCGAGAGCGCCGGGCGGCGGGCACTGGCCGTTCAGGCCGACGTCGCTTCGGAGCCCGATGTGCTCACCGTGTTCGATACGGTCGACGCTCAGTTCGGCCGACTCGATTCGTTGGTGAACAATGCCGGCGTGCTCGGACTCAAGGCCCGGCTCGAGGATTTTACGGTCCAACGCATCCAACAGACCCTGGCGGTGAACGTGACCGGTTCGTTCCTGTGTGCCCGCGAGGCGGTCAAGCGCATGTCGACCGCACACGGAGGCATCGGCGGTTCGATCGTCAACGTGTCCTCGGCCGCGTCCCGTTTGGGCAGCGCCAACGAATTCGTCGACTATGCCGCTTCCAAGGGCGCCATCGATTCAATGACGATCGGCTTGGCGAACGAGGTGGCCCGTGACGGCATCCGGGTCAACGCCGTACGGCCGGGGCTGATCCAAACCGAGATTCATGCCAACAGCGGGCAACCCGACCGGGTGGAACGCCTGGCGGTCAATGTGCCGATGGGGCGAGGAGGCACGGCCAAGGAGGTGGCCGAAGCCATCCTTTGGCTGGCGTCGGACGAGTCCTCGTACGTGACCGGAACGTTTGTGGATGTCACCGGTGGTCGCTGAACTCCGGGTAGAGCTACACACCGCTACCCCCTTCGACACCGTTGGGTTGCTCGGCTGGTTGGTCGCCCACGCGGTCCCCGGCGTGGCTGCGGGCGATGGGTCCTCGCTGAGCCGAAGCCTCGCGCTGGCCGGGGGCCCGGCGGTGATCACCGTCTCGCCCGACCCGTCAGGAGTCGTCGACGTGGTCCTTCGCCTGAGTGAGGACGGCGACCGGGATGAGGCACTGACCTGTGTGTGGCGCATGTTGGATCTCGGCGCCGATTCCGCGGCAATCGATGCCCACCTGGCCGCGGACCCGGTGCTGGCCCCGTTGGTGTCCGCTCGACCGGGTCGGCGTATCCCCGGCGCGGCGAGCGGCGCCGACCAGGCCGTGCTGGCCATCCTCGGCCAACAGATCTCGGTGGCCGCGGCGAGAACGTTTGCCGGGCGACTCGTGGCGGCGGTGGGCACACCGCTACCGCCCACCCTCGACGGGTTGGCGCCCGGTGTGACCCACCTGTTTCCTCCCCCGACGGTTCTGGCCGATGCCGACCTGTCGGAGCTGGGCCTGACCTCGAGCCGCCAGCAGACCATCCGGTCGCTCACCGGGGCCTTGGCGTCCGGGCGCATCGACTTGTCGACCCCTCTCGACTTGTCGGCGACCGGTCCCGCCGACGAGGTGCGCGCCCGATTGCTCGACGTGGCTGGTATCGGACCTTGGACCGCGGATGTGATCGCCATAGCCGCGCTCGGGGACCGCGATGTGCTGGTAGCCACCGACCTGGTGTTGCGCAAGGCGGCGATCGCCCTGGGCTTACCGGCGGACCCTCGCCTGCTGGGCGCCCGCTCCGAACCGTGGGCGCCCTACCGCAGCTATGCCAGCCATCATCTATGGGCCACCCTGTTCCCCGACCGCTGAACCTGGCTCAAACGCGACCCAGGTTCAGGTGAGACCCAGGCTCAGGTGAGACCCAGGCTCAGGCCTCGGCGATGATCGGGTTCGACAGCACACCGATCCCGGAGATCTCGACCTCGACGATGTCCCCGGGCTTCATCCAAACCTGCGGGTCCCGCCGCGAACCCACGCCGCCGGGTGTGCCCGTGGCGATCACATCGCCGGGGACGAGCGCGGTGAACGTCGAGAGGTACTCGATCAGCTCAGGAATGGCGAAGATCAACAACGCGGTCGTCGTCGACTGGAGGGTCTCGCCGTTGAGTCGGGTCTCCAGGCTCAGATCGGTCGGGTCGCCAATCTCGTCGGCGGTGACCATCCAGGGCCCGAACGAACCCGATCGGTCAAAGTTCTTTCCGGGCAGGAACTGGCTGGTGTGGCGCTGGAACTCCCGGACGCTCCCGTCGTTGAAGCAGCTGTACCCGGCGACGTGTCCGAGCGCCTCGTCGGCACCAATATGGCGACCGCCCTGGCCGATGATGACCGCCAGCTCCCCCTCGTAGTCGAACGTGTGGCTCACCTTCGGGGCGACGAGAGCATCGCCCGCGCCGACCTGGGCCGCGGGAAACCTGGAGAATATCGTCGGCCGGTCGGTCGGTTGGCGGCCGGTTTCGGCCATATGGTCCTTGTAGTTGATACCCACACAGAAGATCCGGCCCGGATCGGCGATCGGGGGCAGCAGCGCCACCTCGTCGAGCGGAGTGGTGGGTGATTCGCCGGCCAGGTGGGCGATCGATTCGAGTCCCGACTCGGCCTCGAGCACGGAGCGGACGGTGGGGAACTCACCGTGATGGGTGGGACCGTCGACGATGTTGCTGCCAACGACAGCCCCCCAAGAGGGCTCTCCGGCACGGGTGTAGGACACAAGACGCATGGGATGATCTTGGCAAACATCACCGGCGGGGAGGCAACATCACCACTATCCGCGCCCGAGTAGTGTCCTGACACAGAGGTTCGTTTATGAAGCCGGTGAGGGATCGGCGTTCGTCGCTAGGACCCAGGAGCCCAGCTCACCGTGGTTGTGAGCGGGGCGACGAGGCCCGGCGAATTCGAAGCATGACTTCTGTGTCGGGACACTAAGTTCTCCGATCATGGGACCAGCCGAACGCATCAGGGCGTACTTCGACTCTTGCACCCGCGGATCTGTGGCCGACATCGCCGGCCATTTCACCGATGGGGCGGTCATCTATGACACCAACCATCGTCCGGTGCGATCCGCGGCCGGGATCGGCATGTTCTGGTCCAAGGTTCGCGAGCGGTGGCAAGGCGCGACCTGGACGGTCGACACGGTCGTGAGCGAAGGCGACGCCGCGGCCATCGAATGGACCATGTCAGGCCTGGACGGTGACCGTCCGTTCGCGGTGCGCGGCTCGGAGCACTATCGGCTCGTCGATGGGTTCATCGACGAGATTCGCCAGTACTGGACCTTCGACCCAGACCATCCCGGCTCCGAGCTGGTGGAGTTTCCTTACCCAGACGATCCGCCTTCGCGCTAGCGCACGCTCGATCCGATGACCATGCGCGGTCCCCTGGGTTCGCCCGGTAGCGGGGGGCCGCAAATCGTGGAGCGAAAGCCCTGAGACTTCGCTCGGCGGGTGGCTTTGCTCCCCAAAACCGGTTTCCGGTGCTCCTAGACTTACGGCCGTGAGCGCGGCGGCGAGAACAAGGCTCGTGTCGCGTGCGCATTGAGATCGGCGAAACTGTCGCGGCGTGGAGAAGGCGGATTGGTACGGCTCCTGCTTTGGGATGCCCCGGACATGGAACTGCGGCTACGAAACGTGGTCGGCCATTCTCCGAGACTTGCCCAGAGACCCGATCTCCCGTTTCTGGTCCGCTGGTTGAAAAACCGCGCGGCGCCCGGCGAGCAGATCGAAGCGGCCGTGTTCACCGCCATCTCGCCCGGCGAGGAAAAGGACGCCGTCCCTTCGATCGTCAAGCTCCGACGCGCCGGTATGCGGGTCTTTGTCAAACCGCGCCCCCGCGGTGCTGATGGCCTCGACCAGGACATGGCTGCCTATCTCGCCGGTCACCTTGGTCAGGATCAACCCGGCCAGGATCAACCCGGCCAGGATCAACCCGGCCAGGATCAGCTCGCCGAGATCATCATCGCCAGCCATCAACCAAAGGCGTTCGTGCCCGGTTTGGAACAGGCCGCGGCCCAAGGGGTCGCCGTGACGGTGCTGGCGTTCTGGGAACAGGAGAGCATCTCCATGTCGGTCGAGGTCTCGGTGTTGGACATCCGCGACATCGCCGGGGTGTTCGCCGAGGCCATCCCCCACACCGACTTGAGGGACCTTCCGGCCTCGGGGCGTTGGTTCGAACCCTTCCCTCCCGCCCCCGTCGCGACCGGCGTGGGGCTGGCTTCAACCGAGTTTCCCGAGTTCGATCCCCCCTCCGGGGTGGCGATTCGAACCGGACCGTCGCGCGAGCAGGTCCTCCGGTATGTGACAGGGCGGATCGACGCCGCGGTTCTCGACGGTGAGGACGGTCTCGGCCATGCGACGCTCGGGCGCAAGCTGAAGATGCGGTTTCGAGGGATCGACCTGGGCCAGCTCGGTTTCGGCTCCGTCGTGGGGCTGATGACCGAGCTGGCGAGCACGGGACCCTACGAGTTGGTCAAGCTCGACAACGGGCGATTTCAGCTCCAACCGGCACCACCGGAGCCTTCGGATCGGTCGCAGGACCCAGCCGAGGATGGTTGGCTCAACGCCAAGGCCATCGCCGCGTTGAAGAACATGACCACCCCCGGCTCCGACAGCCAGGGATCGCCCGGCCCAACCAAAGCGTCCGAGCTCAATTGACCGACGGGCCTGCTCTCAATTGAGCGATGGGTCTGACGGATAGTTGGCGTACATGAGGTACTTGCCGCCCTGGCGGCGCAGCACCCGCTCCCACAGCAGATCCGGATCGTCGATGAAGGGATCCTCGGCGTGGGCATCGAGCTGGAACCAGGCGCCGACCTCGAGTTCCCCGTCGAGCTGGTCGGCCGACCATCCGGCATAACCGGAGAAGACCCGAATCCGGTCGATGTCGGCGTTGGTCCGGGGGGCGTCGGAGCTCAGGTCCACCACGCCGAGCCCATCGAACAAGGGGGTGAAACCGTATGGCTCGTCGGGCCGGGAAGCCGACGCGAGCGCGACCGCGACACTCGAGTCGACCGGACCACCCCGAAACAGCACCGGCGGCTCGATCGACCGCTCCGCCCATTGGGGGAGCACCTCCGCCAGCGGGATCTCGGTCGGGCGGTTCAACACGATGCCCATGGCACCGATCTCACCGTGCTCGATCAAGAGGATGACGGTACGGGCAAACCGCTCGTCGCCGATGGCCGGGGTGGCCACCAGTAGTTTCCGTCGTCTCGTCGTGTCGGTCATGAGCGCTACTGCCAGCAGGGGTGAATGGCCCGTAAAACCGTATCAGCCACCACCGAACATCCGGGTCTGCATACGACGCATGCCTTTCAACCAGCGCTCCAGGTCGTTGGTCTTCTGCTCGATCCAGGTCTGGGCCACCGGGTCGGTCAGGATCAAGAAGCGCTCCTCGGCGAACGCTCGGGTGACCTGGTCGGCCACCTCTTCGGCCGTTCGGACCGGCCCCACCGCTCCGCTGTCGACAAAGTCGTCTCCGCTGGCGCGCAACATCGGGGTGTCCACGCCGAGCGGGGCGAGAAGAAAGACCTGGATCCCACGATCGTGATAGGTGACCGACAGCCATTCGGCCAGACCGACCACCGCGTGTTTGGACACGGCGTAGGGCGCGTTGCCGTGGGTGGTCAGGATGCCGGCCATCGAGGCGGTGTGCAGCAGGTACCCCTCGCCCCGTTCCAACATGTCGGGCAGCACGGCCCGCGCCGCGTAGACGTGGGCCATCACGTTGACGTCCCACTGGCGTTGCCACTCGTCGAGGGGGGTTTCGATGATGTTGCCCCCGCTCCCGATGCCGGCGTTGTTGCACAGCACGTCGATCTGCCCGAATTCCTTGCTCACCTGGGCGACCATCGCTTCGACATCGCGTTCGGATCCGACGTCGGTCACGATGGCCAGCCCGCCGACCTCGTCGGCGACGCGCTGGGCGCCCTTCTCGTCGCGATCGACCACCACGACGGCTCGAGCGCCATCGGCGGCGAACCGCCGGCACATGGCCTCGCCGATCCCGCTCCCCCCGCCGGTGACGACCACAACCTTGTTCTCGACCTGCACGTCAACCTCCGAGATACCCATCAGCGTCCTGAACATGGCGAATCTAGTGCGGATAAAAAACGGGGGTCGACCGGCCGTAGCCGAAAGCTCGAGTTCAGCGCTCGTCGCGCCGAGCCGCAATCCCGCTGGGGGCGCGCCAGCGGGCGTGTTTGCGAGCCGGTCGATGGCTATGACCAGGCCCTGAGCCCCAGCACCGGTAGGCTCCTCGGCGCCCCTGTAGCTCAGTGGAATAGAGCAGGTCACTTCTAATGACAAGGTCGCAGGTTCGAATCCTGTCAGGGGCGCCACTCACGGCCGAACGAAGCGCAACAACCCCGCGGCAATCGGGTGTCAGATGAGCCGGTGCCAATATCGGTCAGGGGCCTCGAGCCAGCGGGGCTATGATGAGCGGCCGACACGGTGATCGTAGCTCAGCCAGGTTAGAGCGCCAGGTTGTGGCCCTGGAGGTCGGGGGTTCAAGTCCCCTCGGTCACCCCAACATCGGCGGTCCTCCCCCAAAGGAGGCCGCCGATGCATAGTTCCGGTGCTATTCCCTCGGGTATGGTGCCGGTTCGAGCGCCTCTAGCTCAATTGGCAGAGCAACGGACTCTTAATCCGCAGGTTCTGGGTTCAAGTCCCAGGGGGCGCACAACAAGAAACCCCAGGTCAGGCCCCATACCGGAGCCGCCTGGGGTTTCGTCGTTTTTGGCCGAAATGGCCCCGTGGTCACACTGTGGTCACATTGGTTCCGCCATTCCGCTGTGTGCTGACCCGGTTCATGCTGGACACCGCAGCTCCGGTAGGTGCCCGACACTTCTGCCCTCAGCGGTCTTCGAGCTCCGGCACATGGCAAGCCCGCCATCGCCTGCTCGATAGGACGATGCGGCGGTTGGACATCCGAGTGGACGGGATCAGATGGGGCCTGGGACGGGCTGATGGACGAGCCTCAACGGAAGTCGCTTCACCTCGGTCCCATCGACCGACAGCACGAAGTGGTACTTGTCCGCCCGCTCCAACACGAGGCCATCGATGTTCATTGAGAGCGGAACAATTTGGTCCTCGCCAGGAGCGAGCGTGGGCGGCCTTCCAACGTTGAAGCCCGCCCCGAACTTCGTCAACTTCTCGCCTGGCTTTTGCGGGTCGTCTGCGAGAGGCACGAGCTTCCCATCCGAGTCCTCCAATCGGACTTCGAGCTGATGTGCCTGATTGGTCGCGGTATAGGGCACGCGGATCAGGATGCCGAGTCCGACGCGAGGATGTCTCGCGGGCACCTGCCCTGCGAAGATCATGTTCCAGCCCGCCCCATGCGCGTAGATCTTGCCGTTCACTGTGTCCACTGTGTCCGCCAGGAAAGCGTCGATTTCCATTCTCTTCTCCTCGTATGACGTTTGTCTAGCTGTCTGTCATACGATACAGTCGATTAGTGTAAGACACAAGCTCCTTCCTGGAACCGCCAATGACCGATCCCCGCAACGCAGAGTCCATCGAGTGGGACGATGGAAACGAATCCGAGTTGGCGGCGCATCGCATCTACCCGAGAGAGGTCGAGCAGCTGTGGTGGAATGGGCCAACGGTTCTCCCGAACCGGAAGAATCGGTCGGGTAACTTCAAGCTCGTAGGCCGCACAGATAGCGGACGAGCGCTGACCGTAATTGTGAGCTACGACTCAACCCGCCGGTGCTTGCGGCCGATCACTGGATGGGACAGCACTCTCGGCGAGATGACTAGGTATCTGGAATGAGCCACAATGAACAACATGGACGCAGCTGACTACCAGGAACGCAAGGGCCGCGATGCCGAGGATTGGGGCGATCCGTTGCCGCCCAAGAACACGAGCAAGCTCGACACGATGATCTCGGCTCGATTCAGTGCAGACGAGGCGGAGCTTGTTCGCTCCGCAGCTGATGCGGCGGGTACATCATTGTCGGAGTTCGTACGACGCTCGGCGGTGTCGAGCGCTCTCGGATATCAAACTCAGGTGGTCATCAGCGGATATTCGACAATCACCTCGACCGGAGGGGCGACTATCCCGGTCGGCACCTCGACCGGGTCAGGGACGCTCGAGCCAGTTCTCTCAGGCATGACTTGAGTCCACGAGCGCTGCCGCCGCCTGGGCCGCTTCCCGTTGGTGGCCGGGTAGGACGTGACCGTAGACCTGGAGGGTGAAGGCTACGTCGGCATGGCCGAGGCGTTCGCTGACCATTCTCGGGTTCTTGCCCATCGCCAGTAGGTGCGTGGCGTGGGTGTGTCGCAGCCCGTGGAGGGTGAGGTACGTCACATTCACGCTGCGGACGAGGGCGACGAAGCGCTTGCTCACGTTGTCGGGGTGTTGGTGGGTCCCGATGACTGTGGTGAAGACGTAGCCGGTCTCGTGCCAGCCAGCGCCGACGAACTCGGCGGCCTCGAGCTGACGTTCTCGGTGTTCATGAAGGATCTGCGTGGTGCGCTCGTCGATGTCGATGACTCGGCGGGAGCGGCGTGATTTCGGGGTGGCGACTGATGGTGTGCCGTTGATCATGGCGAGGGCCTTGCGGACTCGGACGGTCTGCCCGGTGAAGTCGACGTCTTCCCAGCGGAGGCCGCAGAGCTCTCCCCTTCTCATGCCGGTGAGGGCGGCGAGTCGGTAGAGGGCGAAGAGTTCGTCGCCCTTCGCCGCGTCGAGGAACGTACGCAGTTCGTCGGGAGTCCATGCGGGGCGTTCGGTGTCGAGCTGGGCGATGCTGGGCTTGTCGGCCAGGCGGGCGACGTTGCGTTGCAGGATGCCCTTCCGTTCGGCATCACCGATGGCCTTTCGGATTACGCGGTGAACCCGGAGCACGGTCTTCGGCGATAGGGGTCGGCCGTTCTGGCCGCCTTCAGCCATCAGGGTTCGGTAGAGCCGTTCGAGGTGGAGAGGGGTGAGCTTGGTGAGCTTCACGTCGCCGAGGTGGGGCTTGATGTAGCGACGGGTCTCGTTGCGATAGTCGCTGATGGTGCGGGGCTTCATGTCGGTCTGCGGGAGCCCTTCGAGCCACACCTCGAGGTACTCGATGAACGTCATGTGCTCGACGTCGAAGAGGAATCCACCGGCCTCGATGGCGCGACGGGCTTCGTCGAGTGCTGCGGCTGCTTCGGTCTGGGTGTTGAAGCCTCGCTTGCGGCGTTGCCGGCGGCGTCCGGTTTCGGGGTCGTCGCCGAGGTCGACGACGTATTGCCAGAAGGTGCGTCCGTCGCTGGTGGTGTACTTGGTGATTCCGGGTTGTCGTCTCGGCATGGGTTTGGTCTTTCGTGTCGGAGGTGTGCGTCGATTTCCTGGCTGCCTGTTCTTTCCGACGGGGCGGCGGGGCAAGTTGGAGCGCCCGCAGCGCAGCGAGGACGAACGCTATGCAGGTGATGTGTCAAGTTCGGATTGCCTGCGGTGGCGGTTCGTGGCCTGCTGCTGTGTCGTTTGCTCGGTCTGTCTTCGTTCATCGTGCGGTCCCGTGGTGGTCGGCGAGGCCCGACCGTCGGGACTGGGCCGCAGCGGAGCGCGTTGGAGCACCCGGAGCGAGCGCAGCGAGTGAGGATGAACGAGTGCCGCAGCGAGGGCCCGGTTCTGGCAGGGTCCTCGGAGTGCGACCACCGCTGGGCCGTGCGGTGGGGTCAGACGTGCGTGCGACGCGGGCCGGGCCTGTGGGCCGGCCGGGTTGGCGAGGACGGTCTTTTGGTCAGCCGGCTTCGTCGAGGTTGTCGATGAGGCGGTGCAGGGCCTGGGTCTTCGCGTGGTCCTGGCGCTGGGCTGCGTCGGCGTGCTGGCGGGTGAGCGTCGGGAGGAACTCGACGGAGGTGGCGAAGTAGGTGCAGGTCTCGCAGATGGTTTCGAACTGGCAGTCGAGTTGGGCGGGTCTGGTGCAATGTCCGTTGCCGAGCAGACGCTGGTTGACCTCGGCTCGAAGGTTGCGCATGTTGGTGCCTTCAGCATCCGCCGGGAGAGCGGGCTGGTCGTAGAGCGCTTCGACCTTCTCGGAGACGGCGAAGTATTCCTCGGCGACGGTTCGGTCGGCGATGCGGGCGTAGACCATGGTCATGTTCATTGAGGTGTGGCCGAGAAGGGCTGCGATGCCTTCGAGGCTCATGCCCCGGTTGATGGCCTGGGTGGCGAGGGTGTGGCGGAGTTGGTGGGGACTGACGTGGTCGATGCCGGCGGCGCGGGCTGCGGCGGCAACGGCGTGGCCGACGCGGTGATAGGAGATGCGTTTGCCGTTCTCGACGAGGATCCGGTTGGTGGTGACGCACTCGGGTCGGGCGTTGATCCAGTTGTCGAGGAGGTCCTTGAGTTGGGGGTGCAGAGGGATGTAGCGGTCGGTGCGGAGCTTGCCGACCGGGATGCGGAGCCAGTAGGCGTCGCCGATCTGGGTGATGGCGTCGGTGGCAAGATCGACGAGCTCGCCCCGTCGCATTCCGGTTCGTGCGAGTAGCTCGACGATCAATCCGACGGTGGGGTCGGGGTGTTGCCTGGCGGCGCGCAGCAGCTTGGCGGCGTCGCCGTCATCGAGGAAGCGGGGCAGGGGTTTGGGTCGTGTCGGGAGGTCACCGGAGAAGACCAGCGGGCGCGGTGGAGCTTCGTCCCAGCCCCACTCGGTGATGCGTTCGAAGAATGCGCGAAGACCGGCGAGTCGTTTGCCGATGGTCGAATCGACGAGGCCTTGGCCGGTTCGCGACGGTCGGGTGCGGAGCCAGTGCTTGTAGCCCTCAATGTGGGGACGTCGAAGGTCGGCCACGTTGTCGATGTCGGTGTTGGCCCCCAGCCATTGGCCGAAGTCGCGCAGGGTGAGCGAGATGCCGGCCACGCTGAGCGGTTGGTGGCTGATGGCGAGCTGGTCGAGGTAGCGACGAACGCTGTGCGCGTATGAGGCGGGGACCTGGCCCCAGTCGATCCTGTCACGGCGCATCCGGCTCCCGGTCTTGGCGGGGTGCAGCGGCTCGAGCACTTCGAAGGTTTTGACAGCTTCGATCTCGATGCCGACAACGGCGAGGGTCGCAGCGAGAACCGTGACTTGTCGTCGGCGGTCGCGAGCGTGCTTGGTGTGCTCGGGGTGTGCGGTGAGGAACCCCTCAACTCCCGCGGCCAGTGATCGCTGTCGGTCGAGAGCATCATCGAGCGAGGAGCCGTCGAGCGCGCAGATCGTGGCCAAGGTCTGCAGCTCGCGTCGAGCGTCGAGTTCATCGGTGCCGAGCTGTGTCGCTGCCAGGGCGAACCGCTTCCACAGGTCGGGATAGAAGCGGATGACAAGGCTGGCCAGTTGTGGTCGTGCGAGGCTCAGGTATCGGGTTGTGGCGGTGGCTCGGCCGGTGAGCAGCAGCCAGGACACGAAACCGCGGATGTGGCTGCTCAACTCGGCCTGGGCGCTGGCATCGAGTTGTTGCCAGCGTTCGGCGGTTCCGACCATGACGCAGAACTCTCGGGCAGGGCGCAACGTGTGCCGGTCGACCACGCGCTCGGCGGCTCGGAGCGCGTTGGCGTAGCTGTCGATCAGTTCTGCGACCTGCGCTTCGGGGGCGGTCATGCGAGCTCGTTCAGGATCGCTTCGGCCTCGATCGCTTCAGCGGCTCGGAGGTACTCGCCGGCCAGCCAATCGTTTGAGAGGTGAAGGTAGACCTTGGTTGAATCGATGCTGCGATGACCCGCCTGGGCTTGCAGTGCCTCGATTGGCATCCCGGCCTCGCGGAGCCGAGTGAAGCAGGTGTGGCGCAGCTGATGACACGTGAGCCGGTCGATGCCGGCCCGTGTCTTGGCGCCGCGGACGATCTCATCGAGCCCCGCCGCGCTCAACGGGCGACCCCGGCGGGGTCGTTTCAACACGACGAAGACCCTGTCTGTGGCGAGGTCCGTTGGTCGTTCGTCATTGAGGTAGACGGCGACGGTTTTGAAGAACCGGTCCGAGATCGGGACGATCCGCTGATGTCCACCTTTGCCCTCGGCGATGAACAGGCGGCGCTGCCCGGCGTTGAGATCCTCGAGGCGAAGACCGAGCACTTCGCTGCGCCGTAGCCCTCCCAGCAGCATCGCGTCGATCATCGAACGATCTCGGTTGGTGCGCAGCGCCCGACCGAATCGGACGACCTCATCCGGTGACAAGATCCGGGGGAGCGTCCGAGGCGTTCGGATCAGCGGGACCCCGCGAAGATCCCTGCGAGTGCCGCGACCTCGTGTTGCGAGTCGGCGCGGGACCGGGTTGGTGCTCACCGCAACGTCGTCGCGGACCACGAGATAGTCGAACAGGCCAGCGATCGAGGTGATGCGACGCCGGATCGTGCGCGACGACAAACCAGCTTCGCCGTCCTCGATCCGTACCACGCCCTCTCCCAGGCGCGGGCGGCGCTGCTCGGCGATGAACGAGAACACGTCGTCGATCGTGACGGCATCTGGCTCGACGGCGACGACATCGAAGAACACCTTCAAGTCGTACGCCACGGCGAGCACGGTGTTCGGACGACAGCGCCCAGCCACGAACCGGAGATACTCGTCGAGCAGGCCGTGCCCGACGCTCACCTCGACGCCGGCAGCATCGGCCGACACCGACCTGCGGACAGCGAGTCCCAACGAACCCATGGCTGACCTCCCTCGATCCCGACAGGCCAGACGATCCAGCCACCCCGATCACCTACATATCTAACGACCTTGCGGCCGACGTTTCGTCGGAACACGATTCGCTCAGGAGTCGACGGGCCTGGTGTGGTGGCGCCAGCGGCGTGGGATGTCGTCGAGTGCTTTGGCGTGTGCTGGTGGTTTGTTGCCCGTGATGACGAGTCGGTCGTTCTGGCCGAGCTGGCGGAGAACGTTGGCGGGCACGAGGGGCACGCCGGTGGCGGAGTCTCGGTCGTGCCCGATGGGTTGGGCGAAGCTCGGTCCGTTGACGTAACCGGGTTGGTGTTCGGTGCCGAGCAGTTCGGTGACGTAGCGGATGGTGGAGAGGTCTCGGATTCCGGGGAAATAGAGCTGGGTGAGGTGGTTGGCGATGACGGTGTCGGCTGACGGGCCGTAGGCGGCGTCGATCTGGGCTTTCGATTGCCAGACCGTGACGAGCTGCACGCCATAGCCGGCGACGGTCGAGGCCCATTGCGGGAGTTGAACGAAGGGCACGTTGGCGGTCTCGTCGAGCAGGAGCACTAGCTCGGTGTCGAGCGCTTGGCCGGTTTGTTGTCGCCGTAGCGGACGGCTTCCTCGCTGAGGTGCTGGCGATCTTCCCTGTGCTCGGTATCAACTCGTTCGATCTCCCAGAAACGAAGCCATCCGGCCGGCGGCATTACTTCCTGACCGGTCCGAGCGCCAAGGGCGAGGGCGAGGAACGGTCGGATGGATTCGTCGTCGTCGCTGGCGCCAAGGCACGGGGCGAAGAGGTTGCATCGATCGGCAAGAGTTCGCAACGCCTTCGAGCCCGGCTGGTGGCGAGTGAGTCGCTCGTCGTCGACGGCGAGAACTACCGGCTGGCCGAAGACACACTCTTCAAGTCACCGTCTACTGCTGCGATGGTGCTTCTTGGGCGTCAAGCCAACGGCCGGGTGGAGTGGAAGGACGCGGATGGGGTGACGCTTAAAGAGCATCAGATCCAGCAAGCGGCCAAGGCTGAGGGCAGGCATGAGCGGACCGTCCGAAGGTGGGATCGAAGACGCCATCTGCAATTCGCTCATGGATGCTGGCGGCTATCTGACTCCGGTCAAGATAGGGCTGGCGCACGATTCCGTCCAAGATCTCGACCCGGCTCTCGGCATCGACACGGCGGAGTTGTTCGCATTCATCGGGGCAACTCAGGGCGAGGAGTGGGAGAAGGTCCGCAAGTCGCATTCGTCGCCCGACGAGGCGCAGCGAGCGTTCAAGGATCGGTTGGCGAAGGAGTTGGACAAGCGGGGCACCGTCGATGTGCTTCGTCACGGCATCACCTACGCAGGCCACGAGAAGGCGGAGATTCGGCTTGCCTACTTTCGGCCGGCGTCAGGTCTGAACCCTGCGCTCGAGGAGCGCTACCAGGCGAACCGTCTGACGGCGATGCGGCAGGTTCCGTATCAGCCGGGATCGACGAAGACCCTCGATTTGGCATTGTTCGTCAATGGCATTCCGGTGGCGACGGCAGAGTTGAAGACACCGCTGACCAACCAGACCTACGTCGATGCAATCAAGCAGTATCGGACCGATCGCAATCCGAAGGCTCCGTTACTGCGACGGGCGGTGGTGCATTTCGCGGTGGACACCGAGAAGGTGTTCATGACGACCCGGCTGGCCGGCGACAAGACGGCGTTCCTGCCGTTCAATCGGGGCGACAATCAAGGTGCGGGCAATCCAGCTCGTGACGGCTACCGCACCGGGTACTTGTGGGAGGACGTCTGGCAGCGCGATGCATGGCTCGACTTGCTGGCTCGCTTCGTTCACGCCAACGAGGACACTGGCGTCACGATCTTCCCCCGGTTCCATCAGTGGGATGCCGTGTTGCGCCTTGAAGCCGACGCCCGTGGCAGCGGTGCCGGCAGCTCGTATCTGGTGCAGCATTCGGCCGGGTCGGGGAAGTCGAACACCATCGCCTGGCTGGCCCATCGTCTGTCGTCGTTGCACGCCGGTGACGAGAAAGTGTTCGACAAGGTGGTGGTGATCACCGACCGGGTGGTGCTCGATCGCCAATTGCAGGAGACGATCTACCAGTTCGAGCACGCCCATGGCGTGGTCGAGAAGATCGACCAGGACTCGGCCCAGCTCGCCGCGGCGCTGACGGGTGAACGGGCCCGGATCATCATCACCACCTTGCAGAAGTTCCCGTTCGTGATGCGCCATGTCGAGGAGCTGAAGCAGCGCACCTACGCAGTGATCATCGACGAGGCCCACTCGTCCCAGACCTGCGACGCGGCCAAGGAGATGAAGAAGGTCCTCGGCTCGGCCGGCACCAACCTCAACGCTGAACTGCGAGCGGCGGAAGCCGCCGAAGCCGGCATCGTCGAAGAGGCCCCCGATCCGGTCGAGGATGCGCTCGTCGCCGAGGTGGCGGCCCGGGGACGCCAGCCCAACCTCTCGTTCTTCGCTTTCACCGCGACGCCGAAGGGCCGGACGCTCGAGCTGTTCGGCCAGAGGAACCCTGCGACCAACAAGTTCGAGCCGTTTCATCTCGACTCGATGCGCCAGGCCATCGAGGAAGGGTTCATCCTCGACGTGTTGGCCAACTACGTCACCTACGACACCTACTTCAAGATTGACAAGGCCATCGCCGATGACCCCGACCTCGACTCGGCCCGGGCGCGCGCCGCCATCGCCCGGTTCGTGTCGCTGCACGACTCGGACCTGGCTCAGAAGGCCGAGGTGATCGTCGAGCACTTCCGTCGGCATGTGGCCCACCGCATCGGGGGCCAGGCCAAGGCGATGGTGGTCACCGCATCCCGGCTGCATGCGCTGCGGTACAAACAGGCGTTGGACCGGTACTGCAACGAGCACGGCATCGGCAAGGTGCGCACCCTGGTGGCGTTCTCGGGTTCGCTGAACGTCGACGGCGAGGAGCTGACCGAGTCAAAGGTCAACGGGTTCGCCGACTCGCAGACCCCGGCCGAGTTCGACACCGACCCCTGGCAGATCTTGGTGGTGGCCGAGAAGTACCAGACCGGCTTCGACCAGCCGAAGCTCTATGCTATGTACGTCGACAAGACCCTCACCGGTCTCGCCGCCGTACAGACCCTGTCCCGGCTCAACCGGATCCGCGAGGACAAGACCGGCACTTTCGTGCTCGACTTCCGCAACGACATCGACGCCATCCAGGAAGCGTTCGAGCCGTGGTACGCGCACACCGTCGCCCCGCCCACCGACCCGCACCTGCTCTATGACACCCATGCCGAGCTCGGTCCGTTCGGTGTGCTCACCCACGAAGACGTCGAGTCGGTGGTGACACAGCTGCTCACCGATCCGGACAAGAACCACGAGCGCATCAACGCCGGGCTCCAGCCGGCCGTTCAGCGATTCGTGGCGCTCGACGAGGAGCGCCAGGACGAATTCCGCGACGTCATCACCCGCTTCGTGCGGGTCTACAGCTTCTTGTCCCAGGTCGTGTCGTTCACCGACGTAAAGCTCGAACGCGACTACCTGTTCTGCCGGGCGCCGTCTCGGTTGATCAAACGGGACCCAGGCAGCGGGTTCGACCTGGGCGATGCCGTCGAGCTGACCCACCTCGCCATGGAGAAGACCTTCGAGGGCAACGGGTCACTCGACGTTGACGGCGGCGAGGTCGTCACCATCTACGGAGGCACGGGCCGCCAGAACGACCCAGATGAGATTCCCCTGTCGGAGATCATCGCCAAGATCAACGAACGCTTCGGGACCAACATCACCGAGACCGACCGGTTGTTCACCGATCAGGTCGCCAACGACCTGGTCGCCGATGCGCAGATCCAGGTCGAGGCCGCCGCCAACGACGAGACCTCGTTCGGCGTCGGATTCGACAAGAACTGGATGAAGGCGCTCACCAGCCGGATCACCGCCAACGAGGACTTCGGCTACTCGCTGCTCGACAACGAAGAGTTGCGAGCGGCGCTGCTCGAAGAGTACCGGCCCGACATCTACCGCCGGGCCCGGGTCGCCCGCCAACGCACCTGCCCCATCGGCGAGCTCATCGGGCCCGACCGAGAAGACCGGTTCCTCGAGTACAAGTCGACGATGCGATGGGACGTGAAGTTGGGCGAGAAGGCCAAGTACCTCGAAGACGCCGTCGTGAAGACCATCGCCGCGTATGCCAACTCCCCCTACGGCGGCACCCTCCTCGTCGGGGTCACCGACGACGGCGAGATCTACGGCCTCGAAGACGACTACGCCACGTTCTCCAAACGAGGCGAGCGCGGCGACCACGACCTGTGGGGCCAGCACCTCAAGAATCTCCTCGACCGCCTCGGCCGATCCGCCGCCACCCTTATCGACTGGCGATTCCACACCATCGACGGCGCCGACATCGCCCGCATCCCCGTCGACCCCTCCGACCACCCCGTCTACGACGCCAAAGGCGACCAGCAGGTCTTCTGGTGGCGCTCGCCCGTCGGCACCGACGCCGTGGACGACGAAGCCGAACGAGACCGCATCATCGCCCGACGGTGGGGCTGACCCCGTCTGGTGGAGGGCTCACCCGTCATCTCACAGCCCTTCTTCGAGATCGAACGCGCTCACGCCGCCTTCGCCATCTTCGAACTCGGCTCGGCCCAGATAGGGAGCGGGCGCCCGGGAGGGCCCCGCAGCGCGCTGTGGGGATCGATCGTCGTTCTAGCCCGGGCTTCACTCGAGGAAGCGCTGCGACGAATCCACCTTCACATCTGCCTGGCGAGCGAGTGCGCATACACAAAGGTGCCTTTGGACCCGGCCAACTTCAAGAAGTTCTTCGCCGAGCATGGAGTCACCCTCGCAGAGGCGATCCCGATCGAACTGCATGTCGCACTCCGTTCCAAGCCTCAGGCGAAGGGCGGGGACGGGACTGGAATCCTGATCAATGGACCGCTCACCGCGCCAGAACTGCTCGCTCTGCTCGCTGCACTCAACCACATTCGCAACGGGTTCGCGCATCGCGATCCAAAGAAGACCGAGGTGCTGCCACCTGACGGCGCTGGCGTGCTCTGGGTAGCTCCGGAGACCGGGACCGAGTGGACGGTCCAGAAGCCACATGCCTTCTCCGCTATACGCTTCTGCCATTCCGTGTTTCGCTACGCGGTCCTTTCATGCTGGGGCCACGACAACGCCATGGCACGTCGATCCTCGTTGCCCTTGCTGCTCGAAGATCAGCTGGCCGGCAAACACTACGAAGACCCGCTCTCTCTTCACACACGGCTTGGCGAGAGTCTCGAGCGAAGCGATCTGAAAGCGTCTCTGGCCCTGGCCCGGAGCATCCAGGAATCGCTGCTCTCCCACCACAATCGAGGAGCCATGTTGAACCAGGGGTCACTGCCGCTTGATGCAACTTCGGGTGCACTCCCCGTGCGACTCTTTGATCCCGTCCTCCCACCGACCAGTGTTGCCCCAGGCTCGATCGAATCGGCCACCCCGCCTCCGAATCTGCTCGGCTTAGCGGCACAACCGTCAAAGGAGGAGGGCTGACGAGATGACCAACAAACGTTTCATCGTGGCGAAAAACCCCGATCCCGACTCATCCCTGCCGTTCTTGGTGCGGCTGCCGCTCGGAGCCGACGGGCTCGTGCTGAAGACCCGGGAGACCTGGCCTCGCATTGCCAAGGTCTACTGCCACCGGGCAGCCGACGGCGGATGGCACGACGGGTTGGAGATCGTGGAGGACATCGGTGTGTGGTCGTGTGTCCGAAAGGGTGTCGCCATCGACCTCGTGCTGGACTGGGGCAAGGAGCATCGCAGCCAGTTCGTCTTCGCCGGGATGAAGGGCGGGCGCGAGGGCATCTTCTGACAGAGCGCCAAGACCACCAAGAAGGCCCGACCGCCGGTTCGGGTGCCAGGCCGACGAACGTCGTTTCTGGCGGACTTCACGATCACGATCGACTCCAGGGAGCGTTACCCGTACAAGTTCACCAAGCAGCAGGCGGCTACCGAGCGCACAAAGCTTCCCATCGGCGACTACGGCATCGTGCACGAAGAAGCGATCGTTGCCCTGGTCGAACGCGAGAGCCTCGCCGACCTGTCCAAGGGATTCACCGACGGCGGCCTGGCTTACCAGATGGCCGACCTCGCCACCCACCCACGGTCAGCGGTGGTGGTCGAGGAGCGCTACTCACAGATCTTCAAGAACGAGTACGTCCAGGGCGGTTGGCTCGCCGACGTCATCGCACAAATCCAGGTCCGCTACCCGACCGTCCCGATCGTCTTCTGTGAAACCCGGCCACTCGCCGAAGAATGGACGTTCCGGTTCCTCGGCGCTGCCCTTGCCCACCACCTCGACGAGCCCGACGAGCCCGACGACCCAACTGCTCCGCGCGAATGGCGGGAGTGACTTGCGCTACTTGAGGGCTTGGCCGACTTGCCCCGCCTGCAACCGATCGCCCGGGTTGTTGTGGCCCATGCCATCTCATCCGACAGGCTGCCCTCGGCGATGCTCATACGGCTGGCGATTTCGCCGTCGCTTTCGTCGACCACCAGGTCGAAAAGATGTGGTCGATGACCTCGAAGCGCGACGAGTACTTGGATTTCATGGCCCGAGGACCGAGGTGAAACGGTCCGCCACCAGGTGGTGCCTGCGATAGGAGTTCATCGCCCATCTCGCCTTCGTGACCAACTGACAGCAGGTAACTCGTTCGAGCCCAGCCGCTCCGAGGCTGATCGGCGAGCTCGTCGCGTAGGGCCTCGACGGAAGTTCGCCTCGCCACTCCCGCGATCCACTCGCTCACGTTCGGCCAATCGCGGTAACGATCGGGCCGTGCACCCATGAAGGCCAGCAGCGTCGAAACCGACCAGACCGGGAGGCCATCGTGGCCGTCATGCGGTTCGACAGGTGACCAACGCACGACCCGGAAATGGTCAAGCGATTTCGGGACCTTCCGCTCCGGGGGCGCTCCGATGACGTGCGGGTCCGGTGCTCGCGTCGACAGCCCATGAAGCCACGCAGCCGACTCCGCAGCGACCGCGACGTCGACGTCGACGGGTCGCGTTGCCAGTCCGGCTCGCAGCTCGATGACGGGGTCGCCTCCCCCGAACGCGCCGGCGCGTGCGCCAGGTGCGAACTCCCATACCCCCGGCTAGCCGCATTCATCCTCAGACGCGGGTAGCTCCGACCCAAGTCATCAAACCTCGACAGAACGTCAAGCTTTGATACCCTAAACCGGATGAAGACCGACAACGTCAGCCCAAGTGCACTGCCTGACTGGCTGCTCGGGCGCGGTCGACTGTTCGTCACGACTGCGGAAATTGCCGAATTGACCGGCCTCTCTGAGCCCGCGGTATCGGTGCATCTTCATCGAGCACGAGCGGCCAACAAGATCGTTTCGGTCACCAAGGGCGGCTGGGTTCCGGTTCCACTCGTCTACAGGGCGGCAGGCGCTCCGCCGCCGATTCACTACATCGACTATATGATGAAGCACCTCGGCCACCCCTACTACGTGGGGTTTCTATCGGCTGCCCGGATCCACGGTGCCTCACACCAAGTACCGATGGTGCTCCAGGTGGTCACACCGGCCCCGCTGCGCGACCGACAGATCGGCGCCAACCGGCTGCACTTCATCCGCCGCTCCGACACCGCAAGACGGCCGACACAACAACGCGACACCGAGGCCGGAGCGGTCACGATCTCCACCCTCGAGACGACAGTGCTCGACATCGTTGAGACCCCCGAACGAGCAGCTGGCCTCGACAACGTGGCCAACGTGCTCGGCGAGTTCATCGCCGACGGCAGCATCGACGTCGCCGCTTTGGCCGAATCGGCCACGGAGTATCCGCGCACCGTCGTGCAACGAACCGGCTGGCTCCTCCAACACATGGCCGACGAAGTCGGCGAGAGGACCGACCTCGCTCCACTGCGACCCCTTGTCGAAGGAGCGGACTACACCCTGCTCGACCCTCGATCCGCAAGCAACGACGGTGACCGAGACCCCATTTGGCATGTGATCATGAACACCAACGTGGAGCACGACCTGTGATCACCCAGCCAGCCTTGGACCAGTGGCGCACCCAGGTTCCGTGGACCGCTCCCGACATCGTCGAGCAGGACCTCGTCCTGTCCCGCCTGATTGTCGAGATCGCCAACCACCCCTTGCTTGGCGACGAACTGGTCTTCCGGGGCGGAACCTGCTTTCACAAGGTCTGGCTCGACCGGCCGTGGCGATACAGCGAAGACCTCGACTATGTGCGTCGCACGGGAGGCGGCGTTGGGCGGGTTCTCGATGCCCTCCGAGAGGTCGGCGACGCCGTCGGGTTCGACCGGGCAACGACCGACGTCCGCCGACATCCCAAGATCCGACTGTTCTCCTCGTTCCGAAGCGGCGAGCAGATGAGCATCAAGATCGAGATGAACACCTTCGAACGCTCACCAGCCCAATCGATCACCAAGGTCGCCTACCAAGTCGACAACGACTGGTTCACCGGCGAGGCCGACGTCGCCACGTTCGCACTCGAAGAACTCGTCGCAACAAAGATCCGTGCCCTCTACCAACACAGGAAGGGCCGCGACCTTTTCGACATGTGGCTCGCCGTCGAGGAGGCCAACCTCGCACCAGAGGCAATCGGTGCCGCCTTCGAGCCGTATCGGCCCGAAGGATGGACCCATCGGCTTGCGCTGGAGAACCTCGCCGCCAAACTCGACGACACCCGCTTCACCACCGACCTCGACACGCTCGTCGTCGACTGGCCAGACCGCTACACGATCGAGGCCGGCGCCGCCGTTGCCGAGGCCATCATCGCCGCCGTCTCACACTGACATCCGTGGTCACACGGTGGTCACAACAGATCCGTGACGGGCTATTATCCACAGGTATACCCCCAGACGGTCCACAGCGGTAGATCTGGCGTTTGACCAGCTCACAAGCCACTTTCGGGCCGGTCGGCCGGCGCAAGCTTCCATTCGCCGGCATCGCCTCCGGTAGCGGTTCGGGCATCTCCCGCGACGTGAAGTCCGTGGTCAACGAGGCGATCACGGCCCGCCATGGCCGACAGCGTGCTGGCTGACTCATCCATCCTGCTCGCGGCCATCCTCGACGCCGAGCCCGACCACGCCGCAGCCGTGGAACTTCTTGAGACCTACACCGGCGACATCATCGTCATCGACCTGTCGTTACTCAAGCTCCAATACCTGCTCCGACGCGAGCGGGTCCCGACCTGGCAGCGAACCCGGGCCCTCCAAGGAATCCACGACACATTCGTCATCGCCTCGCTGACCAAGGGGACGGCTACCGCCGGGCCTTCGACGTCATGGACCAGTACGAGGACCTCGGCCTCGATCTGACCGATGCAGCCCTCATCGCTCTGAGCGAATTCCGAGACGACGCCGACATCGGCACCCTCGACCACCGCAACTTCCGAGCCGTCACACCCAGCTGGCCGGGCGCCAACGCCTACCGGCTCTTGCCCGCCGATCTGCTGGCCTGAGCATCCACCACCCAGATCCTCGCGCCGCGATCCCGCCAGCCGCAGGAAACGATCCACCAGTTCGAACACACCCACGGGGGTGGTCGAGAAGATCGATCGATCGAGGCGTCGTGTTCCAGCGTTTCGTTCACCGATGCCCAAGGCCAATCCCCATCGGCGGAAGCTTTGAATACGATGCCCTTGGTCAACGTGTATTCCGGGTCACCGAGCGGGAACCCAGCGGTGTAAATGTCCAGGCCGGCGCTGATCTCGCCTTGGAACCAGTCGAGTGCCGGATAGCCGTCACCTTCGATATCTATGACGGCAAGGTCTGAGCATTCCGAGACCCCGACCACCGTCGCATTCTTCGTCGACCCGTCAGCCAGATTCACCTCGATCACCCCTGCGCCAGTGACCACATGATTGTTGGTGACCGCCAGACCTGAAGCGTCCACTATGAAGCCGCTGCCCGCCCCTGCTGCGGTCAGTGTTCCCAGCTCAGGATCACGAAACGATCCCCGAGTCTCGATCTGGACAACAGCGTCACGAACGCCGTCGAGCCCAACACCCGTCGAATCCTCTGCTGCTGTGGTCGACACGGCAACGGCGCTCACCGTCGTCTCGCCTGCCACCTCAGCAGTAGAGTCGCCGGATCCACAGGCCGCTGCGAGGACGACGCCAGCGATCAGGACTGTCAAGAAACGTACCGACACCATCAATCACCCTCTGTGCGTATTCGGCACCTCTCGAGCATTCAACCGTTCGCCGACGCCCGAGGTCCTGCGAGATCGCGGGGGGCGCGCTAGAACATCTAAACCATCGCGGCAAAAACGGCTTCGCCGACCGCGGCGACGACCGACCCCAGGACGCCGGCAATGAGCGGCCGAATGGCGCGAGTGATGACCCAAGTGGTCGACCCT
>Ga0316190_10000375_pt1 | contig 30546 bp, 28 predicted proteins | sample Eddworburrow2_MG_FD_204929 | JGI IMG/M metagenome (GOLD analysis project Ga0316190, IMG submission 204929) | Coastal sediment microbial communities from Maine, United States - Eddy worm burrow 2 | ecosystem: Environmental > Aquatic > Marine > Coastal > Sediment | place: USA: Maine | collected... | reverse complement strand
TGACCCATCCCATTACGGGCGCGGGAATCCACGCTGCCGTGGTGTCCGGTGAGGCTGCCGGTGCGGCGGCGCGGGCCTGGTTGGGCGGTGACCATGCGGCCCTGGATGATTACGAAGAAGACATGCGTGACCAGTTTCAGGTTGCGCTGGATCGCGCGGTGGCGCGGCGCCTTGAGTTGGCCGCCGTGTGGCGGACATCGATGGCCGGTTCTGATGCAGCAATGCGGCGGGGCTGGATCGCATTCGACGAGTACTTTGCCTGAGGTCGGCCCAGTCACGCCGGCAGGAAACGGGATATCAGGAGTATGCACCCATGAGTGTCAGGGCTGATTCGGTAACTGAAGCGCCGGTAACCTTCTACCGGCCTGACTATCACATCCAGACACCGGATATGCGGTCACCGGAGTACGTGCAGCTGTCCACTGCGGCCGCCATCACCCTGGGCTTGGTGCCGGGGACCATGCACCGCACCGCCTGCACCCATTGTCTGAACCTTCTGGTGACGTACCCGGAGGGTTGCCGGGCCAACTGCAGCTACTGCGGTCTGGCGCGTCATCGTGAAGAATCACGCGACTATGCGGACCGCAATTTCATCCGCGTGGATTGGCCCACCGTTCACTACGACGACGTCATCGCGAGGGTCCGAAGCGGGGATGACCGGGGTCAGTTCGAGCGCATGTGCATCTCCATGATCACCCATCCCAACTCGGACCATGACACCTTTGTGCTGCTGCGTAAGTGGGTGAATCAGGTCGCGCATATACCGGTTTCCATTCTGTCCAATCCGACCACGCTGAATCGCGACGACATCCTGCGGCTGCGGGATGAAGGTGCGGACATTTTCACCGTTGCGGTGGATGCGGTCACACCGGAGATCTTCGAGCGTACCCGGGGCAAGACCGTGGACAGCCCCCACACCTGGCGCAAGTATTGGCAGGCCATCGAGTGGGCGGCGGAGATCTTTGGCCCGGAGAAGTTCGGTGCTCACCTGATCTGCGGCATGGGTGAGACCGAGCGGGAGATGCTCGACATCGCCCAACGCATACGGGACCTGGGTGGGCACAACCACATGTTCGCGTTCTTCCCCGAGCAGGGCTCGATGATGGAAGACTGGAATCCGGTATCCCGGGATCAGTGGCGTCGCGTGCAGCTCGCCCGATTCATCATCGATTATGCCGGCGGCCGGATAGATGACATGCGCTTTGACGACGCAGGTCGGGTGGTGGATTTTGGGCTTGATCGCAATGAACTCGAATCGCTGATTGCATCCGGCAAACCGTTTCAAACCTCCGGATGCCCAGGCAAATCCGATGAGGAAGTGTCGGCCTGTAATCGACCCTATGGGGATTCCAGCCCGGCGGACATTCTGTCCTTTCCGTTTGTGCTAAACGCCTCCGACGTGGGGTTCGTCCGTCGACAGATGGCCGGTGAGAACGTGGGCACGCTGGATCACGAAGACCTGGATTGACAAGAGAGAAATCGACCGGAAAAGCACGGGGCCGCGCACGCAATAGAGCTCCGGTTTTTGTTCCCATCGGCAGGGAACGGCACATTTGGTGAATCGACCAGGTGGTGGCTTGGATGTGGTGAGTCGACAGGGATGTCTGCGTCGACAAACCATGCGTTAGAGATTACGGAGCAGATATCGTGAGGAAGTTATCACACCTACTTGCAGCGGGTGCGGCGAGTCTCGCCCTGCTGGCTGGGACGGGTGCCCAGGCCACCACCGGGTACTTCGCCAATGGTTACAGCACCATCCATAAAGGGTTGGCCGGGGCCGGGGTGGCCAAGCCTCAGGACTCACTGGCCCAGGCCATGAACCCGGCCGGGCTGGTCAACATCGGCAATCAGTGGGATCTGGGGGCGGCCCTGTTCAGCCCGCGCCGCAAGTATACCGTCAGCGGCAACCCCTCGTTTCAGCCCGGCACGTTCCCCCTGGGACAGGGTAAGGAAGACAGTGACTCCAACTACTTCCTGCTGCCGAGTTTCGGCTATGCCAGCGAGATTGACGAAGAATCCTCCTGGGGTGTGGCGGTATACGGCAACGGCGGTATGAACACTGACTACAGTTCCAATGCATCGTGCGCGTTGGCCGGGGCGCCGGGCACCGGTATTCCGCCGGGGCAGGGCGGCACCTTCTGCGATGGCGAGACCGGCGTTGATCTCATGCAGCTGTTTATTTCCCCGACGTATTCGCGCCGTATCAATGAGAAGTTTTCCTGGGGGGTGACGCCCATTGTGGCGATGCAATGGTTTGAGGCAAAAGGGTTGGGACGTTTCGGTCAGTTCGGGTTCTCCAGCAACCCGGACAAACTGACCAACAATGGTCATGATTTTTCCTATGGCATGGGCGTGCGCCTGGGTCTCCAGGGCGAGGTGGTTGACGGCTTGCATCTGGGGCTGGCCTACCAGAGCAAAATCTGGATGACCAAGTTCGATGACTACAAGGGCCTGTTCGCAAATCAAGGCAGTTTCGACATCCCATCCACCTTAAGCCTGGGGCTGGCCTGGGACGTGGATGACTCCAAGACCCTGTTTTTCGATTGGCAGCGCATCTGGTACAGCGACGAGGATTCCATACACAATAAGCTGAATACCAGTTCCCTGATGCAGGGGGCGATGACCGGAAACAACGATCTTCTGCTGGGCGGCAACAAGGGTCCCGGCTTCGGCTGGCAGAACATAAATGTCTATAAACTGGGTTTTCAATGGCAATCCAGCCCCGCATGGACCTGGCGCGCGGGATACTCATACAACGATCAACCCATCCCGAAGAGCCAGGTGCTGTTCAATATTCTGGCCCCAGGGGTGGTCAAGCAGCACTTCACTTTTGGCTTCACCCGGACGCTCAGCGACGACAGCGGCATCGATTTTTCTTTTATGTATGCGCCGTCCGAGTCGGTCAAGGGCCCCAACGCCTTTGATCCGTCGCAGAATGTTGAGCTCGAGATGAAGCAGTACGAACTGTCCCTCAATTACTCCAAGCGATTCTGATCCGGTTTCGGCCGCCGGTCGGTGGTGAGCCGTCCGGCGAGCCGGTCGAGGTAAGGGCATGAAATCCATCAAGGTCACCAATCTCGGCGCCATCCGCAATGAGTTGAACAAGTACAAACAGGGCAAGAAGTTCGATCTAGGACAGTTCAATCAGGTGGCCAGACTCGCCTGGCTGGGCAAGGTGGTGTTTCAGCCGCTGGATCCGGAGGATCCGGAATGTGCATCCATGTTGCTCTATCTGGATCAGCCGGGGGAACTGGAGGGCCATATTCTGGAAACGGATCATGATCTGGTCGGCCAAATGCACTTGGTGGACGGGGAGCAGGCCAAGGCTCTGATCCGAATTCTGCGCCAAGGCGTGGAGGAGCGTGCGGCTCTGTATCAGGAGCTTCGCCAGAAGGATTTCTACTTCAAGCAATTTTACCGGTCCGATCCGGCCGCCGATGCGGACGGTGAGTGAGGCTACCCCGCTTGGCTGAGGCGCCTCTGATTGGTTCTGAACGAAGCAGATTCTTGTCCCAGGATGAACGTTCACCAATAGATCCGAGGCTCCCTGAGTTGTCACTGCCTTTCCCTGCTGTCTGCCTGACGCAAATGCCTGCTTTCGCTTTATGACAGTGGGTCGCTGGATCGAACTCGGCGCCACCGATCCTCGGGAAATGCATGCGGTTCCCATGGCCATCGCCGAATGCATGCGGGTCGGTGACTCGTCGGTCTTGGTGTGGATGCGCTCTGCCCAAACCCAGATGTGCGTCGGTGCGAGTCAGGATCCGGGCGCGGAACTGGATCTGGGTGCCTGCCAGTCACGGGGGGTCGTGACAACCCGCCGCTGCCTGGGTGGGGGCACCGTACTGGTGGACGATGGGCAGGACAGTTTCTATCTGATCGTGCACCGCGATCTGATCAAGGCGGCGAGGGTGACCTTGTTTTCCATGGTGCTCGCGGCAGCCCGCAGCACCTACCGTGCTTTTGGGCTGAACCTGCGAACCGTCGGGATCGGCGATCTTTGGTGTGTTGAACGCAAGATCCTGGGCAGCGGCGCCGCAAGCGTGGGAGAGGCGCATTTGATTGGCTCAAGTTTTATGCATCGGTTCGATGCCGAAACCTTCGCCGGTCTGGTCTCGGCACCCACGTCTGGGTACCGTAACTGGCTGGCTCGGGCCCTGCGTGACGGGATGACCGACTGGATGACTGAGGGCATTCCCCCGAAACGGTCTGAGCTTGCCCAACGATTCCGCACCGCTTTGGGCGATAACCTGGGTCTGCGTTTCGCCGGATCCGAACTGACCGCGGCTGAACGGGACGAACTGCCCGAGGTCAGGGCAGAACTGGAACAGAGTGCATACCCCGATGGCCGCCGCCAGGTTCGTCATGGCATCAAGGTGAACCACGGGACCTTTCTGCTTGAACTCGAGTCAACCCGGCTGATCCTGAAACAAGGCAGAATAATGCGTATTCGGCATCGGGATCGGGCGTTGGACGAGCTAAAGGGCCTGGCGCCCTCATCCAAGGCGTTCGAGCGGGCGGCACGCCGCTGTCTTGGGCCGACAGGCGCGATACCGCTGGTAGACGAGGCGCGGGAAATCGTACGGGGAATCCCATGAGTGAACCGACCATCGAGCAGCGCTTAAGGCGACGCTATCTGCTGCTCAGCACCGACGGTGGCTTTGTGGCGGACTGTCAGAGCCTTACGCCTCCGGGTTGGGATCAGGTTAAGGTGGATGATCTGGACCAGGCCGGCGAATGGCATGAACTGTTGTTGTTTCGTTTCCTGGTTCTGGATCTCGACGAATGCGATGTCTTTGATCCCATGGACGTGATTCGCGAAATCAGAAACCAGCACCAGATCAACCTGGCCGTATTCTGCTTTGGCGGTGATGATGACATCCGGGACGAGATGCGTCTGGCCCGGGCCGATCGATTCTTCGCCAAGAACGAAGTCGGCCGGGTGTTACCGATGTTCTTCGAGCAGTATGCCTGGGGCGGATGAGTATTCCGCCCGATATGCCCGGGACCAGGGGAAATTGATCCGAATCGTCAGCCGACCCAGGCATGTGCTTCCACGTCAAACCGCAAGTCTCTGTGTTCGCTCTGATCACCGCAGGTGACGGTGACCCGCCCGACGCGCGTACCGGCGGATTCAAACCGGGCCTCCCAGGCGACGCGCCCGGGCAGTTCGATCGATTTTGCGTCTTCGCCTTCGCCTGCGATCTCCAGAGTCGCATCGGCGCGACCGGTGCCGGTCAGATAGAGCTGGATGGAGAACGGTTCGTTGACGCTGCGACGGTAGAACTGTGGATCCCGGTTGGTGTTGAATTCCACCCCGTTGATGTGGACCGACCTGATGAGGTTGATCATAGTGAACTCCAAAACGCGCGCCGAATAGGCGAATAAGAAAAGGTTAATATACTGAATTTCTCAGCAGTCGCCCAGTGACCTTGAGCAGGTGTTGCCCGCGGGACCGGATCGCCCAGGAACCGCATTGCTCAGTGCTCACGCGGTGGTGTTGCGCGGGGCTGCACCGCCGATGGCCCGCGTGATGCTCGCCGCGGCACGGGACACCATGGATCCGAGCTCGGCGACTTGCTCGTTGGATACGCGGGAACGGGGTCCGGAGACGGAAATGGCCGCCACCGGCAGCCCGTGTTCGTCGTAAATGGGCGCTGCCACGCAGCGCAATCCCACAGCATGCTCTTCGTTGTCGTATGCCCAGCCTGCTTCGCGGACCGCGTTGAGCTCGATCATCAGTCGTTCCGGACTGTCCATCGTGGAATCCGTGTAACTCGACAGACCGCGCTGTTCGATGATGCGGTTCACCTCGCTGTTGGACATGGCTGCCAGCAGCGCCTTGCCCACGCCGGAGGCGTGCATCGGTGCGCGACTGCCCAACGGCACCAGCATGCGCATCATCTCGTGGCATTGCACCTGGGCCATCATCACGGCTTCACCCTGGTCGGGCACCGCCAGGTTCACTGTTTCCCCCGAGGCTTCCATCAGTTCCTGCAGGTGGGGCCGGGCACGTGCCACGATGTCGCGGGTATTGAGAAACGCGTTGCCAACCTGGAACGCCTTGACGCTCACAAACCAGCGCCCCTGGCCCGTGTCCTGATGGACAAAGGCCTCCTTTTCCAAGGTATTCAGAAGCCGGTGGGTGGTGGAGGGGGCCAGCCCCACCTGGAGCGCGAGGTCGGTTAGCGTGGCGCCATCCCCGGCCTCGGCCAGCGCCGTCAGCAGACGCAGGCCACGGGTCAGAGACTGAACCTGGCCACTGCCCGACTGGGCACTGGTCCGGGTGGGAGGCGTCGTTCGAGGGCGGCCAGGGGAGCGTCGTTCAGTCATTTGGTTCTCGATTCGAAACTAGGAATCTGTCGGATTTAACGCTGTTCGGCTGCAAATCCACGGATGGCGATCAACTCACCTTATCGCGCTCGTTAAATAGCCCTGCTATTCGCCTCGCCCGATAAACTGATTTGATTCGCCCCCGATGGATTTTCGCTTCGAACGGTTCAATCCGACAGGCTAGGGTGGACTCCCCAGATCGGTACGCGCCCCAGATGGTGGCGGAGTCCGGAAGTATATCCGGGTGTTGGATCAAAGCGACAGGCACCGACGCACGACTATCTATACATGAGCGCAACCAGTATATTAGCGCAACATTATATACTTGCGCGATACGGGCTGCAGGACAGCCACGGGTATCGTTATGTCCGCTGTTGCGCCGCGAGCCGCTGCATGGTCAGTACGTTCCCAGGGAGTCATTCATTGATGCCGTCGCAACGCCCGGATGCGGGGCCCCACGGGTGGGTTGCCCCTTCGCGCCGGTTTGCCGGGTTCGCTTTCCGACGGGCCAGGAGGAGTAGGTTTGGTCGAGGCTGAAGTACCCGCCATGGACCTGTCGGACCCGGCACCCACGCTACCGGCCGTGTTCATCGGCGCGGGCGGGTACCGGCGCCACAGCTATGGTGAGAACCATCCTCTGGCCATTCCACGGGTGTCCCTTACCCAGGATTTGATTGTTGCCTATGGCGCTTTGAGGCCCCACGAAATGCTGCCGGCCCGCGCCGCCACAGTGGCGGAGCTGTCCTGGTTTCACACGCCAGGATACATAGCCGCAATGCAGCGTTGTCAGGCCCTGGGCAAGGTCACGCATCGGTATCGTCAGCGGCACAATATCGGCAATTTCGAAAACCCCTATTTCGATGGCTTTTTCACGACGCCGGCCACCGCTGCGGGCGGCAGCATTCAGGGCGCGGAAGCGGTGCTCGCAGGACGGGTGGCGTTCAATCCGGCCGGCGGGATGCACCACGCCATGCCCGATCAGGCCCGGGGCTTTTGCTTTTTCAACGACCCGGTGCTGGCCATTTTTCGCTTGCGTCAGGCCGGCCTGCGGGTTCTGTATGTGGATATAGACGCCCATCATGGTGACGGAGTCGAATATGCGTTCAGAGATGACCCGGCGGTGATTACCTTTTCGGTGCATATGGACCCTGCGTACGCTTATCCCTTTGTCGGTGGTCGGAGCGAGGACTGCGGGCCATCGGGCAATGCGGTCAATCTGCCTCTGCCACCGGGGGTAAACGACAGTGAGTATCACACGCTGTTCTGGCGCATCTGGCCACGGCTGCTGGCTGCCGCGGCACCGGACGTGGTGGTGCTCCAGGCCGGCACCGACGCCCTGGCCCCAGACCCGCTCGGCAAGTTCAAGCTTTCCACCCGCTTCTTTCTGCAACTGGTGCGTGAAATCATGCGAGGTGCGCCGACCGATGCCCACGGTACGCCCCGGCTGCTGGTGACCGGGGGTGGAGGCTACCATCCACTGGCTCTGGCGCGCTGCTGGACCGGAGTCTGGGCTGTGCTGTCCGGACGCAGACTGCCCAATGCGCTGCCCCGATCCGGGGTCGATCTGTTGCGTGCCGTGGACTGGGATATGGATGAGGACGAAGATTACTTTCCCGGCTTTTTTACGGGTCGGCTGGACGATCCGAACGCCGCTCCGGCGAGACCCGAAGTACTGGATCGGACGCAGCGGCTCATACGACAGCATCCGCTGTTTGGAGGCGCGGGTTGACTCTGAAAAGCGGCCACCGGCGCCTTGCCGGCAGTGCGACGCCTGAGGCTACCCGGGCTTATGCCGCGATCCATGCCGCCCATGCGGGTGCGGGTCATTACAGCGATTTCCTGCGCACCCGGATCCGTCTCAGCTCGATTGGGGTCGGGACCTTTCCGGGCGCGGCCAGTCCCGCTGCCGACGCCCAGGTGGCCGGCGCCGTGACTCGAGCGCTGCAGTCCGGCATCAATGTGGTCGATACCGCGGCGCACTATCGCTATGGGCGGGCTCTGGCGGCGGTGGGGGCGGGGGTGCGTGCTGCGGTGGAAGCGGGTGTGCCACGGGCGGCCATGTTCCTGGTGTCCAAGGGTGGGTTTCTGTCCTGGCGCGGCGGTCGGCCTGATGATCCGGAGCTTTGGTTTGAACGCGAGATCGTCGCTCAGGGGCTGGGTACGCGGGATGACCTCGCCGGTATGTCTCACCTGATCAGCCCGGCCTACATCAATTATCAGTTGGAATTGTCCCGAACTTTGATGGGGATCGACACCCTGGACGCATTTTTGGTGGACCAACCCGAGGTGCACATCGCAGGTATCGGCAAGGAGGCTCTGAACCGGAAATTGCTGCAGGTCTTTATCCTGCTTGAGCGTGCTGTTCGCGATGGCCGTCTGCGTTGCTACGGCATAAGCACCTTCGACGGTTTCCGGGTGGAAACGGATCACCTCCTGTTTCAATCCTTGGCCTCGCTGTTGGGCCTGGCCGAAAAGGCTGTCCAGGCGGTCGAGGGCCGTGCCCAGGCGCGGCACCATCTCAAGTTGGTGTCGATGCCTTACAACCAGGTCATGCTGGAAGGTTTCAGCCGCTTCAATCAAGCCACCGGGCAGGGCAATGTGGCCAGCACCGTGCAGGCGGCGCATCAGCTCAAGCTGTATCTGCTGGCCAGTCACACGCTGCTCAAAGGCCACTTGGCCAAACGGTCAGCCGAGACTCTGGAGGCGGCATTGCCGGCACTTTCGCCGGTCCAGCGTGCGCTGCAGTTCAACCGTTCCACCCCCGGTATCGGAACAACGCTGGTGGGGATTTCGGACCCGGATCAGGTGACCGATCTGATCCAGGTCATGAATATGGATCCGTTACCCAGGCAGACTTTGATGGCAATGTTTAAACGGACCGAGTAGACGTTTCCGGGTGCAGTCCGGTCTATGCCTGGGCCCCGTCTCGCACATTGGATTCCCGTACCCGGCATACAGTCGGGGCAGGTGCCCTGGGTCCCGGCCGAGACGGGCAATCGTCGCAAGCTGCTGCGCTGTCTCCGACTGCAACAGGTTCGCCAACCAGCATGCTGTTGACCGGGCAGGCGCCCCGGATTGGTCTATAGAGGCGCCACTGATCTCTGCTCGTGAACACACTGGGTTCGACGGGGATCCCGCCATTCCTTGATTCAGGTTTGCCGGTGTCGGTGCACATATATTAGAATTATCTAATATATTCGATAGTCAAGCGAACAAACCTTTGGAGCGGCCTATGAGGCGAAGTAAGTGCTTTGAGTTGCGGTCAGTTGGCGCAGCGCTGCTCTTGTGTGTGGCACACGGGGCCGTGGCGCAGCCGGCGCTGGAAACGGCTACCGTCGACTATCAGACGGTGGTGCGTGAATTCGTTGCCGACGGGGTGGTGGAGGCGGTGAATCAGAGTACGGTCTCGGCTCAAACCGCGGGCCGGGTTCAGGAAATCCTGTTCGACGTAAACGACTACGTGGAGAAGGGCTCGGTCATCGTTCGCCTGGTGGATGGTGAACAGCGTGCAGCCATGGAGCAGGCCGAAGCCAATCGGGCCGAGGCTCAGGCACGTCTAGAGCAGGCGCAGGCCGAGTTCGGCCGGATTCAACAGGTGTTCGATCGGGGTCTGGTGGCGAAATCGGCCCTGGATTCGGCACAGGCCGAGCTGAAATCCGCTCAGGCCCGGTTGGAAGCGACAGCAGCCGTGCTGGACCGGACCGAGCAGCAGTTGGCGTACACCCTGGTCAGGGCGCCCTACAGCGGCATCGTCCTGGGACGTCACGTGCAGCTGGGCGAAGCTGTGCAGCCCGGTCAATCTCTCCTGAGCGGGGTATCCCTGGAAGAGCTGCGCATCCTTGCCGATGTGCCGCAACGGCTGATTGAATCGGTGCGGCGGCATGACCAGGCAAGGGTCTGGATCGATCCCGCGGAGCCTGGGGGTACCTTGGCACTTGAGTTGACGATCTTTCCCTATGCCGACCCGCAAAGCGGCACGTTTAAGGTGCGGGCGTATCTGCCGGCCGGTGTGCCGGGTGTCTTTCCCGGCATGTTCGCCAAGATCGGCTTCGTGGTCGGTGAGGACCAGCGAATGCTGGTGCCCAAAGCGGCGGTTGTCCGGCGCAGCGAGGTGACCGGTGTGTATGTGGTGGGCGATGCCGGCCGAATCGTGTTGCGGCAGGTGAGGGTCGGCCGCACCGGGAGCGAGTCCATTGAGGTGTTGGCTGGACTTCAGGCGGGCGAGCGGGTTGCGCTTGACCCGATTCAGGCGGGTATCGCGCTCAAAGCGCAGCGGGAGGGGGCGCCGTGAGTACAAGCAGACTGGGTGTTTCCGGCACCATCGCGCGTACTTTTCTGGTGTCGGAAATCACCCCTTTGCTGGCGCTGGTGGGCTTGCTCATGGGCGTGTTCGCGGTTCTGGTGACACCGCGCGAGGAAGAACCTCAGATCGACGTCACCTTCGCCAATGTGTTCATCCCCTTCGCCGGCGCCACGGCGGAGGAGGTGGAGCAGTTGGTCAGCACCCCAGCGGAACAGGTCCTGTCGGAGATCGAGGGCATAGATCACATTTACTCGGTCTCGCGACCCGGTATGTCGGTGCTCACGGTTCAGTACAAGGTGGGCGAGAGTCGAACCGATGCCATCGTACGTCTGTACAACCAGGTGTTTTCCAACCAGGACTGGCTGCCGGCAAACCTGGGTGTGGGTCAGGCCATTATCAAGCCCAAGGGTATCGACGACGTCCCCATCGTGACCCTTACCCTATGGACCGAAGACCCCAAGCGCGGCGCGTTTGAGCTGGCCCAGGTGGCGCATGCCATCGAGGCGGAGCTGAAACGGGTGCCGGGTACCCGGGACATCTACACCATCGGCGGTCCGGATCATGTCGTCCATGTGTTGCTGGACCCTCAGCGTATGGCCGGATTCGGGCTTTCGGTGAACGAGTTACGCACAGCCCTGCGCTCTGCCAACACCTCGGTTGACGCCGGCGCCACTGTGCGGGACAACACTGAGATCCCGGTCCAGGCCGGGACTTTCTTGCTGACCCCCGAAGATGTGGGTGGGCTTGTGGTGGGTCTGCACAACGGCACGCCCGTGTACCTGGAGGACGTGGCCGATCTGCGTCAGGGACCGGATCAACCCGAGCAATATGTCTGGATGGGTACTGGCCCCGAAGCCGGCGTCAAAGGGATTTCCGCGCGGGGCGAGTTTCCGGCGGTGACCGTCGCCGTTGCCAAGAAACCCGGTGAAAACGCGGTTCAGATCGCCCGCAAGGTCAGCAAGCGGGTCGAGCAACTGAAGGGCATTGTCATTCCGGATGGGGTTGAGGTGACCCTGACACGGGACTACGGCGCGACCGCCGATGACAAGGCCAAAACTCTGATCAAGAAGCTTGTTTTTGCCACCGCCTCGGTGGTGTTGCTGGTCTGGCTGGCGCTGGGATGGCGCGAGTCGCTGATCGTCGGCGCCGCCGTGGTCATTACCCTCACCATCACGCTGTTTGCCTCCTGGGCATGGGGTTTTACCCTGAATCGGGTGTCTCTGTTCGCCCTTATTTTCTCCATCGGCATCCTGGTCGACGATGCCATCGTGGTGGTGGAGAACATCCACCGACATGTGCAAATGGGTGGTAAATCCCTGCGCGAGGCCATTCCCATCGCCGTGGATGAGGTGGGCGGCCCCACAATTCTGGCTACGTTTACCGTGATCGCCGCGCTGCTGCCCATGGCCTTCGTCAGCGGATTGATGGGTCCGTACATGAGTCCTATACCCATCAACGCCAGCGCCGGCATGCTGATTTCGTTGATTGTGGCCTTTGTGTTGACCCCGTGGCTGACTTACAAGGTGATCCGCAACGTGGTGGAAAAGCATGGGGATAATGCAAATTCGGCTCCGGCAAATCCCAAGCTTGAGCGGTTCTTCGGCGCGCTGATTGGCCCCTTTCTCCGCGGTCGAAAAGGCATCCCCATGCGCTTTGCTCTGGGCGTGGTGGTGCTGGTGCTGATCGTCGGATCCCTGAGTCTGGTCTATTTCCAGTTCGTGGTCTTGAAGATGCTGCCATTCGACAATAAGTCCGAGTTCCAGGTGGTGGTGGACATGCCCGAGGGCACAACCGTCGAACACACGGCCCGGGTGCTCAGCGAGTTGGCCGCCCGCATCGCAGAACTGCCAGAAGTAACGGATTATCAGGTCTACGCCGGGACCGCCGCCCCCATCAACTTCAACGGCCTGGTACGCCAGTATTATTTGCGTGAGGGCGCGAATGTGGGTGACATACAGGTCAACCTGGTGGACAAGAAACTGCGCGAGCGCAAGAGTCACGAAATCGCCCGCGCGGTGCGGGACGCGCTTCAGCCCATCGCCCGGCGGCTGAACGCAAACGTGAAGGTGGTGGAGGTGCCGCCGGGTCCCCCGGTCATGTCACCGCTGGTGGCGGAGGTCTACGGCCTGGATTACCAGGGCCAGATCCGGGTGGCGCGTTCCGTTCGCGCTGTTTTCGAGGGCACCGCGGATATCGTTGACGTGGATGATTCGGTGGAAACACCCTCACGCCGGATCGTAGTCAAGGTAGACCGCCAACGGGCATCCGAGTTGGGGGTGTCCCAGCACAGTGTCGCTCAGGCGGTGTCCACCGCCCTGAGGGGCGACGACGTGGGCTACCTGCACGGGGCGAACGTCAAGTACCCGATTCCGATTCGGCTTGAGTTTTCAGCCGCCGACAAAGCCGATCTCAATGCGTTTCACGCCCTGCAGCTGCCCAGTGCCAGTGGGGCGCTGATCCCGCTGGTCGAAATAGCGGAGGCCGAGTTCAAACCCCGCGAAAACGCCATATATCATAAGGATCTGCTCCCGGTTGTGTTCGTCATCGCAGATATGGCCGGAGACTTGGACAGCCCGTTGTACGGCATGTATGAGATTGCGGGCGCCCTCCATGAGATCGATATGGAAGGAGATGGCCCGATCGATCAGTACTTGATCAGTCAACCCGACAATCCCTACACCTACAGCATGAAGTGGGACGGCGAGTGGCAGATTACCTATGACACATTCCGCGACATGGGCATCGCCTACTCGGTGGGTCTGGTGCTGATCTACCTGCTGGTGGTCGCGCAGTTCAAATCCTACCTGGTGCCTTTGATCATCATGGCGCCGATCCCCATGACCATCATCGGTGTGATGCCGGGGCATGCACTCACCGGAGCCCAGTTCACCGCCACCTCCATGATCGGAATGATCGCCCTGGCCGGCATCATCGTGCGGAACTCGATACTGCTGGTGGATTTCATCAATCAACAGGTCGCCGAGGGCATACCGTTTCAGGAGGCGGTGATACGTTCCGGCGCGGTTCGCGCCAAGCCCATCGTACTCACCGGGCTGGCGGCCATGCTGGGGGCGTTTTTTATCCTCGACGACCCCATCTTCAGTGGCCTCGCGGTATCGCTGATATTCGGCATCCTGGTGTCTACAGTTTTGACCCTGCTGGTCATCCCGGTGATGTACTACGCGGCCCGGCGTCGAGTACTAGAGCCGGATTCACAGTAGCGGAGCATCCAACCGCCCACGCCCGATCCGAGCATTTTACTGGGGTCGGGCATCCATCCTGCCGGGATCGGGCTCGGCGATGGTCCAATCGCTGTTGGCGGTGTCTTTTGCCTGATACATGGCCAGGTCGGCGTGTTGGAACAGTCCGTTCAGGTCATCCCCGTGATTCGGATAGATGGCGATGCCGACGCTCACCGCCAGGGTGATCTGGGCTCCGTCCCAATCAAATGGCTGGCGGATGGCTGAGGCCAGCGTCTTGGCGACGCTGACCGCATCCGTCGGTTCGTTGATTTCGGTCAACAACAGGGTGAATTCATCGCCCCCGGTGCGCGCCAGGGTATCTTCCTGACGAATTCGTTTCTGGATCCTTCTGGCGGTTTCGATCAGCACGGAGTCGCCCGCCAGATGGCCGTAGGTATCGTTCACCGGTTTGAAACCGTTCAGGTCCAGAACGGCCAGCGCGAACAGACGTTGATGACGCCGCGCATGGGCAATGGTGTGAGTCAGTTGACGCTCCAGGAAGAGCCGGTTTGGAAGCCCGGTTAGCGGGTCATGCAGTGCCATGTGGCGAAGCCTGCGACTGTCCCGGATCATGACCAGAGTAAGCGCGCTCAGCGACAGGGCGATGGGGGTCGCGCCGGTGCGATTCACTTCGCTTCGTTGTGTTGATAAAGCCTTCCTTTCGGGGCGGTTGCCAGCTGCCGTTGGGAAAACTTACGGACATGGTCACGGGCTTTGCCTGAAACAACTCCGGGTCGCCCCAGCGCACTCCGCCCTCGGCCCCCAGGCCATCTCTGCCCCGAATGGCAATGCGGTAGTTTGACTCCGCGTCCGGCAGACCCGCCTCGTCAAGGATGGTGTTGAAGTCGATCACGACACTGGACAAGCCCCAGTAGAGCCGCTCCCCGGGTCGTTTGGGGTCTGGTATGTAGATCGGTGTCCGGGTGATTACGCCCACCCCACCCTGAACCAGGTCAACCGGTCCAGCCGCCTGCGTCTGCTCTTTCTCGATGGCCTCTCTCACTGTGGGCCACTGGGTCGCGTTTGTCCGATAGTCGAATCCCAGAACCTGCTCATTGCCCTCTTTGGGATAAACTCGGGTGATGACATAGCCTTCGGCGAGTGCCACATTGCGGATCCAGATCGGCGTCCGGCGCCCGTTCGCGGGACAAGAACAACTCGGCGAGGTGCTCGATATCGTCGAGCCCCAGCCGCCAGAGCCACAGATTTTTCTGCACTGGTGGCTCGGTGATCTTCTCCAGGCGATACCAGAAGCGCGCTACACCGGCGTAGCTGTAGGGATCGTCATAGGGAAGGTCGGTGGCGATGACCTTGATAGGCCCCGTTTCCAGGCTTGCAGCCCCGTCCTCTCCCGTGACCAGTTTCGGCGGCGGGGTAGTTGAGCGGACCAGGCGAAAGCGATCACCGGGACTTTCCTCGAGTGTGATGGTGGCAAGAAAGACGTGCTCGAATATGTAGCGGGCAACCAGCTGTTGGCGCTTGTCAGGGCTATTGAAAAAGGCCTCCCATGCAGCCACGGCTGTGGCGTCAGAGACGGTCGGCGCCTTCTGTAATTGCTCCGCGCTGGTGCCTGGCGCGCCGGCGGCAATCCAGGCTTCCAAAGTGGTGAAGGCCTGTTCCCCCAGGGCCGGCAGGCCATAGGGCATGCCCAGAGCGGGATGTTCCGAGAGCCGGGCGCTGAGCGCATCCGGCGTAGACGGACAGACCGAGGCGCAAAGACGCTCGATTGTCTCCGCGTCCGGCTGAGATACTCGGCAGCGCCAAGAGGGATCCAGGAGTCCCTGCGGTTTGTGTTCCCTCGGATGGCGGCGAGGATCGCAGGGAACCGACACAGCAGTCGTCCGCTCAAGGAGGAAACCCGTTAGACTCCAGGCTGGTTCTGAGTAGCTAGCGAGCACCGACGGGTGAAAACAGGCGATACCGGAGATTTCTATGCGCTGGGGCCGGAGACAGTCCTGGATGCCGTTGAGGCCAGCGGATTGCCTTGTGACGGACGGCTACTGGCCTTAAACAGTTACGAAAATCGGGTTTACCAGGTTGGCGTAGAGGATCAGACACCGGTGGTTGCGAAATTCTACCGGCCGGAGCGTTGGTCCGACGCGGCGATTTCGGAGGAACATGCCTTCAGCACGGAGCTGGCCGGGGAGGAAATCCCGGTGGTGCCGCCACTGCCCGATGAGCGTGGAAATACCCTTCGGCAGCATCAGGGATTTCGCTTCGCCATCTATCCACGGGTGGGTGGGCGGGCACCCGAACTTGATCTGGATGACACGCTTGAGACCATGGGCCGCCTGCTGGCCCGTATCCACAACATCGGCGCCTTGAGCCGCTACCAGCACCGACCGAGCTTTGATCCGATTGCGCTGGGAGAGGACGCCATTTCACATCTCTTGTCGCTGGACCGGATGCCGCCCGAACTGGGCCCGGTGTACGAAGGTGTCGCCCGGGATGTCATGCTCCGGGTTCAGGCGCGCTTCGATGCAGCCGGTCGCCTACACTCGCTGCGAACTCACGGTGACTGCCATCCCGGGAACATTCTCTGGACTGAGTCCGGCCCGCATTTTGTCGATCTGGACGACAGCTTTAACGGTCCAGCGGTGCAGGATCTCTGGATGCTGTTGGCCGGGGACCGGGGTAATCAGACCCGGCAACTGGGTACGCTGATCGATGGCTATGAGCAGTTTCGCGAGTTTGATCGACGGGAACTGAATCTGACCGAGGCCTTGCGCAGTCTGCGCATGCTCAACTATTCGGCCTGGCTGGCTCGGCGTTGGGAAGACCCGGCGTTCCCCCGTGCATTTCCCTGGTTTGATTCGGCCCGTTACTGGGAAGAGCAGATCCTGGCACTGCGGGAGCAGATGGCCGCCATGGACGAACCGCCACTCGTGGTTTGAGCTCAGTCCCGAGACTTGCCTCGGTGTCGGGCCAGTTCCTTCAGCAATGCCTCTTGTTCGGCGAAAGAGGGGACCCGGGCCGCGGCGTCGGCATCGTTGGCGGCCGGCGGGCTCTCGCGGGATGGGTGGCCTGCCCGTTCCCGCTCCTTGAGCTTAACGTAGTCGTTCAAGGTGTCCGGTGGGTCGCTGAAGCGACCGGTGTACCCCGTGGGCGGTTTGGCATCGGTGCGCAGCAGTGTGGCCATACGCAGGGCTTTGTTGGTACGGGTGACCGCCCCATCGATCCACCAGAGATCGAACAAAGCAAAGATCAGCAGGGGTGCGAGTGCGATCCAGAAGTAAGGTTGGCCGAACTGCCAGGCAGTGAAGATTACCGCGCTACTCAGGCCCATGTAGACGAGAGCGCCCCGGGTTTCTCTGAGGTAAAACCGGTGGGCGCCCAGGGCAAAAAACGGCCACAGTGCATAGGCGATGCCGCGTTTTCGCAGGGTTCGACGCAGATGCAGGTTGACGGTCTGCAGGCCACCGCCTTCAAGGTCGAGTTTTTGCCATGCCTTGGCCACGTGCTTGCTTCCTGATGGATGCTTTGAATTGTACGCTTCTCTAAGAGGGTGTTTGCACAATAATCTAAGCTATTGATATTGAGAAAAATATCGGGTTGAGCAGGAGATCGGGTGCTTCGAGGAAAACGGAGAGTTTTCAAAGAGATACCGTTGCCGATCGTTTGATTTTGTAAACACCCTCTAAGGAGCCTTTGATTTATTCTGGACGAAGCAGATTGGAGGCTGAAATGCGCAGCTTCAAGGGGCGGATCGCGGGGCAGATCGCGGCTAATAGTTATTCTATTGCCGAGATTTGCGGCGATGTAGCTGTGTATTTGAGACTCAAGGTGCAGGTTCACGAATAGATCAGAGGTTCCATAATATAGGGCGATTCCCCAATCACGTCATCCGGGCGTGCCTGACGTTACCCCGCGAGAGCAGAACCGGATGTTGTTACCATGTCGCACCAATCTGCTGCGGGCACCCGGGCCATAAGGGATGCAAACGGCACCATTTTTCGGGCGCGGCCGGTATGCCGGCATCGCCGCTGAGGTAGACACACGATGAGCGATCGCAGGCTGCAGGTGTTTTACGCCGTGGGCAAGGTGCTCAGCTTCACCAAGGCGGCGGAGGCGCTGCACATGACCCAGCCGGCGGTGACTTTCCAGGTGCGTCAGCTGGAAGACCATTTCAAGGCGCGCCTGTTCGACCGTACCCACAACCGAATCAGTATGACCGAGGCAGGGCAAGTGGTGTTTGGCTATGCAGAACGCATCTTCGAGCTGTACGACGAACTCGAGCATGCCGTGGGTGAACTGACTGGCGATGTCAGCGGTCACCTGGTTATGGGTGCCAGCACCACTCTGGCCGAATATGTGTTGCCGTCTCTGCTGGGAGAATTCAGCCGTAATTTTCCAGATGTCACCATATCGCTCAAGGTTGGCAACACCGATGCTGTGGTGGCGATGGTTGAGGACAACAGCATCGATCTTGGCATCGTCGAGGCCCCCGTGATCAGCGGTAATCTGGACGTGGAAGTGTGTCAGCAGGACGAGTTGGTGGTCATCGTTGCGCCGGACCATGAGCTGGCCGGGAACCAGGCCGTAAGTCCCGGGCAGTTGGTCGACCGGATTTTCGTGAGTCGTGAGGCAGGTTCTGGAACCCGTGGTGTGTTTCATACTTATCTGGCCGATCAGGGTATCGAGATCGATACTCTGAACAGCACCCTCGATCTTGCCAGCCCCGAGGCGGTGAAAGGGGCGGTTGAAGCGGGTATGGGTTTGTCAGTGGTATCCCGCGCCATAGTCGGCAAGGAACTCAGACTTGGAACACTCAAGGCCATCCCGCTGCAACCGCGGCTCCTGCGGCCTTTCTCCTTTGTGCGCAAGAAACAAAAGTTCCGATTGCCGGTGATGACCGAACTGTTGGGGTTTGCGCGCAGCTATTTCGAAACGAAGTCCGGCGCGTGAGGGTCCGTGCCACTGTTAGGAGCGAGACAAAATGAAGCAGTATGCGGTGGTTCAGCACACCTACTCGGAGTTTCTCGGCCTGATAGAGCAACATCTCGAGAAGCGTGACATCGGCTTCAACTATTTTCGTCCGTTTGTCGGTCAGGATCTGCCCGGGTCGGCGCTGCAATTCGACGGCCTGTTTCTGCTGGCGGGTCGAAACCCAGCGTTGGATCAGGCCACTGTGCCCTGGTTTGAGCACGAGTTGAATCTGATCTCCATCTTCCGCCGCGCTGCCCGGCCGGTGGTGGGTTTTGGTGCCGGCGGGTTGATCGTGGCGGCTGCGTTTGGTGCTGAACTCCTGGCTGAACCGCGGCACACCGCCGGCTGGACCACGGCCAATATCACAGAGGCGGGGCGCGGCGATCCGGTGGCAGAGGCATTGCACGGCCGTCGAGTTTTGAGCTTGTATGAGGGCGATGCGAAACTGCCCCAAGGCATAGAACCGATTCTGCTGGCCGACGATGGACGTTGGCTTGGCATACGTCCGGATACCGGCAGCTATGGGCTTCTGTTTCGCCCGGAACTCAAGCCGGGGATGATCGAAGACATGATTATGGAGGCCAATCGCGATTTGCCGGACAATATCGGGGAACTGTTGGCGGAGGCGCGCGAGCTATGGCCGGATATGCAGGGGCTGACCGACGATTTCATTGTTGCCCTGGTGAAATCTCTGAATCTGATGACGGAACGCCGCAAGGCGCCGGTGTTCAGCCTCAAAGTTGAGTGAGAGAGAGGCGTACCGGTTTGGATCGAAACCCACTGTGAGCAGGCGCAACGAGTTACTGGCCCACTGGGATTGCCTGGGCGAATCCGAGCGGGACACGTTGGTTCGTTTTGCTGCATTCCTGCGGGCTGGTGAGGACGAGCAGAACGCTCCGGTTCCGATTCCCGAGCCACAGCACGAGCCGCGGCCCGAGTCGGAGACCGTGGTCGGTGCCATCAAGCGCCTGAGCCGTGTCTATGCCATGCTTGACCGTCGCCGCATACTCAATGAGACGTCGTCCTTGATGGGACAGCATGTGATGCAGGGGCGAGACGTTGTGGAGGTCATCGACGAGCTCGAGCGTATGTTCGAACGCCACTATCGCACGCTCGCCGACCCGGATGGCTGAACCCGGATGGCCTGCGGAACCACGTGATTGGGCTTAAGGAAGGTCTGATCAATTGATACGATTGCAGCAATTGATCAGACCTTCCTCAGGAGTCTGTTGTCCCATTTTTTTTGTCAACGAGATGCCAGGCGCTGGTTTTCATCGGGCGGCTGAAGACCGAGATTGAATGAACATCATAAGCGACTGGTTCCAACGCATCTTCTCCGACCGCCAGGCGGTTGTCCTGGCCGTTCTGCTGATTGTGGGCGCGGCCACAATCATTGTTATGGGCAAGATGCTGGCGCCGGTCATCGCCGGTGTCATCATCGCCTATCTGCTGGAGGGTCTGGTTCAGATTCTGATCCGGCGGGGTATGCCCCGCCTGCCGGCGGTGTTGATCGTGTTCGCGGTTTTCTCGGCCTTTGTTCTGGTCGTGCTGTTTGTTCTGGCGCCTTTGCTTTCGAGGCAAATGACCCAGCTGGTGCAGCAGTTTCCGGCCATTCTCGCCCGGGGGCAGGATTTGTTGCTGCGGTTGCCGGAGATGTACCCGCGATTTGTCACCGAGGCGCAGGTGGTGGATATGATCGCCACCATCCGGACCGAGATCGGCCGCATCGGGCAGAACGTCCTGTCCTGGTCCCTGGCCTCGGTGGTGGGTTTCATCACCATCGTGGTGTACCTGATCCTGGTTCCTCTGCTGGTGTTTTTCTTCCTCAAGGACAAGGATCGTATGCTGGGCTGGTTCCACGATTTTCTGCCCAACGACTACAGTCTCACTACCCAGGTCTGGCGGGAGGTGGATCGCCAGATCGGCAACTATGTCCGGGGTAAGTTCTGGGAAATTCTCATTGTTTGGGCGGCAAGTTTCACCACCTTCGCCTTCCTGGGGCTGCAGTTCGCCATGTTGATCGGCTTGATGGTGGGGCTCTCGGTCATCATTCCTTACATCGGTGCGGCGGTAGTGACCTTGCCGGTGGGTATGATTGCATTTTCCCAATGGGGCTGGAGCGCGGAGTTCCTTTGGTTGATGGGCGCGTACGCCGTCATTCAAGCGCTGGATGGCAATGTTCTGGTGCCGCTTATTTTCTCAGAGGCCGTAGACCTCCATCCGGTGGCCATCATCGTTGCCGTTCTGGTGTTTGGTGGTATCTGGGGCTTTTGGGGTGTGTTCTTTGCCATTCCTTTGGCCACGCTGGTCCAGGCGGTACTCAAGGCCTGGCCCAGGTCCGTGCTGGCCCATGAGGCCAGACCGGCCTGACCGACGCATCCCCTTTTCAGGTGATAAGAAAAACCAAAATCAGGACGCTGGAGCTGTCCGTTTTAGTGCGCTTTGATTCTATCGCTGCTGACTCCCAGGATCCGTTGCGCGGCGCTTCACTGGTCGCGTCACCCTGTCAAGCGCGGACTGGCCGGTGAATCCAATGCGACCGGTGGGTTTCCAGCACGACCCCCCTTATTTTGCGGTTATCTTCACCAGCTTGCGAACTGACATTGATGACGGTTATGCCGAGACCTCCAACCGCATGCTCGAACTGGCGGCAGATCAGCCCGGTTTCCTGGGTGTGGAATCGGTGCGCGAGGGCGCTTTCGGAATCACCGTGTCTTACTGGGCCAGTTTGGATGCCATCCGCTGTTGGAAAAAACACGGTGAGCATCTGATCGCCCAGCGCCGCGGGCGCACAGAGTGGTATGACGACTATCGCACTCGCGTATGTCGCGTGGAGCGTCACTACGGACCGGATTCCTCGCTACGCTGACGCCCTCTCTCGACGCGCTGCTGGGCTCACCGATCGCGCGCCAGAGCCAATGAGCTTGCGGCACTGATCCGGCCCACGATGGAAGACTCGATGGCGCTCAGAGGTAATCGGAGGCGAACTCCGCCAGTCGCGAGCGTTCTCCCCGCAGCAGCGTAATGTGGGCGGAGTGGTCCCAGTGCTTGAAACGGTCCACCACGTAGGTCAATCCCGAGGTGGTTTCGGACAGGTAGGGGGTGTCGATCTGGGCGATGTTGCCCAGGCAGACCACCTTGGTGCCGGGCCCTGCCCGCGTGATCAGTGTCTTCATCTGCTTCGACGTGAGGTTCTGCGCCTCGTCGATGATGATGTAACGATTGAGAAAAGTACGGCCACGCATAAAATTGAGTGAGCGGATCTTGATCCGGTTGCTGAGCAGATCGTTGGTCGCGGCCCGCGCCCAGTTGCCGGTTTCTCCCCCTGGCGTGCTGGTCAGGACCTCAAGATTGTCCATCAGCGCCCCCATCCAGGGAGTCATTTTTTCTTCCTCGGTGCCCGGCAGGAATCCGATGTCCTCACCCACGGATATGGTCACCCGGGTCATGATGATTTCGCGATACTGGGCGGTCTCCAATGTCTGGGTCAGGCCCGCCGCCAGGGCCAGCAAAGTTTTGCCTGTGCCGGCCGTGCCCAGCAGGGTCACAAAGTCCACTTCCGGATCCAACAGCAGATTCAAGGCAAAACTCTGCTCGCGGTTTCGGGCGTTTATACCCCAGACTTTGCGGCCGTCCTGCTGATAATCCGTCGCCAACTCGACGGTGCCGGCATCTTCCGTGACTTTGCGCACGATGGCCTGCAGAGGCGCATCGCCCCCCAGGTTCAAACACAGATTGGGGTACCACTTAGCCACATCGGGCCCCCGGATTTTATAGAAGGTGCGACCCTCCGATTGCCACGATTCCAGATCCTTGCTGTGGGTTGTCCAGAAATCCAAGGCAAGTTCGCTGACACCCGTATGCAGAAGGGATACGTCGTCCAGGGCCTGATCGTTCTGATAGTCCTCTGACTTAATCCCCAGTATCGAGGCTTTGATGCGCATGTTGATGTCCTTGGACACCAACACCACTTCCGCGTCGGGTTGATCGGTTTTGAGGGCGAGTATTGCGGCCAGGATCTGATTGTCCTGATTGCTGCCGGGGAGCGACTCGGGGAGGACCGACTCGGAGGGTCGGGTCTGAAATGTCAGGCGACCCTGGGAGGCGGTATCGGCCAGTGCCCCGTTACCGGGGGCCGAAATGGGCAATCCTTTCTCGATCTGTTCGTGGCTGGCGCCGCTGATCAGATCGTCGATGAATCGGCTGGCCTGACGTGCGTTACGCGCAACCTCCGACAAGCCCTTTTTTCCACGGTCCAGTTCCTCCAGGACCACCATGGGCAAATAAATGCCATGTTCCTGAAAACGGAACAGCGCCGAGGGGTCGTGCATCAGCACGTTGGTATCGAGCACGAACACATAACGCCGGTCGTTCAGTCTACGAATCATTCGATCACGGTCCTGCCGCTTGGCCTATCCAGGTGGAATGTATTGCGAGTCAGCCCAGTTCTCTGGCCGCTTCCAGGACTTCAGCGACGTGCCCCTTGACCCGGACTTTTCGCCAGGCCTGCCGCAGCACCCCGCCACGGTCGATCAGGAAGGTGCTGCGTTCGATACCCAGTGTCTCGCGTCCGTACATTTTCTTGAGCTTGATGACATCGAACAGCTTGCACAGGTTCTCGTCCGGATCGGAAATAAGATCGAATTCAAACCCCTGTTTGCTGCGGAAGTTCTCGTGCGAGCGCAGGCTGTCCCGCGATACACCCAGGATAGTGGTTCCAGCCTGGTCGAACTCAGACATGCTGTCACGGAAATCCTGACCCTGGGTGGTGCAGCCCGGAGTGCTGTCCTTGGGGTAAAAGTAAATCACAACGTTACGGCCTTTCAGGTCGGCAAGACGCACGGTCTTGTCGCCGGTCGCGGCGGCCTCGAAGTTGGGGACGGGCTGGCCGATCTCGATGGCGCTCATGGGTTTGTCTCCTGTGCGTTTGGTGGCAGGGTTTCGGATAGTGCACTCGTGCGCCGGGAAATGGCGACCAAGTTGTTCGGGGTGGCCAGGGAGCCTCTGATCTATTTATGAACGTGCATCTTGGGACTGAAATACACAGATTCATCGTTACAGATCCTGGCGATAGAGCAACTATTACCCGCAGGGACAGGCCCCATTTCCCACAGGCCTGCGTTGCGGTTTCGCTCATGTACGCCAGGTACACAGCGCTCACTGCGCCTGGTCCTGCAAAAAATGGGGCTCTGTCGATGGGCAACCGCATAGTGTTAGCAGGCCCTAGTCCAGAACAAATCAGACCCTCCTCTGGGAACGACGGCTTCGGCCCGCCATCGGTGCGGTCAAATTTTCACCGGCTCCAGAATGGCGTCCAGATTGAGCTGTTCACAGTAGTCGAGGAAGTCCTCCCTCAGACCAGCCAGTGACAGTTTTGCCGAAATGCCTACGGTCATGGACACTGAGAGCATATGCGCGCCGGTCTGCGATGCCTCATAGGCGTGGCTCATGAGTTCGATCACCTCGATGTCGCGCTCGGCGAAAAAGGCGCTTAAATAGTGAACGATTCCCGGCTGGGACAGCGCCACGGCCTCCACCAGGTATGGCAGCCGGTCGCTGTCGGAAGGTGATTCTTCCACTGGATGAACGGAAATGGGAAGCGCCAGCTCAGCCCCAAGTCGACTGAGTCCGGTCTCCAGTCTGGCCAGTTGGTTCCACTCCCCGTGGGCGGCCAGCATCAGGGCCACGGTTCCGCCCATCGCGCTCATGCGACTGTCGCCGACTTGACATCCGGCGTCCATCACCGCGCGCGTGACATGGAGGATGAGACCAGATTGCTCGGGTCCCGTCATGGAGATGACCAGGAATCTACTCATTGATTGGCGTTGTGTACGCTCTGGGGTCGGTGGGGACGGTGTCTTGGGGGCAGTGTAACGTCAGTTCCGGCGCAAGCAAACCGGCTGGGTTGTTTTCGCTTCGGGGCCCACGTACCATGCGATCCCTAAGTTTTAGGCCCCCTCCGAGTACGCCGTGCGGCGTTTACGCCTGCCACGCCCGAGGGGTGGGGCGGGCGGCCTGGGAGAACGGCGAATGTTTCGTGGCAGCATGGTGGCATTGGTCACACCCATGGCGCCGGATGGAAGCGTGGACTACAGTGCGCTCGGCAAGCTGGTGGAGTTCCATGTCACCCAAGGGACCGACGCCATTGTGTCTGTGGGCACCACCGGCGAGTCCGCAACACTGACGCCGGAAGAGCACATCGACGTGGTGGCCAAAACCGTCGAGTGCGTCGCCCGCCGAATTCCTGTGATTGCCGGCACGGGCGCCAACTCAACCAGTGAGGCCCTGGATCTGACCCGCGCCGCCCAAGCGGTGGGGGCCGACGCCTGTCTGCTGGTGACACCGTATTATAATAAGCCGCCTCAGGAAGGGCTCTATCAGCACTTTCGAACCATTGCTGAGGCGATCCCGATTCCCCAGATCCTATATAACGTTCCGGGTCGGACGGCATGTGACATGCTGCCGGAAACGGTGGAACGTCTGGCCGATATCCCGAACATCGTCGGGATCAAGGAGGCCAGCAACAGCCTCGAACGAAACCGCGAGTTGATTCAGCGTTGCGCAGACCGGCTGGATGTTTTGAGCGGAGACGACGCTCTGGGCTGCGAAACGACACTGGCGGGGGGCAAAGGCGTTATCTCGGTAACGGCCAATGTGGCTCCGGCGCTTATGCATGAGATGATCGGCGCGGCTTTGGTGGGTCAGGACGGGCGCGCACGTGAGTTGGACGCGCGGTTGCAGGGTCTGCACGCAAGCCTGTTTATCGAAGCCAACCCGATACCGGTAAAGTGGGCGGTGGCACGCCTTGGGCTGATGGGTGAAGCCATCCGGCTCCCGTTGGTGCCCCTGAATACGCAGTACCATCCGCAGGTCCTTGACGCGATGAAGCAGGCCCAGGTCCTCTGAGGCACACGGCACGTATGATTATGAACCGCACAGCGGGGCTCGTCCGCAGTTTGATGATGGTTGCGCTGGGCGTGTCTGTGGCGGCCTGTGGGTCGCTCCAGAACGCGCTGCCCAGCGCACAACCGGACTATAAGACGACCATCCCGCTGAATGTACTCGAGATTCCGCCGGATCTCACCTCGTCCACCATAGACGACACCTTGGTCGTGCCAGAACTCGGTCCGGCCGGTACGGCGACGTTTTCCGACTACTCCGGGGAGCGCAACGCAGGATCGATTCAGAACAGCGACAGCTTGTTGGCGCAACCGGACAATGCGCGGATTCGCAGGGATGGCCAGGCCCGTTGGCTTGAAGTCGATGCGCAACCCGACGAGGTGTGGAAGATGCTCAAGCGGTTCTGGGAGGACAACGGCTTTGCGCTGGCGGTCGATGATCCCCGCATAGGCGTAATGGAGACCGAATGGGCGGAAAATCGGGCGGATATTCCCGCAGGGCCGGTTCGGAATCTGATCGGCGGTGCTCTGGGTTTCCTGTATTCCGCCCCCACCCGAGACAAGTTCCGCATCAGAATCGAGGAGTCCCTGGACAGCCCCTCCACGGAAGTCTATCTGACCCACTATGGCGTTTATGAGGTCCAGCAGGGCGAGTACGACGTGGTCTGGGAAGACCGGCCCCGCGACCCGGAGCTGGAAGCGGCGATGTTGAGCCGCCTGATGGTGTTTATGGGCATTTCCGAGGAGCGCGCACAGACCATGCTGGCGGATCGGCAGGGCGAGGCCGGTCAGCGAGCAGAAATACGCAGTGCCGTCGACGGCCATCCCTATCTGCTGGTCGAGGACTCATTGCCGCGCACCTGGCGCCTGGTGGGCCTGGCTCTGGACGGATCCAACTATGTGGTGGAAGAGAGCGACGTTACCCGGGGCACCTACCTGGTGCAGTATCGAGATCCCGCCGCAAGCCAGAATTCGGATGGCCTGTTCGCCGGACTGGCGTTTTGGAGAAGCGGTCCGGACACCAATCCCTACGAGGTCCGAATGGTCGCGCTTGATCGACTCAAAACCAGCGTGACGATCTACGACGAAGACGGAGACGCAAGTCAGTCCGAGACCGCCCGCGACATCCTCACGGCCCTCCTGGGTCAGCTCAAATAGCCTGGGCCGGACCGATGGGTGCCGGCCGGCCGGCTGCCCTCAAGCGAGAGGCAACAAGTGCAATTCGCTGGGGCAGCGACAGCCGCGAGTGCCAATGAGTCGCCTCAAATTCGCTTCCCTGGGCAGTGGCAGCCGTGGAAACGCAACCCTGGTCGCATCCGGCGGAACCGTTGTGATGGTCGATTGCGGTTTTTCGGTGCGCGAGGCCCAGCGACGGCTGTTGCGACTCGGCGTGGAAACAGACGCATTGACTGCCATTCTCGTCACCCATGAACACAGCGATCACGTGGCGGGCGTGGCCCGTTTGGCGGCGCGTTGTGGGATACCCGTTTACGCAACCCACGGCACCTGTTCGGTCCAACCCCTGGATGAAGGTCGCCAGGTACGTTATATCCGGCCCGGGGATCGTTTTGCCATCCATGATTTGGAGGTGACTGCGTTCGCCGTGCCCCACGACGCTCGGGAACCGGTCCAGTTCCATTTCAACAGCGGTGCGCGCCGCCTGGGCATGCTGACCGACACCGGCCACATCACCCCCCATGTCGTAGCCGAGTTGAGCGGGTGCGACGCCCTGTTTCTGGAAAGCAATCATGACCGGACTATGCTGGCGGACGGGCCTTATCACGCTGCCCTCAAGCAGCGGGTCGGCAGCGATTACGGGCACCTGAACAACGAACAGGCCGCGGACCTGATTCGGCGCGCAGAGTGCTCGCGTCTGCAGCATTTGGTGATCGGCCATCTCAGTGAGCAGAACAATACCGGCGAGTTGGCTCGCGCCTGTGTGGCGGATGCTCTGAGCTGCGAACCCCAATGGATAGGCCTGGCCGACCAGGAATCGGGGCTGGACTGGCGCGAGGTCTATTGAGTCCATGACCGTGAGTGTCACCGGCCGATGGCTTCCGGTATGATGACGCCGTTTCCGAATCCGCCGGCCGTTCCGGAGCCCTAGGCCTGATGCTACGTTTGCGCGGCAACCCTGCCCAATCCCCTTTTCGCCTCGCCAAAAAACTCGATGCGGTGCGCCGCCTGTTGCCGGTAGCCGTCGCGGTGCAGGCCGAGTTCGCTCATTTTGTGGCCCTGAATGGCGCTGCACTGAACAGCCATGAGCGGGAGCGCCTGGATCGGGTCCTGGAATACGGTGACGGTAGACCTGCGCCGCAGCATGGCGTTGAATCGTTTCTGGTGCTGCCGCGACCCGGCACTGTGTCGCCGTGGTCCTCAAAGGCCACCGACATCCTCCATAACTGTGGCCTTGGAAACGTCGAGCGGGTTGAACGCGGGACTGCGTGGTATCTGCTTGACTCGGGTGGGCAGAGCCTGAGTTTCGAGGCATCAGCGCTGGCGCATGAACTGTTCCATGATCGCATGACCGAGACCGTGTTCGGGCCTGAGCACGACCCCGCCGAGTTGTTTGACCACCGCCCACCCGCACCCCTGGCCAGCGTGGATGTGCTCGCTGACGGTGCAGAGGCGCTGCTCGAAGCAAACCGGGCGCTCGGGCTTGCCCTGTCCACGGACGAGATTGCTTATCTTGTCGACGGCTTCACGGCGTTGGAGCGCAATCCGACGGATGTGGAACTGATGATGTTCGCACAGGCCAACTCGGAGCATTGTCGCCACAAGATTTTCAACGCTGAATGGACACTGGATGGTCAAGGTCAGGGTCGATCCCTGTTCGATATGATCCGCCATACGCATGCCAGCAACCCGGAGGGAGTGTTGTCCGCCTACCGGGACAATGCGTCGGTCATAACCGGCAGCAGCGCCGGGCGTTTTTTCCCGAATCCCGACACGGGGTTGTACGGGTACGAAACGGAGCCGGTGCACATTCTCATGAAAGTCGAGACCCACAACCACCCCACCGCCATCGCGCCCTATGCGGGGGCCTCGACCGGGTCCGGTGGCGAAATCCGCGACGAGGGTGCCACCGGACGCGGGGGTAAGCCCAAGGCGGGTCTGAGTGGTTTTTCGGTGTCCAATCTGCGCATCCCCGGGTTTGAGCAACCCTGGGAGATTGACTACGGCAAGCCGCTGCGGATTGCGTCCGCTCTGGAGATCATGCTGGAAGGCCCGTTGGGTGCCTCCGGTTTCTGCAATGAGTTCGGGCGGCCCAATCTCGCTGGATATTTCCGCACCTTCGAGCAAATGGTGCCGGGCCCCCGTGGCCAGGAGCTGCGGGGCTATCACAAACCCATCATGATTGCCGGTGGCCTGGGCAATGTCCGTGAAGGGCACGTGGACAAGCTGGACCTGCCCGCCGGTACACCGATCGTGGTGCTGGGCGGTCCGGCCATGTTGATCGGCTTGGGCGGTGGCGCCGCTTCTTCGGTCAGTTCCGGCGAGAGCGATGCCGGACTCGACTTCGCCTCGGTTCAGCGAGACAACCCGGAAATGGAGCGGCGCTGTCAGGAGGTGCTTGACCGGTGCTGGGCGATGGGATCTGACAACCCGATTCTGTCGGTCCACGACGTGGGCGCCGGAGGACTGTCCAATGCCGTCCCGGAAATCGTCGAGAATGCCGGACGCGGCGGGAATTTCGATCTTCGGCAGATTCCCTGCGCGGACCCGGGTATGTCGCCCCGGGAGATTTGGTGCAATGAGTCCCAGGAGCGCTACGTGCTGGCCATCGGCGCCCGCAGTCTGGAACGCTTCCGGGCATTGTGCGAGCGGGAGCGGGCCCCCTACGCGGTCCTCGGCCTGGTCACGGGTGCGTCGCGACTGCGGGTGAGGGACGCGGAATCGGAACGGGATCCGGTGGATATGCCGATGGCGCTGCTGCTGGGTAACCCGCCCAAGATGCGGCGGGACGTGCGGCATGTGGAGATCGAAATCGAGCCGTTCGATACCCATGCTCTGGACGTACGTGAATCGGCGTCGCGTGTGCTCAGGTTGCCAGCGGTCGCAGACAAGACCTTTCTCATCACCATCGGGGATCGAACCATCACCGGTCTGGTGGCCAGGGACCAGATGGTTGGTCCCTGGCAGGTGCCCTGCGCCGACTTGGCGGTGACGTTCGCCTCGTTTGACAGCAACGCGGGAGAGGCCATGGCCATGGGCGAACGCGCGCCCATCGCGGTGGTCGATGCGCCCGCCTCGGGCCGCATGGCCATCGCCGAAGCCATCACCAATATCGCGGCAGCCCGAATTCGTCGCATGGCGGATGTGCGCCTCTCGGCCAACTGGATGGCGGCTGCCGGGCACGTGGGCGAGGACGCGCGATTGTTCGACACGGTTCAGGCGGTGGCGATGGAATTGTGCCCGGCCCTTGGGATCGCCATTCCGGTGGGCAAGGATTCTCTGTCTATGAAGACCGTGTGGGGGGAGGGAGCGGTCCAGCACTCCGTGGTTTCGCCCCTGTCTCTGGTGGTGACCGCGTTCGCACCGGTCATCGACGTGCGCTCCACCCTGACCCCCCAGCTTCAAGCCGATCGGGGTGAGAGCCTGTTGCTGGCCATCGATCTGGGTCGTGGACAGAATCGTCTCGGTGGCTCTGCCCTGGCTCAGGTGTACGGGCAGGTCGGCGGTGTCCCACCCGATGTGGACTCGGCCGATGACCTCAAGGGCTTTTTCTCCGCCATTCAGCGTCTCAATGGAAGCGGGCTGCTGCTCGCTTACCATGATCGTTCGGACGGGGGGCTGCTTGCGACGCTTTGCGAGATGTGTTTCGCCGGCCGCACCGGCTTGA
>Ga0316190_10000374_pt1 | contig 30550 bp, 29 predicted proteins | sample Eddworburrow2_MG_FD_204929 | JGI IMG/M metagenome (GOLD analysis project Ga0316190, IMG submission 204929) | Coastal sediment microbial communities from Maine, United States - Eddy worm burrow 2 | ecosystem: Environmental > Aquatic > Marine > Coastal > Sediment | place: USA: Maine | collected... | reverse complement strand
ACACCCGAGGGGACCATAGAGGGACGGTTCAAGCTGCAGCCCATTGGCCTGGAGTGGGCCGAGATATCCAATATAGGCGCCATTCTGAACAAGCTGGATGCGGAGGCGGAGCTACAGATGCCGGAAGCCCTGTTCCGTGCCATGTTTGAGCAACAGGCCCGCCAGATGGTAATGATGCAGGTTGAGCAACAGCGCATGCTTGGCAAGGATGTGGCGACACCTGATTTTGAGCAGTTGGAGACCCAGGTGGCGGCCCTGGCGGATCAGCAGCTTGAGGGTCTGCTACAGCAGGAGGTGCTGGTGCGTAAGGGGGATGATATAGCCACTGTAGCCACGCTCAGGAACGGCCTGCTGACGGTGAACGGCAAGTCGCTGCCCCTGCCCATATTGGGGCCACCGCCAGTACAGTGATCAGCGGTTCAAGATTCAAATAAAAAAGGCGGTGTATAAAACACCGCCTTTTTTATGGTACTGCTTTAGGTGAAGGCTGTTACTTGGCCTCTTCCATCAGCTGGTGGATGATCGGGGTCAGGATGATCTCCATGGCGAAGCCCATCTTGCCACCCGGCACCACCAGGCTGTTGCGGCGTGACATGAAGGAGTCAGGCAGCATGCTCAGCAGGTAGGGGAAGTCGATATCGAACTTCTTGGGATCCTTGAAGCGGATGATGACAAAGCTCTCATCCGGCGTGGGGATGTCCCTGGCGATGAAGGGGTTGGAGGTGTCCACCGTGGGTACGCGCTGGAAGTTGATGTCGGTACGGGAGAACTGGGGGGTAATGTAGTTCACGTAGTCCGGCATGCGGCGCAGGATGGTGTCCACGGTGGCCTCGGCGGAGTAGCCGCGCTCCTTCTTGTCCCGATGGATCTTCTGGATCCACTCCAGGTTGACGATGGGCACCACGCCGATCAGCAGGTCCACAAACTTGGAGACATCCACATCGCCGTCCACCACACCGCCGTGCAGGCCTTCGTAGAATAGCAGGTCGGTGGTGGCCGGCAGGTCTTCCCAAGGGGTGAACTCGCCGGGGTTTTTGTCGGTGCTCAGGCGGGCATTGTGCTCGTCCGCTTCGTCCTGGTTGTGCAGGTAATAGCGCTTCTTGCCGGAGCCGGTTTCGCCATAGGTCTTGAACAGCTCTTCCAGCTTGTCAAAGACGTTGGCCTCGGGGCCGAAGTGGCTGAGGTTGCCGCCATCGGCATTGGCCTTTGCTACGGCCTCGCGCATCTCCACGCGGCTGTAACGATGGAAGCTGTCACCCTCGACCACGGTGGGTTTAATGCCCTCACGCTCGAAGATGTGTTCAAAGGCGACCTTGACCGTTGAGGTGCCAGCGCCAGATGAGCCGGTTACGGCTACGACGGGATGTTGTTTAGACATAGGACTCTCCGTAGATCAGATAATATGGGATTCAGTAGGGCTCCGTGACGGGTGTGGACCGGTCAGGCCATTGAAAAGCCGCCTGGGGCTGCTTTTCGATAACCTGAACCTGATTGGGACAGGGGGCGCGCAGTATACCATGGTGTCTTGCTTTGAATACCGAGAAAAAAATTAGGGTATTAAAGGGGCTCTAAATTGGCTCAGTACGGCCCTAAAAAAGGCTGGCATTGATCCACAGATGGACAAGGATGCCCGCACCATAGCCGGCGGCAATGGCCGGGGTCCATTTCAGATGGCTGAAGAAGGTGTAGTGTCCCCGGGCCTGTCCCATCATGGCCACCCCGGCGGCCGATCCGATGGAGAGCAGGCTGCCGCCGATGGCGGTGGCCAGGGTCATCAGCAGCCACTGACCCATGGACATGCCGGGCTCCATGGTCAGCACGGCGAAGATCATGGCGATGTTGTCCACTAGCCCGGAGATCAGGCCAACAACGACATTGGCCTGGGTGGTGTCCATCTGGTGATAAAGCAGGTCGGAACCCAGGGTTAGATAGCCGAGAAAACCCATGCCGCCGATGCAGATGACCACCCCGTAGAAAAAGAGCAGGGTGTCCCACTCGGCCCGGGCCACCTTGTTGAAGACATCGAAGGGCACCGGGTCCCCAATCTTGCGCCCCACCTCGGAGTCGTTGGGGATGCGGCGGTGGTCCTTGTGATAGGTCTTCTTCAGGTAGTAGCCGAAGAACTGGAGGTAGCTCAGGCCGGTGAGCATGCCCACGGCCGGCGGCAGATGGATTAGGTAGTTGAAGGTGATGGCGGTCAGGATGGTGAGCAGGAACAGGATGATGATGCGCTTCGCCCCCCGCTTGGTGACGATGGCTTCGGCGGTGATCTCCGGCGTCGTTGCTGGCAGGGCAAAATGCATGACGGCGGCCGGCAGCAGAAAGCTCACCAGGGCCGGGAGCAGAAGGTGGAAAAAGCTCAAAATGGTAATCGTGCCCTGATCGGTGAGCAGCTCCTTGCGCCAGACCATAAGGGTGGTGATGTCACCGAAGGGAGTCAGGGTGCCTCCGGCGTTGACGGCAACCACGATGCCGATGCAGGTCAGGGTGACGAAACGGCCGTTATGGCCGCCAACCGCCGTGACCAAGGCGCACATGAGCAGGGCGATGATCAGGTTGTCGATCAGGGGGGAGAGGAAGAAGGCCAGCAGCCCGATAATCCAAAACAGCTGGCGATAGCCGAAGCCCTGGCGCAGTATCCAGGCCTTGAGGGCGTCGAATACCAGGCGCTCCTCCATGGCGTTGATGTAGGTCATCGCTACCAGCAGGAGCAGCATTAGCTCCATATACTCCAGCAGGTTCTGCCGCAATGCCTGCTCGGCGGCATGGGGCATACCCTGCTGATATGAGACCCAGGCGATCAGGGCCCAGATGATGCCGGCGGCCAGGATGATGGGCTTGGATTTTCTTAGCTGGGTGAATTCCTCCACCATCACCAGCAGATAGGCCACAAGGAAGATGGCAGCGCACAGATAACCGACCCAGTGATTGGTGAAATCGGGCGGCATGGTGCTAGCGGCTAGCGCCGGCAATGGCATAGCCAAGCAGCTTGCAAACAGTGTGGCCAGCAGTCGTAACAAGAGTATCCTGCTCCCCTAAGAATTATTGACTGGGAATAATCCTGGATTGCCTGGGGTTATTGGTCAAGGCTGAAAAGTCCGGAAAAGGGATTTCCAGACCTTTCAACCTTAGGTCTAAAGTTATCGATGGGGCTTAAAAGGCCCCTGAATTGATCCACATGTGGGTGGCGATGCTGGCGCCGTAGCCCAGGGCGATTACCGGTGCCCACTTCAGGTGGCCGAAGAAGGTGTAGTAGCCCCTGGCTTGTCCCATCAGGGCCACGCCGGCGGCGGAGCCGATGGAGAGCAGGCTGCCGCCCACACCGGCGGTCAGGGTCACAAGCAGCCACTGGCCCATGGACATGTCGGGCATCATGGTCAGCACGGCGAACATCACCGGGATGTTGTCCACGATGGCGGAGAGCACGCCCACTGCGATGTTGGCATTGGTGGGGCCCCAATCCAGGTACATCACCTCGGAGGCCATGGCCAGATAGCCGATAAAGCCCAGGCCACCGACACAGAGCACTACGCCGTAGAAGAACAGCAGGGTATCCCACTCGGCCCGGGCCACTTTGTTGAAGACGTCGAAGGAGACGATGTCACCCATCTGACCATCATGCTCCTGGTCGTCCGGGCGATGACTGGCTCGGGCCTGGCACTTGTGGAAGGTCTTCTTCAGGTAGAAGCCGAAGATCTGCAGGAAGGAGAGACCGGTCAGCATGCCCACCACCGGCGGCAGGTGCAGGAAGTTGTGGAAGCTGACGGCACTGACGATGGTGCACAGGAACAGTAACATGATGCGCTTGGCGCCACGCCGCATCTCCACCATCTCATCGGAGGCGGTGGGCTGCTCGTCGGGTACGGCAAAGTGCATGATGGCGGCGGGTACCAGCCAGTTTACCAGGGAGGGGACAAAGAGGACGAAAAAGGCCCAGAAGTCCACCGCGCCCTGGGGGGTCTGTACGTTCTTCTGCCATACCATCAGGGTGGTGATGTCGCCGAAGGGGCTGAAGGCGCCACCGGCATTGGCGGCGATCACGATATTGATACAGGCGATGCCGATAAAGGCCTTGTTCGTGCCGCCCACCGCCATGACCACGGCGCACATCAGCAGGGCGGTGGTCAGGTTGTCGGCAACCGGTGAGATGAAGAAGGCCAGTACGCCGGTGATCCAGAATAGCTGGCGGAAGCCAAAGCCCTTGCGGATCAGCCAGGAGCGCAGGGCGTCGAACACCCGCCGCTCATCCATGGCATTAATGTAGGTCATGGCCACCAGCAGGAACAGCATCAGTTCGGCGTATTCCAGCAGGTTATGGCGTACCGCCTGCTCTGCCTCGTGGGTAAAACCGTTCTGCACATAGATGGCGCCGATCAGGGCCCAGATCAGGCCTGCGGCCAGGATCACCGGTTTGGACTTGCGCAGGTGGGTGAATTCCTCAGCCATCACCAGGGCATAGGCGACCACGAAGATGGCAATGGCGGTAAATCCCACCCAGTGGTTGGTCAGGTCAAGGGCCTGTCCGCCTCCTGATGCCAGGCTCAGGCCGGGGAGCATCAAAAGGGGCAGCAGAAAAAATAAATTCAGTTTTCTCATTCTTATTCCCGTATCAAACGCCAGGGGGTGCCTGGATTATTTGGGGGCCATCTTAAAATGGCCGGGATCGGCATACAAGCAGAACTGCCGTGATTATTCAGGAGGGGGGAGGATAACCCGTTACTAACAGGCTGGAAAGTGTGTGCTATTCGTGTGCCCTGGCGGCAGGCTATCAGTGTGGGGGGTCAGGAGGAGGGGTTCCCGGCAACCTTGCGCAGTGCCGCTATTTTGTGAGCAATCTCCTGTTGCTGGTCATGGTCTGGAATATGCTGCTCTTTTATCCACCCCTTCAGCGCTATCTCTATCTCCCGTGCCTGCTTGCCAAGTTGGGGGAAGCCAAAAGAGCCGCCGGAGCCGGCCAGACTGTGGACGGCATGGTGTAAAAGATCGACGGTCTCCCAGCGCCAGTCACTGCAAAGGGATTGCCAGTGTGTGGTTATGGTATCCAGCTTGGCCGGCAGTTGGCTGGCATAGGCGTCCCGCAGCTTCTGCAGCTTGGCCTCGATGTCGTTCTGATTATTGCTCATGGTGTTGTTGCCATATGGTCCTGATCTGTTCTGATAGCGTCATGGGATCAAAAGGTTTTGGAATCACATCCAGTGCGCCCATCTCCCGGTAGGCTTCAACCTCTTGTGGCTGCACCTTGGCGGTCATGAATATGACAGGTTTGTTTGCTATCTCAGGGATCTTCCTCAGCAGTTTCAAGGTGGTGGGGCCATCCATGTCAGGCATCATGACATCAAGCAGGATCAGATCGGGACCAAAGCTGGCTACGACCTCCAGTGCCTCCTGTCCGGAAGCGCATGGCATGGTGGTAAAGCCGCCTACCGTTTCAAGTGCCAGCTTGGCGATCTCGCGGATATCTGGTTCATCTTCAACATAGAGTATCCGGTCTAGGCTTGTCATAGATGGCTATACCTTGCTTGGTGCTTGGGTTAAAGGGTTGGCTGCCCCTGCGGAATTCTTCTGCAGCGGGTATCTATGCTAATTATGTTAGCAGCCGTTTTCATATTTTTCTGGAGGATAAAACACCTGCTGTTGCTACTCATTGGTCTCAGTGGCTTTGGGTGGATGCCAGGGAGCGGTTTGTTTCCATGGGCAGCTCAACCCAGAAGGTGCTGCCTTGACCCGGCGTGCTTTCAAACCCCAATGTCCCGCCCATCAAGGCAGTGAGCTCTTTGCTGATCAGCAGGCCGATGCCCGTGCCATCCTCCTTGCAGTAATCGTTTTCGATGCGGCTGAAGGGTTGAAACAGTTCTGGCTGGCGCTCCAGGGGGATGCCTGGTCCCGTGTCCGTGATCTGGATGCGCAGCCTTGTCTCATCATGAATGCGCAGCTTTATCGAAACCTCTCCCCCCTCCTTATTGTATTTCACTGCATTGGAGAGCAGGTTGAGCAGGGTTTGCCGCAGTCGTGTGGAATCGGCCTTGATTTTTAGATCCTTGTGCTCGCTGTCTGCAAAGGTCAGCTTGATGCTGCGGTTTTCAGCCAATGGCCTGATCAGATCCAGGCACTCCCATATCAGCTCATTGCAGGGTATTGGGCTTATTAGGAGTTCAATGCGGCCAGACTCAATCCTTGCCAGGTCCAGGATCTCATTGATGAGGGCCAGAAGATGACGGCTTGCCTTGAGTATTTCAGCCAGGGATTCATGTTGTTTGGGTGTGGTGGCATCATCGATTTCCAATAATTGGGCAAATCCCATGATGGCATTGAGGGGGGTGCGTAGCTCATGGCTCATGCGTGAAAGGAATTCTGATTTGGCAAGATTGGCCTTTTCAGCCATCTCTTTGGCGACAATCAATTCTGTCTCGGCCTGTTTGCGTTTGGTGATATCCCGTAGGGCACCCAGCATGCGTCGTGGCATACCATCTTTGTTGCGGGATATGCTGCCGGATGCCCGTAGCCAGCGCATATTCCCATCGGGCCAGTTGAGCCGGTATTCGATATCAAAGTCCTCTCCGGTTTCCAGGCAGCGGCTCACGGCTGCCTTTACACGCTGGATATCCTCCCCGTGGATGGTGTCAAAGGCGTGTTCATAGGGTGTCGTTCTGGCCTTGCCTGCCAGGCCGAAGAGTTTGCAGGCCGTGTCTGACCAGTAGACCTCATTGCTCTCGATATCCCAATCCCAGGACCCGATGCCGGCAAATTCCTGGCTCAGGCGCAGGCGCTCCTCGCTTTCATGCAGGGCGTCCTGGATCAGCTTGATACGTGTAACATCGGTGCCGACCGCAACGTACTGGTAGGGTGTGCCTGCCGTATCAAGGAAAGGCACGATGGTGTATTCCATCCAGTAGCCATGGCCATTTTTGTTGAGGTTATGGAGTTGTCCGTGCCACACGCGGCCGCGACCAATGGTGTCCCACATCTCCTCATAGAAGGAGGCGGGGTGCAGGTCTGATCTGAGAATGCTGGTTTTCTGTCCAAGCAGTTCGTGTCGGCTATAGCCACTGGCCTGGCAGAAGTTATTGTTGGCGTGGGTAATGACGCCAGCAGGATCCGTGATGCAGACCAGGGCGTGCTGATCTATGGCGAATTGCTGAAAGCGTGAGTCCTGCAGTGCACTGCGCAGATCGCCGTTGAGTTGGCGCATGTGACGCGAGCGCCGAGCCCGGGTGGTGGCTGCGGTGACCAAGTCTGATGGGTCTATGGGCTTGGTAAGGAAATCGTCCCCGCCCAGGGAGAGTGCCGAGAGCTGGCGCTCAAGATTGGATTCGGTGGAGAGGAACAGGATGGGCACTTCGGTGAAGGCCTCCTCTTCCCGCAGGATGGCGGCCAGCTCCAGGCCGGAACAGCCGGGCATATGCACGTCGGTGATGATGACCTCAGGATTGAAGGCAAGGGCCACATCCAGGGCCTGTAGGGGGTTGGTCAGTGCCCTTGTCTCTATGCCTTCCTCGCCAAGCAGTGCGGCATAGTATTCAACCAGCATTTCATCGTCATCGACGAGCAGCACGCGATAGGGTTCCGGTGGGGTACGCAGGGTCACTTCGTCCAGAATGCGCAACAGCTTATGGTTGTCGATGGGTTTTGTGATGTAGCGTGCGGCGCCGGCGCGTAGTGCGCTCAGCCGGCTTTCAATATCGTCACGCACCGAGATGAAGATCACGGGCACATTGAGCAGGTATTTTTCCTGAACGGCCTTGATGATGCCGGCGCCGGAGTCACAGCCTTCGGGAAACACCATATCCATCAATATGGCGGCCGGCCTTACCGGTTGGGTGATGGCGCTCGTGAAACTGTCCAGATCGGTAAAGGCCTCTGCCTTATATCCGGCCTCCATTAGATGGGTGGCCAGCATCTTTGCCAGTGGCGTGTCATCCTCCACGATGTAGATGAGATCGCTGTCCTTGCGTTGTTTTGATTTTTTGAGTGCCTGATCTGGTGCCGCTGGAATGCTGTCGGCAGTGGTCGTTGCAAGTTTTTTGACTATCTGATCAAAGCCATCAAGGGTTGAAGAATCGGGAGATGACTCCTGTCCGGCAAAGGGGATAACGGCAAGCTCCAGCTCCCGTGCCCTGTTGCTGATTGCCTGGGCGCCGAAGGTGCCGGCAGATCCCGCCAGGCTGTGGGCCAGGCAGTGCAGCTGATTGGCCCGGGCGCTGGTCCAGCCCTCTGACTGCAACTGTTCCCATAATGCCCTGATGGTTCCGATACGCTGTGGGAGTAGGGCCTTGCAGGACTCCTGTAGCTCAGCCAGTTTGGTGGCGGCCTCCGATGCTGACGTTTTTTCCATAAACCCTTCCCTGCGGATTCCTGTGGATTAACTAATCCAAATATAAAGGCCTTGTATGCCGTGTTGCCCTGCGTCAGAGGCGGGGCTGATATAAGACTAGTAAAAAAGCCCCGAAAGTTCTTTTAATGGGTGCTGCCTAACCGGCGGCTACGCTACGTCCTTTGGCCCAGGAACGCAGTTGCTGAATCTTCTCCGCCATGACGATGGACAGGGGACGGGTCCGTCCCAACTCATCGAGCAGATGCTGGTTGTCCAGGGCGGCATCCTGGGCCTGGGCGGCGTAGAGTGAGGAGACCACGGCCTGCTCGATCTCGGCACCGCTGAAGCCAGCGCTGGCCTCGGCCAGGGCCGCCAGGTCGAAGCCGCTGGGGGCCAGATTGCGTTGGCGCAGGTGAATCTTGAAGATGGTTTGCCGGGTATCGCCATCCGGCAGGTCCACGAAGAAGATCTCATCCAGCCGTCCCTTGCGCACCAGTTCCGGTGGCAGCTTTTCGATGTCGTTGGAGGTGGCCACGATAAAGACATCCGCCTTGCGCTCCGCCATCCAGGTTAGCAGGGTGCCCAGCACCCGTTGTGACAGGCCGTCATCGGAGTCGCTGTGGGCAATGCCCTTTTCGATCTCATCCATCCAGAGTACGCAGGGGGCCATCACCTCGGCCGTATCCAGGGCCTTGCGCAGGTTCTTTTCTGTCTCGCCATAGAATTTGTTGTAGAGGGCGCCGAAGTCCAGCCGCAGCAGGGGGGTGCCAAAGATACCGGCGGTGGCCTTGGCGGCCAGGCTCTTGCCGCAGCCCTGGACCCCCAGCAGCATAATGCCCTTGGGCCGGTCCAGATTGCCTGCCTTGCCGGCAAAGGCCTTTTGGCGCTGCTCCAGCCAGGTCTTGAGGTTGGCAAGCCCGGCGATATCGGCAAAGCGGGCGGTGTCGTATTCAAAGGAGATGACACCGTCCTGACCCATCAGCTCATACTTGGCCTTCATCACCTCGGGCAGGTCGCTGTGGGAGATGGCGCCGTCGTCCTGGATGGCGGTGCGGATCAGGCGCTTGGCGTCGGTGGCGGTGACGCCTGACAGGTTGCTGGCCAGGCGGTCCACGGCGGCGCGGTCGGCCTGCAGCTTTTGCTGTCGGTTTTGCCCCTGCCAGCGCTGGGCCTCCTCCTTGATCAGGGTCTTGATCCCGGCCTGGTCCGGCAGCCGGAGATTGAAGCGGGCGGTGATGTGACGGATCTCCTGGGGAATCTCAAAGGCGTGGCTCACAAAGATCAGGGTGCGGGGGATGTTGTCATGATCCTGGGCGATCTCCTTGATCAGCCGAATATGGAGTGGGTCCGTCAGAAAGGGGTGAAAATCAAGTAGGACATAATAGCCGGGCTTGTGCACGGCCTTGATGTGCCGCAGCATGTCCGTGGGTTCTGCGGTGTGGGTCTGGGCGCCAAAATCCGCCTCCAGGCGTTTTAGGCCCTCGGTAACGCTCCATTGAAATACCGGTTGACCCAGGCGCAGGGCCAGATGGGTAAAGAGCTGGGTAATCCGCACCTCCTCCAGGGATTCGATCACGAGGATGGGGGTGGAGGATTTCAGGGTAAGTTCAAGATCGTGCAGTTCCTTCATGTCGCCCTTATAAATATCATGTTATGGCATATCTCGTTCTTTTAACTAAGGGTAGCAATAAATATCGTTAATCCCTATCGGCCGATGGACCGGAATGCCTTAGTGCCAACTTCTTGAGGGTAATCTGAGTCCTATCTTATGGTGTAATAGGCATTCTGCGAGTTTTATGTATTTTCATTGTAACTACTTGGTTCACCACAGAGGGCGCAGAGCACACAGCGTGTTTTTCTTTTATCAATGGGCTGTATAGCCTGGTGTGAATGTCGGCTTCCAGTTACCAATTTGTTGCGTGACAGTAAATTAAAGAAACTCTGTGTTCTCAGTGGTGAACAAATACTTTTCATATTCCATTTAGGAGCGTGCGATGCCGCAGGCGGATATCGGACTGATCGGATTGGCGGTGATGGGTCAGAACCTGGTGCTGAATCTCAATGACAAGGGATTCCGGGTGGCGGTCTACAACCGCACCACCAGCAAGGTGGATGATTTTCTGGCCGGTCCGGCAAAGGACACCCAGGTCATTGGCACCCACTCCGCACAAGAGCTGGTCAACAGCCTTGAACGGCCAAGGCGGGTGATGCTCATGGTGCAGGCCGGCGAGGCGGTGGACAAGACCATCGAGGCCCTGCTGCCTCACCTGGAGACCGGCGACATCATCATCGATGGTGGCAATTCGCTCTATACCGACAGTACCCGCCGCACCCGTTCCCTGGCGGAGCAGGGCGTCCTGTTCCTCGGCGCCGGTGTCTCCGGTGGCGAGGAGGGGGCGCGACATGGCCCCTCCATCATGCCCGGTGGCAACCCGGACGCCTGGCCCCCGGTGCGGCCCATGTTTCAGGCCATCGCCGCCCAGGTAGAGGGTGAGCCCTGCTGCCAGTGGGTGGGGGAGGAGGGCGCCGGCCACTATGTGAAGATGGTGCACAATGGTATCGAGTATGGGGATATGCAGCTCATCTGCGAGGCCTACTTCCTCATGCGTGAAGGGCTGGGCATGTCCGTGGATGAGATCCAGGCCGTGTTTGCCGATTGGAACACAGGGGTGCTGGACTCCTATCTCATCGAAATCACCAGCCATATCCTGGCGCAGAAGGATGAGGATGGTGAGCCCCTGCTGGATAAGATTCTGGACACCGCCGGCCAGAAGGGCACCGGCAAGTGGACCGGCATCAACGCCCTGGAACTGGGCGTGCCCCTCACCCTGATCGGTGAAGCGGTATTCGCCCGTTTCCTCTCAGCCATGAAGGAGGAGCGGGTTATGGCCTCAGGTCTGTTGCCGGGGCCGGATGCCAAGTTCGAAGGCGACAAGGCTGCCTACGTGGATCATATCCGGGATGCCCTCTACGCCTCCAAGATCGTCTCCTATGCCCAGGGGTACATGCTCATGCGCGAGGCCTCCAAGGTCTATGGCTGGAATCTGGACTTTGGCGCCATCGCCCTGCTGTGGCGGGGGGGCTGCATTATTCGCAGTCGTTTCCTTGGCAACATCAAACAGGCCTTTGAGCGGAACCCGGCACTGGAAAATCTGTTGTTGGATGATTTCTTTCGAGAGGAGATCCAGCAGGCGGCGCCTGGCTGGCGTAAGGCAGTAGCGTTGGGGGTGGAGTTGGGCATTCCGCTACCGGCCTTTGGTTCGGCTTTAAGCTTCTTTGATGGTTATCGCAGTGGCCGGTTGCCGGCTGATCTGTTGCAGGCCCAGAGGGATTATTTTGGGGCCCATACTTATGAGCGGGTTGATCGTCCGCGAGGGGAGTTTTTTCACACCGAGTGGAGTGGTGATTGATTGGTTGAATGGGGCTCGGTCCTTGGCAGGACTCTCTCTCCATCAGAGTGGCGTGTCGGAGCAATGGTTTTGATGAGCACCTTCCCTGGTACTCACCCTATGGACAGCCGGTAGGCTGCCCTGAGTCAAAAAGTGCCTCAATGCAGGGGGAGGTAGTCCCCCGACTTAAATAAAACAGTACCGCAGTCACGCAACGAATTGGCGGGTTGCCACGCCAAACAAATAAACCGCCCCTACAACTCCAACAACAACCTCCCCGGATCCTCCAGATTTTCCTTGATGTTCACCAAGAACTGCACTGCCTCCTTGCCATCGATGATGCGGTGATCATAGGAGAGGGCCAGGTACATCATAGGTCGGATAACCACTTCGCCGTTTTTGGCGACAGGCCGTTGCTGGATGTTGTGCATACCCAGAATGGCGCTCTGGGGTGGATTGAGTATGGGTGTTGATAGCATGGAGCCGTAGATGCCGCCGTTGGAGATGGTGAAGGTGCCACCGGTCAGCTCATCCAGGCTGAGGGTACCTTCCTCCGCCTTCTGGCCGAATTCGCGGATGGTTTTTTCGATGTCGGCAAAGCCGAGTTGGTCGCAGTCGCGCAGGATGGGCACCACCAGTCCACGGGAGGAGCCGACGGCGACACCGACGTCGAAGTAGCCGTGGTAGACGATGTCCTTGCCGTCCACCGAGGCGTTGACCAGCGGGAATTTTTTCAGGGCCTCGGTGGCCGCCTTGACGAAGAAGGACATGAAGCCGAGGCGCACACCGTGTGCCTTTTCAAATTTCTCCTGGTGGCGTTTGCGCAGGTCCATTACCGCCTGCAGGTTGACCTCGTTGAAGGTGGTGAGGATGGCCGCCTCCTGTTGGGCCTGGATCAGGCGTTCGGCCACCCGGGCCCGCAGTCGGGTCATGGGGACCCGTTGCTCGGTTCGCTCGCCTGTGGGGGCGGGTGCTGCTGTTGGTGCCGGTTGGGCTGGTGTTGCAGTTGCTTCTTCCGTAGCCGCTGCCTGGGGCTGTTGCTGTGATTCGAGGTGACTGAGCACGTCTGATTTCAGGATGCGACCCTCCTTGCCTGTGCCCTGAATGGTGCTGGGGTCAAGGTTGTTCTCCTTGATCAGGCGGCGTACTGCGGGTGTGAGTGCCGGTTCGGTGGCCTCTGTCTTCGCTGCAGCCGGTGCTGTGGTAGTCGCTGCCTGAGCTCCTTCCTCAATGGTGGCCAACAGTTCACTGGCATTCACGGTATCGCCCTCGGCAAAGCGGTGAGCGCCCAGTACGCCGTCAGCCGGTGCCGGTACTTCCAACACCACCTTGTCGGTTTCAAGGTCCAGCAGCTTTTCGTCACGGCTTACGGCATCGCCTGGCTGTTTGTACCAGGCCAGGATGGTGGCGTCGGCAACGGATTCTGGAAGCGTGGGTACGCGTACTTCAATGCTCATGGGGAGGTCCTTCGATTCATTTTTGGATTGATTCGACCGGTCAATGCCTCATCGACCAGGGTTTCCTGCTGTTTGATATGGACGCCGTACTGTCCGACTGCCGGTGAGGCGGCGGCGGGTCGCCCGACGTAATAGAGTTGTCGGCTGCCATCCAGTTGGGCATGGAAGCGGTGCTTGATCTGGTCCCAGGCCCCCTGGTTTTGCGGCTCTTCCTGACACCAGATGATCTCCTTGGTATGAGGGAAGCCGGCCAGTGTTGCCAATAGCTCTTTCTTGGGGAAGGGATAGAGTTGCTCGACGCGTGCAATGGCCACGTTCTTGAGGCCGCGGCTCTGGCGTGCCTCCAGCAGGTCGTAATAGACCTTGCCGGTGCAGAACACGATGCGCTCTACCTTTTTGGCTTCCAGTGATGTCTCATCGCCAATGATGGGCTGGAAGGCGCCGTCGGTAAATGTCTCCAGTGGCGAGGTGGCCAGGCGGTGGCGCAGCAGACTCTTGGGGGTCATCACCACCAGGGGTCGGCGCAGTGACCGGATGATCTGCCGGCGCAGCATGTGGAACACCTGGGCCGGGGTGGTTGGGATGCAGAGTTGGATGTTGTGTTCGGCGCAAAGCTGCAGATAGCGTTCGACCCGGGCGGAGGAGTGCTCCGGCCCTTGTCCCTCGTAGCCGTGGGGCAGCAGCATGACCAGGCCACAGTGCAGGCCCCACTTGGTCCAGGCGGAGGTGATGAACTGGTCGATCACCACCTGGGCGCCGTTGGCGAAATCGCCAAATTGGGCCTCCCATAGGACCAGGGAGTAGGGGTCGGTGGTGGCGTAGCCGTATTCGAAGCCCAGTACCGCCTCTTCCGATAGCAGGGAGTCGATGACCCGAAAGTCGGCCTGCTTGTCGCTCAGGTGTTGCAGCGGCACATAGGGTTCGCCATCCACCTGGTTGTGCAGCACGGCGTGGCGATGGAAGAAGGTACCGCGGCCGCTGTCCTGGCCGGAGAGGCGTACCGGGGTGCCGGCCTCCAGCAGGCTGGCGTAGGCCAGGGTCTCGCCCATGCCCCAGTCCAGTAGCTGGTCACCGGCGGCCATCTTGCGGCGCTCGCCCATGATCTTGGCAATGCGGGGGTGCAGTTCCAGCCCTTCGGGCAGGGTCAGCAGGCGATCGCTGATGCGGTCCAGGGTCTTGCGGTTGATGGTGGTGTCCGCCGGCTGTTCCCAGGTCACGTTGTTGAACTGGTCCCAGTCGATGGCGTAGGGGTTCTTGAGGCCGCAGACCACGGCGCGGGAGACCACCCGGCCATGCTCCAGTGAGAGTCGGTACTCCTCTACCATCTGCTGGCTCTTCTCCGGGGTGACGATGCCCTGGGCGATGAGCCGGTCGGCATAGATGGCGCGTGTGGTGGGGTGGCTGCGGATCTTTTTGTACAGCATGGGCTGGGTGACTGCCGGTTCGTCTGCCTCGTTGTGGCCGTGTCGGCGATAGCAGAACAGGTCGATCACCACGTCGCGCTTAAAACGCATGCGGTAGTCCAGGGCCAGACGGGTGACGAAGATTACCGCCTCCGGATCGTCGCCATTGACGTGGAAGATGGGGGTCTCCACCATCTTGGCCACGTCGGTGCAGTAGAAGGTGGAGCGCACGTCCATGGGGTTGCTGGTGGTGAAGCCGATCTGGTTGTTGGTGATGATATGCACCGTGCCGCCGGTGGTGAAGCCCCGGGCCTGGGACATGTTCAGGGTCTCCATCACCACCCCCTGGCCGGCAAAGGCGGCGTCGCCGTGGATGACGATGGGCAGCACCTGGTCGCCGGTATGGTCCACGCGGCGGCGCTGGCGGGCCCGTACCGAGCCCTGGGTCACCGGGTTGATGATCTCCAGATGGGAGGGGTTGAAGCCCAGGGTGATATGGGTGATGCCGCCGGGGGTCTCGATGTCGGTGGAGAAACCCATGTGGTACTTCACATCACCGGAGGCGGTTTCATGGGGGGCCTTTTTCTTGCCTTCAAACTCCTCGAACAGCTCCCCCGGTGGCTTGCCCACGATGTTGACCAGTACATTGAGGCGCCCCCGGTGGGCCATGCCAATGGCGGTCTCGCGGATACCGTTGGCGCCGGCACGCTGGATCAGTTCGTCCAGCAGGGGGATCAGGGACTCGCCCCCTTCCAGGGAGAAACGCTTCTGACCCACATAGCGGGTGTGCAGGTATTTCTCGATGCCCTCGCCGGCGGTGAGCAGGGTCAGCAGCCAGCGGCGGTTGTCGTCGGTCAGTTCAGAGTGAGCCCTGTAGCCCTCCACCCGTTCCTGAATCCAGCGCTTTTGGGTGGTGTCGGTCATGTGCATGTATTCCGAACCGACGTTGCCGCCATAGACCTCCTGCACGAAGGTAAGGATCTCACGCAGGGTCATGCGGTCCTGGATAAAGAGGGAGCCGGTGTTGAAGACCGTATCCATATCCCCGGCATCCAGGCTATGGAAGGCGGGATTCAGATCCGGCACCTCTTCCAATATCTCAAGTCCCAGGGGATTGATGCTGGCGTGCTGGTGGCCGCGCACCCGGTAGGCGTTGATCAGGCGCAGTACCGCAGCCTGTTTTTCTGCCGCGGCAGGTGAGAAATCAGCAGTTCCCTGCCTGAGCCCCGTGTTTTCTCTGGCAAGCCGTGCAAAGTTTTCCTTTACCGGTCCGTGAGGAGTGTCTGATGTGGTGCTCTGTGGTGCCTCTTCCAGCAATTGGTCAAAGCGCTTTCGCCATGTCTCTGGTACGCTTTCGGGGTCATGCAGATAGCTTTCATACAGGTCTTCGACAAAAGCCGCGCTGCCGCCATTAAAGGCGGATGATGCCCGCAGTTGATCAAGCAAGTTACTCATTGGAGACAATCGGTCCTAATTCCTTCGGGGGTCGTTAAGATTTTATTGGTTTTTCCCGCTTATTTTCTAGCCACAGCCGTTACCGGTAAATCTGCACAGCTTGTGATGTTTTTGTTTAGATAAACGAATTAAAGGAATGTTAGCACATGGCTTGGTTCACATTTCTTCTCTTGGAATCATCCAGATAGTGATATTACGATAGCGCTGGTCCGAATAGCAGAATATCATTAGTTGTAGGAGTAGCTAATGGTTGCTAGTCACATCTATGTCACAAGTAAGGGATTGCACACCGGGACAGAGGCAGGTTTGTCACACTAAAATGAAGAAGGGCGACGAGTCAGAGAAGGCAGGTGCCAAAAAGCACCCCAGCGTAAGTAAGCTGGAGGCAGACGTTGCCTATTTTGATGCCCGCCTATCCATGTTGGGTACGCCCTCTACCCAGTACCAGAAAGCACAGTTGAAGGCCTATCAAGCCCTGGAGGGGATGCTGGTGCAAAGCCTGGTGCGGGTGCGCGGCAAGTTGCTGACCCTGGCCAACGATGTGGAGCAGGAAGGGACAGAGGGAGCAGAGACCCCTGAGCCTGAGAAGAAGGAAGAGAAATAGCCGTTTCAGCTTTCTGGTTGCATAACAAAAGATGGCGCCCCCGACACGATTCGAACGTGTGACCTTCCGCTTAGGAGGCGGATGCTCTATCCAGCTGAGCTACGGGGGCATATACAGTTAAAAAGTGGTGGAGCCGAGGAGGATCGAACTCCCGACCTTCGCATTGCGAACGCGACGCTCTCCCAGCTGAGCTACGGCCCCACATATTCCAACATTGTAACACCCAATTCCGGCACCCTGGCAAGCTTGCGGCAATCGCTGAGGCTCTCTAACATGAGCATCTCTATTAACTGAAGGCTAGCCGCAGTTATGCTCGACTCCGCTCACTTGCTGTTTCCGACCTGCTTTCCCGCGTTAAGACGCCAGGCTGTGCAGAGTGTGCAGGTGAACCTTGGCTATCGCTGTAACCAGAGCTGTCAGCATTGCCATGTCAATGCGGGTCCCAAGCGTACGGAGAGCATGGAGCGGGAGAGCGTTGAACTGGTGCTGGCATTCTTGCAACGCCATAAGATTGGCAGCCTGGACCTGACCGGTGGGGCGCCTGAGCTGAATCCCCATTTCCGTTATCTGGTGGAGCAGGCCCGTAGCCAGGGCGTCAAGGTGATTGATCGATGTAACCTGACCATCCTCGAGGAGCCCGGCCAGGAGGATCTGGCCGAATTTCTCGCCGCACATCAGGTGGAGGTGGTGGCCTCACTGCCCTGTTATCTGGAGGAGAATGTCGATAGCCAGCGGGGCAATGGTGTTTATGAGAGTAGCATACGGGGGCTGCAGCGGCTTAATGCCTTGGGCTACGGCAAGGAAGATTCAGGGCTGGTGTTGAGCCTGGTCTACAATCCAGCAGGGCCCAGCCTGCCGCCGCCCCAAGCGGTGTTAGAGGCCGACTATAAGCGGGAGTTGATGGCCCGTTATGGCATTGCCTTCAATCAATTCTTTACCCTCGCCAATATGCCCATCCAGCGTTTTGGCAGTCAGCTGCTGTCACGGGGTGAATTTGACGGCTATATGCAGCTATTGCGTGATGCCTTTGTGCCGGACAACCTGTCCAGTGTCATGTGCCTCAGCCAGATCAGCGTTGATTGGCGGGGTTATCTCTATGATTGTGATTTCAACCAGATGTTGGATCTGCCGCTGGTCACCGAAGGGCGTGCCCGCACCCATATCGGAGAGCTGTTGGACAGGGACCTGGACGATACGCCGATTCGGGTAGGTGAACACTGTTATGGCTGTACGGCAGGACAGGGCAGCAGCTGTGGCGGGGCCCTGTCGGGCGGATGACCAGCAAGCTATCCATCATCATCCCCTGCCTCAATGAGGTAAAAACCGTTGGGCCCCTGCTCCATTCGCTGCAATCCCTGCGTACTGAGGGGCATGAGGTGATCCTGGTGGATGGGGGCAGTGAGGATGATACCCAAGTTCTCGCTGAACCATTGGTTGATTATCTCCTGGTGAGTGAGGCGGGTCGGGCGCGGCAGATGAATAGGGGTGCTCAAGCGGCCGAGGGTGATCTCCTTTGGTTTTTACATGCGGATACTGCTCTGCCTGATGGGGGCGCTCAGGCGGTGATCGATAGCAATGCGGTTTGGGGGCGCTTTGATGTGCGCCTTTCTGGTGCTCACCCCTTGTTGCGTCTGGTCTCTTTCATGATGAATCTACGCTCCCGCCTGACCGGGATTGCGACGGGAGATCAGGGGATCTTTGTCAGCCGTGAGGCCTTTGAACAGATCGGTGGCTTTGATGAGATCCCCTTGATGGAGGATATTGCGCTCAGCCGCTCGCTGAAGCGCCTCTCCCGCCCCCTTTGTCTGCACCAGCAACTGGTAACCTCCAGTCGGCGCTGGGAGAGCCGGGGCATTCTGCGCACCATATTGCTGATGTGGTGGCTGCGTCTGGCCTTTGCCCTGGGGGTCAGTCCACAACGCCTGGTGAGGATGTATCGTCCATGCGCTACCCCGATGCCAGAATCCTGATCTTTGCCAAGGCCCCGGAGCCCGGATTTGCCAAGACCCGGCTGATCCCGGCCCTGGGAGCAGAGGGTGCCGCGGATCTCTATGGCCGATTGCTGGCGTTCACGGTTCAGCAGGTGATTGAGGCGGATCTCTGCCCGGTCGAGCTTTGGTGTGCGCCGGACAGCCGGCATGCCCTTTTTCAACGGCTGGCCGCGCATGATGCCCTGACACTGCAGGTGCAGCAGGGTGAGGATCTGGGTGCTCGGATGCGTCATGGGGCGGAGACAGCCTTACAGAAGGCGGAGATGGTGGTGCTTATTGGCGCCGACTGTCCCCTGATGGGTGCCGCCCACCTGCAGCAGGCCTTCGCATGGCTGGCTGCTGGCGAGGATGCAGTGCTGGGGCCAGCAGAGGATGGGGGTTATGTGCTGCTCGGCCTTAAATGCAGTGAACCTCGATTATTCAACGATATCTCTTGGGGGAGTGGGGAGGTGTTGGACTGCACCCGAACACGGCTAAAGGCGTTGGGCTGGCACTGGCAGGAGCTGCCTGAGCTCTGGGACCTTGATCGCCCCAGTGATCTTAAGCGGCTGCCTCCGTTGCTACGCGGAAGTGACTAGGCCTTGGCAAGGCGGCTGGAGGCTTGGCCGCTGGAGGTTTTGCCTGAGCGCCCATAGGTTGGGGTGGAAGTATTCTTTCCCGTCAGCACATCGAGTGCCATGGCGACATTGCGTTGGGATAGGGCGACGATCCCACCATTGATTTCGTTCTGTTGCTGAAGGCTGTCAGCCAGCTGTTGAAGTTCCTGCCACTGGTTTATGACAGCGCTATCGCAATTCGGGGTCTGGAATAGCTGCTCCAGTGCTTCCCGTTCGGCGGAAAGGCCAAGGCCCACAAAAAATCCATGGCGTTGTGATAGCTGGCCCTCGAATACCTGGAGCTGTTTTAGCTTGGCCTCGCTTAGCTCGGTAATCTGTTCCGGGTCCCTGTTGCTCAGGGCTTTGTATTCCTCTTTTAGTATCCCCAATAGCTGTTGTCCCGCTGCTAACTCGGCTGTTAGCAAGCGGGACAACTGTTGCTGTTGATCAAAGGGTAACTGCATTATTTAGCCTTCCTGGGAAAATGAACGCTCTACCTCGAGCATGCCTTCGGCCGTGGTTTCAGGATTGACCTCATGACTGCCGGTGGCCAGTGCATGCTGAGTTGCCTCGACGCGCTGGGTATCCACCACTGGCAGGGAGGAGACCTGATCCCCTAATGCCTGGAGCTGAGTTGCGGAGGAGGTAAGGCTTACCCGGTCACCACTGGTGCTTGTGTTACTTTCGGTCGTAGTGGTGCCTGTCTGGCTGGTCCGATCTGTGATCTGGCTGCTGTCTGCGGTGCTATGAATGGAGCTACCTGAGCTGCCTGATATGCTGTTGATCTCTGATGCCATAGTTTTTTCCTAGCTATACTTTATCCCGAAAACCGTATCGGCCTGACCTTAAGAAACTTTAAGTGATCCACTTCACGATACGGGCGGTCGTTGTGCTCATGATTGGCCCCTGTCAAAGGGCTACCTCGACAATCCCTGGGGACCTGATGGTGGCCTCAACCACCCGTTTTGAACTGACGTTTCTTACCTTGATGCGGTCACCTGCAGCCCCGTTATCCAGGGCCTGGCCCTGCATCCTGATCTCCAATGCCCCCGGGGTGCTGGCAATGATGGTGACACGATTGCCTCGCTTTACCGCCAATGGGGTTTCGATCTGATGTGGGGTCAATACCTGTCCCCGTGGCAGGCTTCGTTTGAGCTTCTTGCCGATAGCGCCTGCTATTTCCTCTAGATATCCGCGGTGGAGGGCCGTGATGTCCTGCTCTCCCAGGGTGAGGTCTTTTTCTGTCAGCAGGGTTCCCCGGGGTAGATCCGTGGCGGCCACGACAATTGGCAGCATGATGCTGATGCTGGCTGGCACATAGAGGCTCCAGGGCGTTTGGCCACTGCAACGCACGCCAATGGTACTCCTGGCGGAATTGGCCTTGCCTGGTGGTGAAAAGGTTTCCAGTGGTTTACTGCATTGCTCCAATCGCAGGCGGCTATCCAGGCGTCCCACCTGGACCTCTGGCTGGGTCGGATACTTGCTGCTTTGGGCCAGGATGTGATTGCGAACGGCCTCCCGAATGCTGTCATGGGACTGTGTTGCACCTGCCGCCAGGGTAGGGGGCAGAACAGCCGCTGTTACGGCAAGCAGCAAGCTAAGTGGACGCCAATGATTTAATTGTCTGTTACACATCATCTTGTCACATAATTCCAAGGTGCCGGTTTTTCGGCGGTTTCTGTGGTTGCTAGATAATATGCAATTGATGTGCCGGCTTTTTTGGCGTTGGAGTTTTCATCAGGGTGTGATTGGGATTTGTGGCGGCAGGGTCGGCACAGGGGCCTTAATTCTTTCACTCGGGGTGGTGCCCTATATAGATTAAAGCTTCGTTTGGACGGGCCGTTAATGGGTCATAGCTGTGAAGTGCGTAATGGACTGCGTTATAAATTAAAGGTGGGGGAGAAAAAATGGCCGGAATTCTTGATGGCGTTGATCAACGTACCCGACTGGCTGGCCAAAACCGGTTGGAGCTTCTACTGTTTCGCCTGGCTGGCCAGCAGCGTTTCGGCATCAATGTCTTTAAGGTGCAAGAGGTCATACAGTGCCCGCCGTTGACCGCTATACCGGGATCTCATCCCGTGGTGAAGGGCATTGCCAATATGCGGGGCAAGACCATATCGGTCATGGATCTGTCCCTGGCCATTGGTGGTCCCCCACTGGAGGGTACCGATGGCCGCTTCATTATCATTACCGAGTACAACCGACAGATTCAGGGTTTCCTGGTGGGTGGAGTCGAACACATCGTAAACATGAAGTGGGAGGACATCCTGCCGCCACCCAAGGGTGCCGCCAGTGGTAGTTATATGACGGCGGTGACCCAGGTGGATGATGATCTGGTTGCCATCATCGATGTTGAAAAGGTGATGTCGGAGGTGATTGGTACCAATGAGACCATATCTGAGGGTGTGATTGATGAGAGCGTGGGCTCAATGGAGCAGCATGTACTGATTGTCGATGACTCCTCGGTTGCCCGCAACCAAGTGAAGCGCGTGGTCGACCAGCTGGGTGTAGGCTCCACCCTCTGCAATGATGGTCAGCAGGCGCTAAAGCAGCTGAAGGATTGGGTTGCCGAAGGCAAGGATCTTGCTGACTGGTTGGCATTGGTTATCTCAGACATTGAGATGCCCCAAATGGATGGTTATGCCTTGACCGCGGCAATCCGACAGGATCCGGTACTGGCGCATTTGAAGATTTTCCTGCATTCTTCACTTAGTGGTGTGTTCAATGAGGCCATGGTGCAAAGTGTTGGAGCTAATCATTTTCTTCCCAAATATGAACCGGATGAGCTGGCGGTCGTTATCCAGGACCGACTCAGAGAGCATCAGGCAGAACGTTCTCAAGCGGAATAGACTTGCTCTTAATATAGGGGCTAAGTTATGAGTCAGGGTGGCGCTCCCAGCCGTTTGGTCTTCCCTCCCGAGGATTATGAGGCCTTTAAAAAGCTGCTGCAGGAAGTGAGCGGCATCGAGCTGGGGCCGGGGAAGGAGTATCTTGTGTCCAGCCGTCTCAGCGGCATCATGCGCCAGCATGGATTGTCTTCCCTCAATGAGTTGATGCAGGCATTGGGCTCCGGTCATCAGATGCGCCTGCGCAATAGCGTCATTGATGCCATGACCACCAACGAGACCTTCTGGTTTCGTGATATGGCCCACTACCGACTGTTGGCGGAAAAGATATTTCCAGAGGCGCCAAATGGTCGCCCCTTGCGGATCTGGTCTGCTGCCTGTTCGTCCGGACAGGAGCCCTACTCCATCAGTATGCACATACAGGATTACAAGGCCCGCAATCCAGGGCGTCTGCCTGGTGGTGTGGAGATTGTGGCCACGGACATCTCGCCGACAATGCTGGAGGAGGCGCGTCGCGGGGTTTACTCCAGCATGGTGACTGCGCGTGGCTTGGATGATGAGCAACGCCGGCGTTTTTTTCAGCCCCACGCGGATGGTCTTGAGGTGCGGCCGGAGATCAGGCAGCGGGTTCGTTTTCAGGAGTTTAATCTGACCCGGGGTTTTGAGATCCTGGGACGGTTTGATGTTATTTTTTGCCGCAATGTCCTTATCTATTTCTCCGGTTCTCTAAAACAGGACATCATCAATCGTATGGCTAAGGCGCTGCACCCTAGTGGCCACCTCTTTCTTGGCTCCACAGAGTCCCTCTCTTCCCATTCCAGTTCATTCCAGATGGTGTCGGCCCATGGCGGCATTGTCTATCGCCTGAAGCAGTAGTATTCGTTTTCCTCTTGTCGGCCACCGTTTGCCGCCCAGGCGGAAAATCTTGCCGCTTTGATGCCGGCGGAGCGTGTCGTCGTCATTATTCCTCTTAAAATCAAATAGATAAAATACTGGCACGGAGTCTGCATATTGAAGGGGGACAGTAATACCCGGAGCAGATTTCGATGAAGCTTGATAACGCATTTGGTATCCATGAACAGGCACTGAGAGTACGCGCCCAGCGTGCCGAGGTGCTGGCCAATAACCTGGCCAATGCGGATACCCCGGGCTTTAAGGCGCGGGACGTTGATTTTCAGAACATGCTGAAGCAGCAGATGGTGCAGCCGGTCCGACTCAAGACCACCCATAGTGCCCACCTGCCGATCGCTGGTAATGACCTTACCCTGAATGAGCTTCGCTATCGCGTGCCCACCGCTCCCTCCCTGGATGGCAATACCGTGGATGAGCATCTGGAAAAGACTAAGTTCTCAGAGAATGCCATGGAGTATCAGGCTAGCCTGCGTTTCCTAAACGGCAAGATCCAGGGGCTGCTCCGGTCCATAAGAGGTGACTGATTATGTCCAGCATGAAGATATTTGATATTGCGGGCTCGGCCATGAGCGCCCAGAGCCAGCGTCTTAACCTGGTGGCCAGCAACATGGCCAATGTTGACAGTGTCAGCAGCAGTGTTGATGAGACCTATAAAAGCCGTCAGCCGGTGTTCCAGGCCATGGTGGATCAGATGAATCCCAAGGCAGCGGCCACCGGCGTGCGCATGCTGGGTGTGGTTGAAAGCCAGGCACCCCTGCAAAAGGAGTATGCGCCCCATCACCCCATGGCTGACGGTGAAGGCTACATCTTTCGCCCCAACGTCAACATCGTGGAGGAGATGGCCAATATGATCTCCGCCTCCCGCTCCTACCAGAACAATGTCGAGGTGGTGAACGCCGCCAAGCAGATGATGACCGGCCTGTTGCGCCTGGGCCAATAGGAGGTAAGCAGATATGAGTGTTGACAGTATTGAAAGTGATATCTATGCCAGCCTTGGCCTGACGCGCCAGGATGGGCCTGAAAGGAGTTCCAACGAACTGGCGCAAGAGGATTTCCTGAAGCTGATGGTGACCCAGCTCAAACATCAGGACCCCTTCAAGCCTATGGAGAATGGTGACTTCCTGGCCCAGATTGCCCAGTTCTCCTCGGTCTCCGGTATCGATCAGCTGAATAAGTCCTTCTCAACCCTGTCTCAGTCCATGACCTCTAATCAGGCACTGCAGGCGGGTGCCCTGGTTGATCGTGAGGTGCTGGCACCCCTTGAGTTTGGCCTGTTACCCCAGGATGGCAGCCTGAGTGGCATTGTTGATCTGCCCTCCAGTGCGGGCAACCTGGTAGTCAGCATTACGGATTCTGCCGGCGCTCTGGTGAGAGAGATCAACCTGGGTACCCAGGCTGCGGGGCAGATTGCCTTCAGCTGGGATGGCAGTACCGACAGTGGAGATTATGCTCCCCCTGGTGTCTATCAGGTGCGGGCTCAAGCGGCTGTGGGGGATGAGAATGAAGCGCTGAATACCCTGATTGCCGCCCGGGTGGACAGCGTCACCCTTGGAAGTGGTACCCAGGGCCTGAGGCTCAACCTCGAAGGCTTGGGTCCTATAGCCTTTAGTGATGTGGCTCAAATCCATTAATTAAGTTTATTTAGAGGAGATACGATATGCCTTTTAGAATTGCACTTAGTGGCCTTGATGCCGCCTCAACCGATCTTCAAGTCACCGGTCATAATATCGCCAATGCGGCCACTTCTGGTTTCAAGGAATCACGTGCCGAGTTTGCCGATCTCTATGCCAGTTCCATCCAGGATGTGAGCACCAATTCTGCTGGCCGTGGTGTCAGGGTGTCCCGGGTTGCCCAGCAGTTCAGCCAGGGCAGTATTGACTTCACGGGCAATAACCTGGATTTGGCCATCAGTGGCGAGGGCTTTTTTATCCTTGAAGAGGCAGGCAGCGATAGCACTGAATTTACACGGTCCGGCGCCTTTGCCGTTGATCGTGATGGCTTTGTGGTCAACCATGCCAATCAGCGGCTGCAGGTGTACCCCTCACCTGATGGCATCAACATCAATACCGGTGTGCTATCGGATCTGTTTCTGCCTACGGCAGCCGGAGCGCCCAGCCCAACCGCAAACGTGGATGTTGCACTCAACCTGGATGCACAGGAGCCCACGCTGACGGCCCCTTTTGATCCTACGGATTTTGATGCGACGGACCCGACCACCTATAACCACTCCACCTCCACGACCATCTATGACTCCCTGGGTGGGAACCATATTGCCACCATGTACTATGTGAAGACCGACAATCCTGGTGAGTGGAATACCTATCAATATGTGAATGGTGCAGCGGTGCAGATTAATGATACAGCTGCGGCCCCGCAGGATTATATGACCCTTCAGTTTGGTACCGATGGTCTGTTGGCAGATATCCTTGATCAGGGCGGAGTCAGTTATGCTGCGACCAACGTCACCTATCTGCCGGTCTCGCCTGACCCTGCAGCAGCCCCTATTGTATTGGCCTATGACTATAATGCGTCTACCCAGTATGGTGCCCCCTTTGGCGTCAATAACCTTACCCAGGATGGTTTTACCAGTGGCCGCCTGAGCGGCTTGGATACGGATAGCACCGGTATTGTCTACGCCCGCTTCACCAATGGCCAGTCCCTGGCCCTGGGCCAGGTGGCCCTGGCCCGTTTCAACAATCCCCAGGGTCTGCAGCAGGTGGGTGATACCAACTGGGCCCAGTCCTTCACCTCCGGTGATGTCCAGACCGGTGAGCCGGGTAGTGCCAGCCTGGGCCTGATCCAGTCCGGTGCCCTGGAGGGTTCCAACGTGGATGTGGCCTCCCAACTGGTGAACCTGATCACGGCCCAGCGTAACTTCCAGGCCAATGCCCAGGTCATCAGCACAGCGGATACGGTAACCAATGCCGTTATCCAGATGATCAGGTAGGCATGATGGTTGCATGGTTTCAGGTTGTGTGGATTCTTTGACGGAACACGCAGCCTGAAACCTGAAACCATTTAAAGGGGAACATTATGGACCGCATGCTTTATGTCGCTATGAGCGGTGCCTCCGAAACCCTGCTCGCCCAGAGCACCAATAGCCATAACCTGGCCAATTCCAATACCACGGGTTTTCTGGCGGACCTGCAACAGTTCCGCAGCATGCCGGTATTTGGTGATGGCTTCCCAACCCGGGTTTATGCCCAGAGTGAGCGCCCTCGTATTGATTTTACGCCGGGTCCCATCCACGCCACGGAGCGTGATCTGGATGTGGCGGTCAAGGGTGATGGCTGGATTGCCGTGCAGGCACCGGATGGCAGTGAGGCCTATACCCGAGCCGGGGATCTGCAGATCGATGCCAATGGCCTGCTGACCACTGGCACTGGCCTGCCGGTTATCGGTAATGCCGGACCCATTGCCATTCCGCCGGCCGAGAAAATAGAGTTTGCATCGGATGGCACCATCTCCATTCGTCCCCTCGGCCAGGGTGCCAATGAACTGGCGGTGATTGATCGTATCAAGATGGTCAACCCCGCCATTGATCAGCTGGATAAGGGTGAGGATGGCCTTATTCGCCTTAAGGACGGCACCGTTGCCGATGCGGCAGCGGATACTCAGTTGGTGGGCGGTTATCTTGAGGCAAGCAACGTCAATCTGGTGGACCAGATGGTAAACATGATTGAACTGGCCCGCCGTTTTGAAATGCAGGTAAAGATGATGAAGACGGCGGAAGAGACCGATGCCGCTTCCACCAGCCTCCTGCGACAGCAAGGGTAACCTGAATTAAATTGGCATGAAACTCGCATGAGTTTTGATTAAGTCAATTTATAGTCAGATAGACAGAGGTATAGCGCCATGTATCGACCACTCTGGATTGCAAAGACCGGCCTGGATGCGCAGCAGATGCGCATGTCGGTCATCTCCAATAACCTGGCCAACGTCAATACCACGGGTTTCAAACGGGACCGGGCGGTATTCGAAGACCTGATCTATCAGAATGTACGCCAGGTGGGAGCTCAGTCTACCGAGGATACTGAATTGCCATCCGGTCTTGCGATCGGTACCGGTGTGCGCACCGTGGCCACTGCCAAACTGCATAGCCAGGGCAACCTGCAGAAGACGGAAAACTCCTTTGACATGGCGATCCAGGGGCGGGGCTTTTTTCAGGTCTTGCATCCGGATGGCTCCATTGTCTATACCCGTGACGGTACCTTTGGCATGAGCTCCACCGGAGAGATCGTCAACTCCAATGGCTATGCTCTGGAGCCGTCGATTACCGTTCCAGATAACACCCTGAGTGTCACCATCGGTTCTGACGGTGTGGTTTCAGCCATGGTTGCAGGAAATGCGGCACCGACCCAGCTGGGTTCAATCCAGCTGGCTGATTTTATTAACCCAACCGGTCTTGAAGCGGTTGGGGATAACCTGTTTCGAGAAAGCGGTGCCAGTGGTGCGCCCCAGGTTACAACGCCGGGTCAGGATGGTACGGGTACCATTCTGCAGGCGTTTTTAGAGGCCTCCAACGTCAATGTAGTGGAGGAGCTGGTGAACATGATCGAGACCCAGCGTGCCTATGAAATGAACTCCAAGGCCATCTCCACGACGGATGAGATGCTCTCTTATGTGAACAACCAGCTCTAATAGCCAGTCATTGACTGCAATGGGCTGAAGGAGAGTAAGCATGAATAGACCAGCTGCAATGATTATCGCCATGCTAGTGGCTACCCTGCTGGTCGGCTGTAATTCCGCACCCAAACGTGATCCGCAATATGCACCGGTGCGCCCTGTGGTATCGGCTCCACCCCCGCAAAGTAACGGCGCCATCTATCAGGCCGGCTATGGCATTACCTGGTTTGAGGATATGCGTGCTCGCCGGGTAGGGGACATGCTCACCATCAAGCTGGCTGAGCAGACAGATGCCTCAAAATCGGCCAGTACCGATGTGACTAAAGCCAATAGCAACTCCATTACCAATCCCACCATCCTTGGCATGTCACCGGATTTCAAAGTGCCCGGTCTTCTGCCCCTGGCGGGTACTCCTTCCCTGGCGACTGAGTTGGGTTCAAGCCACAGCTTTGCTGGTGAGGGAGATAGTGACCAAAGTAATAAGTTGACCGGTGATATTACGGTGACTGTTATCGAGGTGCTGCCCAATGGATATATGGTGGTGCGCGGTGAGAAACGTATTGGCATCAATCAGGGCAATGAGTACATCAAAGTGTCGGGCATCGTACGCCCGGCGGATATCGATTCCACCAATACGGTGATCTCTACCAAGCTGGCTGACCCCACAATTGTGTATGTGGGTGACGGTCCGGTGGCGGATGCCAATGTGATGGGCTGGCTGGCCAAGTTCTTTATCAGCGCCATCTTCCCGTTCTAACTGAGGAACAGGTTATGAAACCTCGGCAAAAAGAGTATCAGGCACCTCCAGCGACCAAACGGGCTGTCGGCAAAAATCTGCACTTCCTCGGCTTGGCTGTGGCGGTGCTGTTGATTGGATTTTTGGTTGGCCCAGCACAGGCGGAGCGCATCAAGGATCTGTCCTCCATTGCCGGTGTGCGCAGCAACCAGCTGCTGGGGTATGGTCTGGTGGTCGGCCTGGACGGTAGCGGTGACAAAACCAACTCGTCCCCCTTCACCGAGCAGAGCCTCAAGACCATGCTGACCCGCCTCGGTGTGGTAGTGCCGCCGGGTACCCAGATTAAACCCAAGAATGTGGCGGCGGTTACGGTGCATGCCGATCTACCGCCTTTTGCCAAGCCGGGCCAGACCATTGATATCACAGTCTCCTCCATCGGTGACGCCAAGAGTCTGCGTGGCGGCAGTCTGTTGATGACACCCCTCAAGGGTGCCGACGGTAAGATCTATGCGATTGCCCAGGGCAATCTGGTGGTGGGTGGCCTGAGTGCCTCCGGTGGTGATGGTTCCAAGATCGCCATCAATATCCCCAGCGTTGGCCGCATACCGAATGGCGCCTCGGTGGAGCGTTCGGTGCCTTCGCCCTTTAGCCAGGGTGGCACGCTGACCCTCAATCTCAACCAGTCGGACTTCACGACGGTGCGGCGTATTAGCGATTCCATCAATGAGGCCATTGGTCCCGGCACAGCAAGACCGCTGGATGCGACCTCTGTCCAGGTCAATGCGCCTATGGATCAGGGGCAGCGGGTGAGCTTTGTCTCTCTGATTGAGAATCTCCTGGTTACACCGGGGGAGGGCGCGGCTCGGGTGATCGTCAATTCCCGTACCGGTACCGTCGTCATCAACAGCCAGGTGCGTGTATCACCAGCGGCGGTTTCCCACGGAAGCCTGATCGTTACCATCAGCGAAGAGATGCAGGTCTCCCAGCCTGAACCTTTTTCTGCTGGTGTTACCACGGTGACGCCATCAACGGAGGTGACGGTCGAAGAGGAGGGGAGCCGCATGTTCGTCTTCAATCCCGGCATTACCCTGGATGAGCTTGTACGGGCGGTCAATGAGGTTGGGGCAGCCCCCAGTGATCTGGTCGCCATCTTGGAAGCGCTTAAGCAGGCCGGTGCCCTGCGGGCTGAACTGATCATTATCTGATGAATACCTCCAGTGCCAGCGTCTATACGGATTTTCAGGGCCTCGCCGGGTTAAAGGCCGAGGCCAGGAAGGACTCCGCTGGTTCCCTGGACGAGGTTGCTCGTCAATTTGAATCCCTGTTCATGCAGATGATGCTCAAGGGTATGCGCCAGGCAAGCATGGGTGAAGGGATCATGGATAGTGATCAGAGCCTGTTCTACCGGGATATGTATGACCAGCAGCTGGCGCTGCATCTGGCAGAGAGTGGTGGCCTTGGACTTGCTGAGGTCATCAAGCGCCAGTTGGGTGGTGCGGAGGGGGTGTCTGCTGAAGCCAAGGGGCAGAGCCTGATTGATTACCGGCGGCAGGCGATACCCTTGGTATCCGGATTGCCAGGGGTAAAGTCTGCCCAGGGAGCAGGTGCACCCTCGAACATAGAATCTGAATTTAGCTCCCCCGAGGAGTTTGTGCAGCGCCTATTGCCCATGGCGAGAGAAGCGGCGGCTCGTCTCGGGCAGGAACCACAGGTACTGATTGCCCAGGCCGCGCTGGAAACCGGCTGGGGCCGCAATGCCATTCGGAGCGGTGACGGCGCCAATAGCCACAATCTCTTTGGCATCAAGGCCGACCAGCGCTGGTCCGGAGATCGGGTAACGGTGCCGACCCTGGAGTTTGAGGGGGATGTGCCGGTGCGGCGTCAGGCCGCATTTCGCGCTTACGGCTCCTTTGATGAGAGCTTCCGGGATTATGTAGATTTCATCCAGGGCAATCCACGTTATCAGGGTGCGCTGGCTGCACAGGATGGACGTGCCTATCTGGCGGGTTTGCAGGAAGCGGGTTATGCCACAGACCCTAAATATGCGGAAAAGATCGGTGACATTATGGGGCGGTTGAAGGGGCTGGAGCCGCTGGCTCAACTCAAGATTTCAACCGGGCAGCCGCTATAAGGCTAAGCCTAAGAGACGGTATTGATATAGCGAATTAGACTAATGGCGAGCCTTCTTAACACAGGACTTTCAGGGTTATTGACGTTCCAGCGC
>Ga0316190_10000373_pt1 | contig 30559 bp, 28 predicted proteins | sample Eddworburrow2_MG_FD_204929 | JGI IMG/M metagenome (GOLD analysis project Ga0316190, IMG submission 204929) | Coastal sediment microbial communities from Maine, United States - Eddy worm burrow 2 | ecosystem: Environmental > Aquatic > Marine > Coastal > Sediment | place: USA: Maine | collected... | reverse complement strand
ACCGGATTCGTCACGCCCCCCATCATCGGACCGGCGACACCTGGTGCATCTACCCCACCTACGACTGGGCCCACGGCCAGTCAGATGCCCTCGAGGGTGTCACCCACTCGCTGTGCACCCTCGAGTTCGACAGCCACCGTCCCCTCTACGACTGGTTTCTCGAGCATCTGGACCTGCCCGGTGATCAACCGCGCCAGACCGAGTTCGCCCGCCTCGACCTGACCCACACCGTCTTGTCCAAACGCAAGCTGGCCGAGATGGTGGCCCAAGGCCAGGTCAGCGGGTGGGACGACGCTCGTATGCCGACCCTGCGGGGACTGAAGCGGCGCGGCTACCCGCCCGCCGCGATCCGAGCGTTCTGTGGTCATATCGGGGTGGCCCGCATGAACGGCACCCACGAGATCGAGCTACTCGAGTCGTTTGTGCGGACCGAGCTGAACCGCACCGCTCAGCGGCGCATGGCTGTACTTCGGCCTCTGCGCGTCGTGCTGGAGAACTATCCCGAGGGTCAGGTCGAGCAACGAGAAGGGGTGAACAACCCTGAAGACGCCGCCGACGGTACCCGCGCTATCCCCTTCTCGCGCACGCTCTACATCGAGCGCGACGACTTCATGGAAGAGCCGGCGCCCAAGTACTACCGGCTGGCGCCCGGCCGCGAGGTCAGGTTGCGGTACGGATACTTCATTACCTGCACCGACGTGATCAAAGACGACGACGGCGAGATCGTCGAGCTGAGGTGCACCTACGACCCGGAGACCGCGGGTGGCCAGGCGCCCGATGGTCGCAAGGTCAAGGCCACGATCCACTGGGTGTCGGCCGCTCATGCCCTCGATGCCCGGGTCGCGCTGTACGAGCGCCTCTTCAGCGAATCGCATCCATCGAGCCATGAAGACCGCGACCCGCTGGAGTTCCTTGATGCCGACTCCCGGGAGATGATCGAGGGGGCCAAAATCGAACCGGCGCTCGGGGCGACAACACCGGGCGAGGTTGTGCAATTCGAGCGGCTCGGCTACTTCGCCGCCGACCTCGATGAGCCGATGCTGTTCCATCGCACCGTCGGCCTGCGCGACGAATGGGCTCGAATCCAGAAACGGAAGGGCTCCGGCCCCCGACGCTGAGCCGATGACGGCAGGGCTGAGAGCATGACAACAGGACCGGCGCCGGACGCTGAAGTGGGTGTGGGTCCCCATCCGGTGCCCTGGCCCACCGATGCTCGCTACGACCCGGAGCTACTGGAGCAGGGTGATCGACGCAACGTCGTGGACCGCTTCCGGTATTGGAACGTGGCCGCCATCGTCGCCGACCTCGACACCCGTCGGCACGCATTCCACGTCGCTATCGAGAACTGGCATCACGATCGCAACATTGGCACCGTCGTGCGCACGGCCAACGCCTTTCTCGCCGCCGAGGTCCATATCGTCGGCCGACGCCGCTGGAACCGCCGCGGGGCGATGATGACCGACGTCTACCAGCACGTCCGCCACCACGAGACGATCGACGAACTGGTCGGCTGGGCCCACGATCGATCTCTGGCCCTCGTCGGTATCGACAACCTCCCGGGCGCCGAGCCCCTCGAACAGGTCCGGTTACCGGAACACACCCTGTTGTTGTTCGGCCAGGAGGGCCCCGGCCTCTCCGAACCGGCACGCGCCGCGGTCCAGCGCATCTGTTCGATCAGCCAGTACGGTTCTACCCGGTCAATCAACGCCGGAGTCGCGGCCGGAATCGCGATGCACACCTGGATCCGCCAACACGCCGATCCGGGCACCGCCAACCCGTAAGCGAGGGGTCGACGAACTGAAGCGCTCGGCTCAGGGGTTTTCCGGGGAGCTGTGCGACTCGATATGGATCACTGGTACCGACAGTCGCCGGCGAACGCGCGAGGGAAGGTCGGTGGAAATCCAGCGACTCGTGCCGGCGGGCAGGGTGGAGATGAGAACCTCCTCGGTCGGGGCGCGCTGCACCGCCACCTCGGTGGCGGTCAACGGGTCCGACGAGCCGATCTCCCCCGTGGCCCGCACGTCGAGCTCCTCGAACCGGGCGAGCTGGCGTTCCAGTCGCGAGCGGGCATCGGCGAGGTTGGCGTCGCCCCTCAGTGGCACCACGACATGGAACTCGATCGGCACTTCCTGGTCGGCGCGCTCGGTGATGGCTGCCATCAGCTCTGGGCCCGCCAGGGTCTGATTGGCCACGATCACGTATCGACGGGTCGAGCGGGACCGACGCTGGAGGACCGGGGCCAGCCAGCCGGTCTCCATCCGCTCGAGAGCCAGCTCGCTCCCCCGCGCGCCGAGAATGTCCGCTCGGGTGCAGATCCCCACCAGCTGATGGTCCTCGGTCACGGGCAGATGGTTCACGTCCTCGTTGACCATCAACTGCAGGGCGTCGACCAGGCTCGCGTCGGGGCCGATCGTGACCACGTCATGGTTCACCACGTCGACCAGCAAGGCATCGGGGTCAAAGTCCTCGGCCAACAGGTCCGAGCGGCTCACGATCCCCACCACCCGGTAGTCCTCGTCGATCAGCGGATAGGCCCCCCGACCATGACGGATGATCCCCAGCGCCGCCTCCTCCACCGTCGCGGTGATAGGCAGGCTGTCAACGGCCCGATTCATCACGTCTCCGACCGCGGTCGTGCGGAAAGCATCGGCCTTGAGCTCGCCCCCCACCCGTATGCCGCGACGACTCAGCCGCTCGGTGTAAAGGCTCTCCTCGGACATGTTGGTGAAAACCAGCGCGGCCAGGACCGATGAGAGCATCAGTGGTGGCATGACATCGAAATCGCGGGTCAGTTCGAACACGAAGACGATGGCGGTAAACGGTGCACGGGCCACCGCCCCAAAGGTCGCAGCCATAGCCACCACGGCGAAGGCCGTGCCCGAACCTTCCTCGAGGCCGGGTATGACCAAATCGAAGACCGAGGCAAACAACCCACCGAAGGTGGCGCTCATCAACAACACCGGGGCGAGGGTGCCCCCCGAGGTGCTCGACGCCAGCGCGATCCACCAGGAGAACAGCTTGGCGGCGAGGATTCCGACCAGCACCCCCAACGAGAACTCCGTGCGGAAGACCCCTTCGATCACGTCGGTCCCGACGCCCAGCGAGCGGGGTTCGAGCAAACCGATGGCGGCGAATCCAGCCGCGCCGATCAGGGGGTGCCAGAAGAGCGGGATGGGCAGACTCCGGAACAGCGCTTCGAACCGGAACAGGCCCTTGGCGATCAGCACGGCGAGCAGGCCGCAGCTGAGCCCGAGAATGGCGTAGAGCGGAAGATTTTGTAGGCCGGCGTAGTCATGCTCGGGGACCTTGAACAGGGGTCCGTCGTCGAACAACGCCGTATGAATGCCACCGGCGATGCTGGTGGACACCACGAGCGGTATCAGCGATCGCATCGACAGCTCGAACAGCAGTAGCTCGATGGCGAGTAGCACCGAGGCGAGCGGCGACCCGAACGTGGCCGCCATACCGGCCGCTGCGCCCGAGGCGAGTAGAATCTTGCGCTCCGATGGTGAGACATCGATGAACTGACCGACGAGCGAGCCGATCGCGCCGCCGGTGACGATGATCGGCCCCTCGGCGCCAAAGGGTGCGCCGGTACCGACCGCGACGGCGGTGGACAGCGGCTTGGCGATCGCGGCGCGCGGCTGGATCCTGCTCTGACGCCGGAGTACGGCCTCCATCGTCTCGGGTATGCCATGGCCCCGGATCACCGGCGCCCACATGGCCATGAGGCTGACCACCAGCGCGCCGCCGATGGCGGCGATCGGCAGGCGGGGGGAGGCGTCGAGCTCCGAAAGCGAAGGGATCTCGCCCCATTCGACGCGACCGAGCAAGGCCACGTTGGTTATGAACGCTATGCCGCGCACGAGCAAGTACGCCGCGCCGCCCGCGGCGAAACCAATGCCGACAGCGAGAATGATCAGCAGGATCAGGCGGCGCGAAGCTGCCGATATGCGCACGCTCATCCTCTCAATCGCCGGGCTACCAACGGACCCTATCGGGAGCGATCGACCTGGCGACAGCGGGGCGTGACGCCAGACGTAAATCGCCGTGCCGGCGGACCGGGTCCTCGGTGACAGATGCCACCGGCCCACGCCGAAGCGCCGAATCCCCGTTACGTTCGATTGGTGCCCCCTGATACCACCGACCGCGCCAATGTCTCCTCGTCCACCCGGGGCACCGAACCCGAGGTGCCGTTGCGCAACCTCGGTGGCCCGTCGGGCACGGGCCTGGGCGCGCCGGCACCGGGCGGCTTCAAGCACGGTATGCGGGCCTTTCGGCACCGCGATTTCCGCCTGTTCTTCGGCGGCGCACTGGTCTCGAACACCGGAAACTGGCTCCAGAACCTGACGGTGCCGTTCGTGCTCTTCGAGCTCACCCAGAGTGCGTTCTGGGTGGGTCTGGCCACCTTCGCGCAATTCATTCCCGCGGTCGTACTCGGTCCCCTCGGCGGTTCACTCGCCGACCGGCACCGCCGGCGAACCGTGCTGCTCATCAGCCAGACCCTCATGGCCGTGGCGGCGGCCGCCCTGTGGATCGCGTGGGCCGGCGGCGTGCGGAACCCCACCGCCATCGTCCTGATCACCGCGACCACCGGCGTGTTCTCCGGGGTGATGGTGCCCGCGTGGCAGGCCTTCGTGCCCTCGTTGGTGCCGCGGGAGGACCTGCGCTCGGCCATCACGTTGAATTCGACCCAGTTCAACGCCGCTCGGGCCTTTGGCCCGGCGTTGGCAGGAATTCTGCTCGCCACCCTCGGACCGAGCTGGGCTTTTCTGATCAACACCGTCTCGTTCGTCGCCGTGATCGCCGCTCTGTGGCTGATCCGACCGGCAACGTCCGTCAAGGCCGCCGCGCCGGCGGGTGGCATCCTGCGCCAGTTCGTCGAGGCGCTGCGCTATGTGCGATCCCAGCCGGGCATCTGGCTCGGGATCGTGGCCTCGGTGCTCGTCGCCGCGCTCGGCAACCCGGTCACCCAGTTCACGGTGGTATTCGCGGAGACCGTCTACCAGGCCGAGGCGCGGATTCTCGGACTGCTGGCGGCAGCGATCGGTATCGGAGCCGTGGTCGCCGCCCCCTTTCTCAGCGCCTGGGAGGAACGGATAAGCCGCGCCGACGCCGTTCGCTGGGGGTTACCGGCCTATGGGGTGGCGATCACCGCGTTCGGTCTATCGGGGACATGGCCGATCGGGTTCGTGGCCCTGCTGTTCGTGGGCGGCGGCTTTCTCGCGGTCATCGCGTCGAGCAACACCGCGGTGCAGATCATCGTCGCGGACCGCATGCGAGGCCGGGTCATGGCTACCCGGGTGATGGCGTTCACCGCCGCGTTTCCGATCGGGGCGCTGATCCAGGGTTGGCTGATCGACCTGTGGGGGCCCCGCCAAACGATCAGTGCCGCCGGACTGCTGCTCACCGCCATCGCGTTGGGTCTTGCCACCAGGCCGGGTCTCCTCGCCCGGCTGAACGATGGTCCCGATCAGACCGAAGTCGGTCCCTGACCGGCCACCGCCACCAGGTCACTCACCGGCCGGGCGCGGGGATCGGTCAGCCGCCCCACGGGGTGCCGAAGCTGTCCAGGTAGGCCATCTCCGCGGGCGGCTTGCGGGTGATCGGTCCGTGACCCCGGCCGACGGGATAGCCGATGGGGACCATGGCGGCCGTCGCCCACTCCTTCGGGATGTCGAGAGCCTGTTGCACGTCACCTTCGCGCAGGCAGTGCAGGGTGGTGAGAGTGCAACCCAACCCCTCGGCCACACAGGCGAGCATGGCATTCTGAACCGGCGGATACACCGACCCGCCGCCGACCAGGGAGATGCGATCGAGCTTGATGTCGGTCACCGCCATGTACCGAAAGTCAGCAATGAACATCAGGATCGCGGGGGCCTTGGCCAGGTCCCGCGCCAGCACATCACCAGCGTCGAGAATGCGCGTCCACCGCTCCCGTTCCTCGGGGTTCATCGCCTCCATCCGCTTCACGTAGCCCACCCGGTACCGGGCCCACTCGGGTTCGTAGATCTCCTGGAGGGCCTGCTTGCGCTCCTCGTCTCGGACCACGATCACCCTCCACGGCTGCTGGTTGCCACCGGTCGGGGCCCAGCACGCGGCCTGGAGCACCCGTTCGAGGACATCGTCGGGAATGGGATCGGGCCGCAGACGCCGGACCGCGCGCAGGGTCGACATCGTCTCGTAGAGATCGTGATCGGTCATGGCTGCGACCGTAGCGAATCAGCACCGACCACGTAGGACCAGCCGACAGCCGGCTCTTACAGGGCGATGCCCTTGCGGTCGACCTCGGCCTCGCGCTTGTCCCGCCGCTTGGTGGTGCAGATCCGGTGCTTGATCCGCCAACCGTCGGGGGTGCGAACGAGCATGTCGTAGTAACTGGCGGTCGCGGCCCGTCCCTTTCCCAGCAGGGCGACGATGCGCGACCGCATCTGAGCGCCGTCACCATCGGCGTCGGCGTAGATGTTGGTCATCATGTGCGTCTTGGGGTGCGCCGCCTCGGACTCCATGAAGGCCTTGATGTCGTCCAGACCGGTGCAGACCCTCGACCCCACGCCCGTGAGGTCGAACACGGCGTCAGTGGTAAAGACCCGATCGAGCGCATCCCAATTCCGGTCGTCGATGGCGTCGCCATAACGGCCGGGCAGTTCGTGGATCTCAACCCGGTCGGCGACCGACAGGTCTCGCGGTTCGGACATGTCCCCATACCTCGGCTCGGACGTCGAAAACTCGCGCCACCCTAGCCCCAATCTCTCAGTGCGTCAGCTGCCATCGCCGCGCTGAACGCCGGCTGGCCGACCATTGCAACGATCGCACGGTGGCCGAGGTGCGGGACAACGTCGATGACCCGCGTGTAACCATCATCGAGACGGTCGACAACCCCACCGCAAGGCCGGAGCGTCGCTGAGCCGCTCTTTGTAAGCTTCGGCGTTCTCAAGCGGGTGGTAGTTGTAGACACCGACCTCTTGCAGGATACGTTCGTCGTCGAGATCGATCAGGTCGTCGGCGGTCGCTCCACCCGCGGCTCGAAGTTGCACAACTTCGGATCGCAGACGTTTGATCTCATCACGTAGTCCTTCAGTTGTTTGATCTCTCGGCGGAGACGGACACTCCGGAGCTACCACAACCGGAGGAGCATCGCTCGTGGCAGAGCTATCGAACGCGACCTCTGGCTCGATCGGGGTCGGCGGAGCTTCCGGATCGGGTAGCCAGAGCTGCCATCCATCAGGCATCGAGGGCCAGTTCGGGTCAGGCTTCCAGCCATCTGGAGGCGACCAACCTGGCGGAGGTGTCGGCCAGCCCGGGGGCGGGTTGATGGTATGTGAGTCCATGTCGCTAGCCACTGGCGCCCAGACCGAGTCGAAACCCATCCGTTCGGCCCGGCCCGTCATCTCGACCGGTGGTCGCAGATCGCAGTCGGCCCGGCCGTGGTCGGCAACATCTCGGGTGGGGACCAGTACGCCGATCCCGGTCATGGCCCGACCATGATTGATGAGCCAGACCCAGACTTCTCAACCCGGGGGGGTGAACACGCCGAGAACCCCAATGGAGCAAACCTGACGAAAGGCCCCCATCATGAGAAGCCCAGCATTCGCGCGCGGCACCAACCGCAGCCCATCCCTCCGCCGACTCGGCCTGCTCGGAGCTCTGTGCTCGGTGGCGTTGACCGCGGTGATGCCCACCGCTCCCGCCGCGGCAGACCCCATCTTCCAGGTCGCCTCGACCGACATGGTCTTGGTCGAGCTGTCAGCCGACAGCCAGGACGTCGAGGCCAGCGGGGCCAACCTTCCCATCCTGCTCGTCATGGGCGTACTGGATGCCCACGCGACCGTGGTCGTGACCGACACCACCACTGGCACCGCGACGGCTGGCACGGACTACTCGTTCGCCTCACCCCAGACCGTCATCATCCCTGCCGGGACCTACGACGGGACCGCAGCTACCGCGATCGCCATCCCCACCCTGGCCATCATCGACGACAGCGATGGGGAACCCGACGAGACGATCGTGCTCGAGCTGACCGTAACCCCGTCACCGGTCTCCGGCGATGGGCTGGTCCTCGGTGACGCCAACGATGACGAGCAGACAACTTCGACGGTGACGTACACCATCGTCGACGACGACGCCGCCACGACCACTACGACCACGACTACCGTGGACGGAGCGGTGAGCCCCAATGTGGAAACGACCAGGCTCGCTTTCACCGGAGCCTCATCGACCCGCCTACTCGGCCTCGGCGCACTCCTCCTCGCCGCCGGCGCTGCGGTGGAGGTCACCCGACGGCGCCTGGCCAAGCGATAGATCGACCCCCGACCCCAATTTCGTCCACAGGAGAACCGTGATGCAGCTGGGAATGGTCGGACTCGGACGGATGGGCGCCAACCTGGTGCACCGGCTCGTCGCCGCCGGACACGAATGTGTCGTGTATGACCAGGACCGCTCAGCGGTCGATGCGTTGTCCGGCCCTGGGATCATTGGGATCGAGGATCTGGCCGGTTTCGGTCCGGCCCTCGAGCCGCCCCGAGCGGTATGGATCATGGTGCCGGCGGCGGTCACCGGAACCGTCGTCGAGAACGTGTCCCGGCACCTCTCGGCAGGCGATGTCGTCATCGATGGCGGCAACAGCTACTACCAGGACTCGGTACGGCAGGCCGCCCACCTGGCCGAGGCAGGCCTCATCGGGCTCGACGTGGGCACCAGCGGCGGGGTGTTCGGTCTCGAACGGGGCTTCTCGCTGATGATCGGCGGTGATCAGGCCGCCGTCGATCGTCTCAGCCCGATCTTCTCGGCCCTGGCCCCCGGGGTCGAAGCCGCCGAGCGGACCCGGAACCGAACCGGGGAGCCGGCCCCAGAGGAAGAGGGCTGGTTGCACTGCGGGCCCGCCGGGGCCGGACACTTCGTCAAGATGGTCCACAACGGGATCGAATACGGAATGATGGCCGCCTACGCCGAGGGGATGAACATCATCCGCCATGCCGGCGCCGGCCGGGACAATCGCGAGGCCGACGCCGAGACCGCGCCCATGGCCGACCCGGAGATGTACCAGTACCAGCTCGACCCGGTCGCCATCTCCGAGGTCTGGCGTCGAGGCAGCGTCATCTCGTCCTGGCTGGCGGATCTCACCGCGGCCGCCTTGCACGACGACCCGGCCCTCGAGGGCTTTTCGGGCCATGTGTCCGATTCGGGCGAGGGACGCTGGACCGTGCTCACCGCCATCGAGGAGGGCGTCCCAGCCCCGGTGATCTCATCCGCGCTGTATTCGCGCTTCGCCAGCCGGGGTCGTGACGACTTCGCCAACCGGGTGCTGTCGGCCATGCGCCAGGAGTTCGGCGGGCACAGGGAGAAGCGGTGAGCGCGACGGGGACTCGTTCCGACGCTCTCGTCCTGTTCGGCATCACCGGGGACCTCGCCTACCGGAAGCTGTTCGCCGCGCTGTACGACCTGGTGGCGGGAGGGATCCTCGACGTACCCATCATCGGCGTCGCCTCGACCGCGCTGGCCATGAAGGCCGACGACGTCAGCCGGCTCGACCTGAAGATCGCGGCCGGCCCCCTCCCCCGTCATCGCCGGTGATCCGAACCTGATCAATTTTCGGTACTTCTTCACCCGGAAGCTGACCTTCATCAAGGAGTCCGACCCCGTGGTGGTGTCGCCGGGCGGAGGCCACGCCGCTCCTCACCCCACCGGACTCGCCCATGTGGTCAACCCCGGGCTCGGCACCGACGAACCCGAATAGGAGATCGACCCGAAACCGACCACTAACCTCCGACGGCATGGACACGGAGAACAGTGCGGGGCCGAGCGGACCCGACCCCGAATTCGCAGGCCGCATCGGGCGGATCGTCGATGACTCCGAACCCTGGTGGCCCGCACCGCCGTCCCCGCCGGGGGACTCGCCCAACATCGTGGTGATCGTGCTCGACGACACCGGATTCGCCCACCTCGGCTCGTACGGCTCGACCCTCGCCACGCCGAATATGGACCGTCTGGCCGCGGGCGGGATTCGCTACACCGGCTTTCACACCACGGCGTTGTGCTCACCGTCACGGGCCGCTCTGCTCACCGGGCGCAATCATCACACGGTCGGCATGCGCGGGATCTCGAACTGGGACACCGGTTACCCCCACATGCGCGGCGCGGTCACGCGACGGGCCGCCATGTTGCCCGAGATCCTTTCCGATCACGGCTACGCGACCTACGCGGTCGGCAAATGGCATCTGGCGCCTATGGTCGAATGCTCCGCCGCGGGCCCCCACGACAACTGGCCGCTGCAGCGAGGCTTCGATCGTTACTACGGCTTCTTGCAGGGGGAGACCGACCAATTCCATCCGGAGCTGACCGTCGACAACCATCACATCGATCCGCCGGCCACCCCCGAGCAGGGCTACCACCTCTCCGAGGACCTGGTCGACCATTCGATCGAGATGATCGACGACCTCAACGCGGTGCTACCCGAGCGCCCCTTCCTGTTGTGGTTGGCCTTCGGGGCCACCCACTCCCCCCATCAGGCCCCGGCGGAGTATCTCGAACGCTGGCGAGGCCGCTTCGACGACGGCTGGGACGAGGCCCGCCGCACCTGGTTCGAACGCCAACAACAGATGGGGATCGTGCCGCCGGGCACCCGGCTCGCGGACCGCAACCGGGGGGTACTGCCCTGGGATGAGTTGAGCGACGACGAGCGGCTCTTCGCGGCCCGACTCCAAGAAGCGTTCGCCGCCTTCCTGGAACATACCGATGATCAGATCGGACGCCTGGTCACCCATCTCGAAACGATCGGCAAGCTCGACGACACCATGATCGTGCTGTTGTCCGACAACGGGGCCAGCCAGGAGGGCGGCCAGCACGGCGTCATGGACGAGATGAAGTACTTCAACGGGATGACCGAAGATGTGGCGAGCATCGTCGCCCACCGCCTCGACGAGATCGGTGGACCGCACAGCCACACCAACTTCCCGTGGGGGTGGGCCCAGGCCGGAAACACGCCCCTTCGTTGGTACAAGCAGAACACCCACGGGGGTGGGATCCGCGACCCTCTCATCATCCATTGGCCGAACCGCATCGCCGACCGCGGCGCCATACGCCACCAGTTCGCCCATGTGAGCGATCTACTCCCGACCGTTCTGGACATCACCGGCATCGTGGCGCCCGATCGGGTCGGCGAGTACGACCAGCTCCCCATCACCGGCCACAGTCTGGTGCCGACGTTCGACGACGCCGACCACCGGCCCGAGCCACGTACGCAGTACTTCGAGATGCTCGGCCACCGGGGCATCTGGGTCGACGGCTGGAAAGCGGTGACCCGCCACCGCCTGCGAGATGCGTTCGACGATGACCGCTGGGAGTTGTATCACCTCGACGAGGACTTCTCCGAGATCGACGACCGGGCCGCGACCGAACCCGAACGGCTCAAGGCCATGATCGACCTCTGGTGGTCCGAGGCAGAAACGCACGGCGTACTTCCCCTCGACGGGCGCATCAATCAGCTCTTTGCCGCACCGGCCCGGCCCGGTTCGCCCCACGCCGGCGGGCGCTACGTCTATCGGCCACCGATCTCGCACCTGCCCTCTGATGTCGCCCCGCCGACCGGGGCTCGGCCCTGGTCCGCGGTCGCCGACATCGAGATTCCCGCTGAGACCAACGGGGTGATCTTCGCCCGCGGGGGCCACGGTTCAGGCCTGGTCTTGTACCTGAACAACGGCCTGCCGACCTTTCACTACAACGCGTTCGGCCACCACCATGTGCTCGCGTCGCCAGGGGCACTACCGGAGGGTCGGCATCTGCTCGGCCTGCGCTTCGAGCGGGCCGGTGAGGGTGGCCGATTCGTCATGAGCACCGGCCGACCCGACACCGAGCCGAGCGATGTCGCCAGCATGGAGATCGACTCGGTCATCCGCATTCTCAGCTCGATCGGCATGGACATCGGCTGTGACCGACTCTCGCCCGTATCCGAGGCCTACCTCGCGCCGGCCCCGTTCGAAGGCACGATTCACACGGTGAGCTTCGAGGTCAAGCGCGGCCGATCGGCCGCCGACGTCGAGGCACAAGCGCGTCGCGACCTGTCCCAACAATGAACACCGACCTGCTCGACGAGCTGACGGCACGGCTCCCGCACGGACGGATCCAGACCGATCCCGATGTCGTGGCATCCTATGGCCAGGATCGGGCCGTGTTCGAAGGGGCCGGCACCGCGGCCGTGCTGGTCAGCCCCGAGACCACCTCCGAGGTCGTGGCCGTGGTCGAGGCGGCCAATGCTGTCGACGTCCCGATCGTGCCCCGCGGGGCCGGCACCGGTCTGGTCGGGGGAGCCAACGCCGTCGATGGGTGCGTGATCCTGTCACTCCACCGCATGACCAAGATCCTCGATATCGATGTCACGAACCGGACGGCGCGCCTGCAGCCCGGCGTGATCAACCATGACCTGAAGGCCGCGGTGGCCAGGGCGGGCTTGTTCTACCCACCCGACCCCGCGTCGTTCGAGATGTCGAGCGTCGGCGGGAATGTGGCCACCAACGCGGGCGGGCTGTGCTGTGTGAAATACGGCGTGACCCGCGACTATGTGATGGGCCTCGAAGTCGTCCTCGCGTCCGGCGAGATCATGCGCACCGGCCGGGAGACGATAAAGAGCACGACCGGGTTGGATCTGACCGGACTGTTCGTCGGATCCGAAGGCCTGCTCGGCATCATTACGGAGATCCTGGTCAAGCTGGTGCCCGCGCCGCCACAACCGAGAACCGCGGTCGCCTACTTCAACGAGCTGAAGCCCGCCGGCGCAGCGGTCGCCGAGATCTTTCGCGCCGGGCACGAACCGGCACTGATGGAGGTCATCGACCAAGCTGCCCTGCGACAGGTGGACAAGGTCTACAACATGGGGCTCGACACCGACGCCGCCTGCCTCCTGCTCATGCAGACCGCCGGCGACCATGACGACGAATCGATTCGGGGCATAGCGTCGATCTGCGAGGCCAACGGCGCCACCTTCGTGCACCATGTGTCGGACCCCGACGAGGGCGACATGTTCATCGAGGTTCGCCGTCGGGTCTGGCCCGCATTGGAGAAGTTGGGTAAGGCTCTGCTGCCCGAGGATGTGGCCGTCCCCCGGGAGCGGCTGGCCGAGCTCCTGGCCGGCATCGTGACCATCGGTGCGAAACACCGGATCGACCTGCCCACCATCGGCCATGCCGGCGACGGGAACATGCACCCCCTGTTGGTCTTCGACGGAAACGATCCCGACGAGGTCGCTCGGGCGAAGGCCGCGTTTGGTGACATCGTCGGGCTCTCCCTACGCTTGGGAGGCACGATCGCCGCGGAACACGGGGTCGGCACCCTGAAACGGTCATTCCTGGCTGACGAACTGGACCCGGTCCAGCTGGCGGTGCAGCGGCGTATCCGCGACACGCTCGACCCCCACGGACGGTTCAACCCCGGCAAGGCGCTCTACGTGGCTGGTGGATAGGAACGAGCCTGTTCAGAGGCTTCGAGATCTGTTGTGTCGATGACCGCCGATTCCGTGGTGACGACGATGCGGTTTCGGCCCGCGTCCTTGGCTTCGAAGTGACCATGAGCGTCGTTCAACGCCTTGAAGTGGTCGAGATTGCCGATCGCCAAGGAGAAGGGAATCCCCTGGGCCATCATGTGGCGAATCTTGTTCTCCAGCGCCCGCCGGTTGAGCAGACCGGTGAGGGGATCGGTGGCCGCCTGGAACTCCGTGGCCGACATCGCTCTCAACATGCCGATGCGCGAACTGGAGTGCGTGGCGATCGTCTCCAGGGCCCCGACCTCCTCGATCGACAGCGGAGAGTTCACCGGACCGACCGTGTGCAACACGCCGATCCCATGACCGCTGATGCTGAGCGGAACACAAACGGCCGAGCACCCCCCGCCGCCTCTCCCTTCGAGATAAGGGCAGGCGTCCAGCGGTCCTGGGCCAGCGCTCGCTCCGCTCTCACTCGGCGGAGCAACGGTCGAAGCACCATCAGCCAGAGCGCCACACTCGTGACCGCCGCCATGATCACGACGTCCAGGAACTGCCCGAGGGTCGACTCCACCTCCAGGGCGCCCTCGATCAGATGGTCGACCAGCGAGTAGAAGGCTGCCACGAGAGTCCCGGTCACGACCAGCATCCACAGAGGCGAGATCTGATCGTCGGTCGTCATGATCAGGCGGGCTCAGGCGGCGACCGCCCTCGGATCAAGGTTCTGTGGTGCCGCCGGCCCGTCGTCGAAGTCGCAGCTATCGGTACTCCCAATCGAAAGGTTGAGCACCGGTAATAGGGTGACCGCTCGCGCGGCTTACCAATACTCTTCGTAGTGGATGTTCCCAGGCAGATTGCGGCGGTCGAGCGTGAACCCTCGCTCGGTTAACAACTCGACCACTCCGGTCACGTCCGGGAACCGAACCTCACCATCGACCTCTTCGGGCAGCCCGATCATGGCCGGATTTCCGCACAGGAACACATGGGTTCGGCCCGCGTCAACGGCCACCCCGAACCTCTCGGTGAACACGTCGTCTTTCACCATGTCCTGGATGTAGCGCTTGGGAACGTCGGGCTCGCGCGTGGGGGCCGGGAGATAGTGGTAGTTGGCGAATCGTGATTCGAGGTCGGCGTGCTTGTCGCGGTAGCCGAGATCGGCCCACTGACGAACCGACACCGCGGAGATGATCGGGCCGGTGTGACCCTTGCGCAACAACTCGACGACCATGGCGTTGTGGGGTGCCTCCCCGGTGCCCGTCGACAAGAACAGCACCGTCGCCGTGGGATCGATGACCGGCGCGAGTGTGTAGCGCCCCGCGACCTTCGGCCCGAGATAGATCCGGTCACCCGGCTGTTTGAGGGCCAACCGAGGCGTCAGACCAGGAACGTTCTCCGGAGACGGCGGGACGAGCACGATGTAAAATTCCAGCTCCGCGCCCCCGGTGTCATCGGCCAGATACCCGTGTTCATCGAACATTCGGCTCGAGATCGAATACGACCGGCGGATCAGCTTGTCCCAGCGCTTATCGAGGTCAGGGTCGACGGCGTCGTCGATACGTTCCTCCCAGTAGCCGAGGCCGAGCGAGGCGTACTGGCCGGGCAGATGAGAGGTCTGGCCCTGGTCGGGCGCCACCCGCAATACCCACAGATCGGAATGGCTCGGCTCGAACTTCGTGATCGTCGCGTTGTAGTGCTCGGCGCGCAGCTCTCCGATCGCCCCTTCGTGACGGCGGCGGACCTCGATCGAAGACGGTTCCGGGGCCAGCTGGAGGTCTGGGAACGCGACCGCGGCAATGTCTCGGCCGATCGTCCAACCGGGACCGGTAGGAACATGGTCCGGCACCTCGCTCGCGTCACCGAGAAACCAGACCAGGCCAGTGGCCGCGGCCGCATCGCTGAGACCGACCTCGGAAGGGTTGGTCATGCTGCGCCCGGAGGCGAACACTACCCCGTCGACCTGCAGATCGGGCATCCGGCGATCGACGAAGTAGGCCATCGGGAAGCCATCGACGAGGCCGATCTCGTCGGGGGTCGAGCGGTAGAGCACTGTCGCGGAGCGTTCGCGCTCCAGGCGGCGCAGCACGTTGTCCGCGGCCGGCGAGAGCTTCTGGGGATCCATTCCGCCGGCGGCGAGCACGACTCGCGCTCCCCCGGCGGCCAGCATTGCGGTGAGCTCCACCGCGTGATCGGTGGAACCGACCACCAGAATGTCCTGGTCGTCGACGCCTTCGGGGCACCGATCCACCAGAACCCGATCACTGTCGGGGGTGGGGATCGACGGCTTCCAGTCGGTTGGATCCATGCGCCGAGCGATCATGACCGCTTTGGCCTGATAGTTCCGGCCGTCGGTGACCACCCTCAACAGGGGCTGATCGCCGGAGTCGCCGGAGTCGCCGACGTCGATCGACGACACGGTCTCGCCGTAGCCGACATCGAGGCGCTCCTGGCCCACCAGCTCGGGAAAGGCGATCGCCGAACCGGATTCCACGATCCGGACCTGCTCCAGCCCCGATCGGAGCGACGAGATCGCCACGGACAGCCCGCCGGCCGTGCCGCCCACGATCACCAGGTCATACCGACTCGATGCATCTTCCACAGCGCCTCCGAAACCCCACTGGCCCGACGAGTTTGGGAACCTACACCATGGCGTCCGACCACCCGAGGCCGCCAGTCCCGCCCCGGCCGGTCCAGTCCGGTAGTGACATGCAACAGCGCCAACCCCTGGATGCGTCGTACTATCAGGCCATGCGCCAGATCGCCCTCGTCGGATTCCTCCAAGCCCAGAACTGCACCACCATTCCCGCGGCGTGGCGTCACCCCGAGGCCCGCCTCGACTCGACGTCACCGGATTACTACCGCCACATAGGCCAGGTCCTCGAGTCCGGCCTGTTCGACCTGGGGTTCTTCGACGACCGTCTGGCCATGCCCGACATGTATACGGGTGATCACGCCCACACCGTGGAGCACGGGATCCGCTGCGTGAAGATGGACCCGGTGGCGGTGGTCATGGCCATGGGAATGGCCACTTCGCGGCTCGGGCTGGGCGCCACCTATTCGACGACCTATCACGAGCCGTTCCATGTGGCCCGGGTCTTCTCGACCCTCGACTGGATGACCGACGGCAGAGCGGCGTGGAACGTCGTCACATCGGTCAACGACAACGAAGCCCGCAACATGGGCCAGACCAAGGCCACCGCGCACGATCTTCGCTACGAACGAGCGGACGAGTTCATGCGGGTCGTGCACGGGCATTGGGACAGCTGGGAAGAAGGCGCGGTCGTCGCCGACCGGGAACGCAAGGTCTACGCCGAACCCGACAAGGTGCACCGGCTCGACCACCACGGCGAATTCTTCGAATCCCGGGGCCCGTTCACCGTGCCGCGCACCCCCCAGGGGCATCCGGTGGTCATCCAGGCAGGGCAGTCCGGGCGCGGCCGAGAGTTCGCGGCCCGCTGGGGTGAGCTGATATTCGTGAGCTACCCCAATCTCGAGGCCGGCAAGGACAGCTACGCCAAGGCCCGCGCCGCGGCCGAAGCGATCGGCAGGGATCCCGACACCACTCGCATCGCCAACCTCACGTTCCCGGTCGTCGGCGCCACACTCTCCGAAGCCGAGGACCGCCGAGCCGCGTACGACGAGTTGCCCAACGATATCGACGCACTGTCCCTGCTCTCCGAGGCGCTCAACTTCGACTTCGCCACCAAGGGTATGGACGAGCCGTTCTCCGACGAGGAGATCGAGAGTCTCTCCGGGATTCAGGCTTTGCGCGATTCGGTCGTGCGCACCGCAGGCATACCCAACCCGACCGTTCGGGACTTCATGGAGGTGACGGGCCGCGGCCGGCTCGGGCACCCGGTCGTCGGCGGACCCAAAGAGCTCGCGGACTATTTCGAGGAATGGTTCACCGCACCGGCCTGCGACGGCTTCGTCATCGGACCGACCCACATCCCCGGCGCGTTCGAGGATTTTGTCGAGCTGGTGGTGCCGGAGCTCCAACGACGCGGCCTGTTTCGCACCGAGTACACGGGCACCACCCTGCGCGACCATCTCGGCCTGCCCTACCCCACCACCGGCGACTGGCATCTCGCGGACTGACACCTGGAACCGGGAACCGCCGCGAGAGGCCGGGCCTTCGGACAGGAGTTGGCGCACGGCCCGCTCGGGCACCAAGACCACGATGTGCGAGCGAAGAAGGACACCGGCCACACTTCGCCCATGCCGGCTGACCCGACGGTGCCGAAGGACAGCCCCCTCGACGCACCGCCTCCCATCCCGCGGCGGGCCTGGTTCGCTCTCGCTCTGGCGGCGTCCTCCTATGTGGTCGTACTCGATTCGATCGGGGTGTCCGTCGCGTTCGCCGAGATCGAAGCCGCCTTCCCGGCCACGGCACGCACGACGTTGGCGTGGGTCTCCACCGGTTTCAGTATCGCCCTGGCCGCCATGTTGCTCCTCGGAGGCCGCCTAGCTGATCGCTACGGCCGACGACGCATCTTCCTCACCGGCACCGGGGTGTATCTCGTCGGGGCCTTCATCAGCACTGCGGCACCGACACCTGCGGTGCTGATCGGGTCGAGAGTGATACAAGGCAGTGGCGGGGCACTCATGACCGCCACCGCCATCGCCTTGGCGTTACCCGAGTTCCCCGAACGGCACCGAGGCCTCGCGATGGGATGGCTCGGCGCCGGTGGCGCCATGGCCTCGGTACTCGGACCGATCCTCGGATCGACGATGGTGGATCTGGTCGGCTGGAGGGGTGCGTTCGCCATGACCATTCCCTTCTGCGCCCTCACCATGGTCTTTGGCCATCGGCTGTTGCGGGAGTCCGAGATCTCCGCCCACCCGGGACGTCTGGACCTGCCAAGTGTCGGGGTGGGCATCGCCTCGGTCGCCCTGTTCACCCTGGCGATCATCCAAGGGCGCACCTGGGGTTGGGGGTCGGCCCCCACCTTGGGCTCGTTCGCCATCTCGATAGGGCTGTTCCCCGTGTTCGTTCACCGCTCCGCCACGACCGACACCCCCCTCCTCTCGTTGTCGGTCTTCGCGAACCGCCGTTTCACGGTGGCCACCATCGCCCAGTTGGGCACCCAAACGGGCATCTTCGCCTGGTTCTTCGCCACCCCGCTGTTCCTCCAGAACATCTGGGGCTGGAGCCCGGTCGAGGCCGGCTGGGCGCTAGCGCTCGCCATGATGCTCGGGTTCATCTCGATACCAGCAGGAAGATGGGCCGACCGACGGGGCTACCGCAGCGTCCTCGCCTTGGGGGCCCTGATACCCGCGCTGGGCATGGGGTGGTGGATCATCGCGCTCGACGGCCAGTCAGACCTGGGGGTCGGGCTGGTACCGGGGCTGGTCCTGTTCGGGGCCGGGGCCGGCATCGTCGGAGTGCCCGGTACCGGCGCGGCGTTGGTCGGCGTCTCGAACACCGACCTCGGCATGGCCAATGCCGCTCATCAGACCACCCGCCGCACGGTCCAGGCTCTGGGCGTGGCGGCCGCCGTCGCCATCCTGGGTAGCCGTGACAATGATTCGGTGGCCAGCTTCAAATGGGTATGGGCGCTCACCCTGCTCGGGTATCTGTTCTCGGCCCTGGTCATCGCCGTCGCCTACCCGGCCGACCGGGAACCTCATGACGCGACCGCTCGGCCTCGGGGCCTGTGACTACCCGCTGACCTGCTCGACGCGGCCGTCGGCGTGGCGAGCGAAGCGACCCGCCGCAGGGCCGTGATTGGGATCATCCGAAGGCCAGGGCCAGCCTCCGAACCCCGTGCGCTGGTAGTCGGCCAAAGCCTGCTCGATGCCCGCTCTGTCGTTCATGACGAACGGGCCGTACTGGGCGACAGGCTCCCCGATCGGTCGGCCACCGAGCAGCATCCACACCGCACCCGCCGGACCGGCGGTGAGGGTCAGCGAGTCACGGGTGGCGGCCAGGGTGGCCCCCATACCGCCCGCCAGCTCGATTCCGGCGATGTCGAGGGGCCCTCCAGCAAACAGGTAGAGCGTACGGATCGACTCCGGGTGCGCGGACGGCGGCAGGTCCCATGTTGCGCCCGGCTCCATGTCCACGTGCCAGATCGTGACATCGGCGTCAGGGTTCGAGGCCCAGGAGTGCGGGGGTGCGCTGAGTGGAACGCCGCCCGCCAACGGCCCGGCGATCATGGTGACCTCGGTCCGGGGACGGCCCGATCCGCCACTTGTGTAGCGCGGGATCTCCTGATCCCAGAACATCGAGAAATGGGGTGCGACCAGCTTGTTGCTCTCCGGGAGATTGATCCAGATCTGGAACAGCTCGACCGGGTTCGGCCGGTCGGCGTGGAGAAGGGGAAACATCTCCGAGTGCACGATGCCCTCACCGGCGGTCGTCCACTGGACGTCACCCTCACCGAACCGAGCGGTCGCTCCCAAGGAGTCCGCGTGGTCGATCAGCCCCTGACGCACGAAGGTGATGGTCTCGAACCCCCGGTGGGGATGTTGGGGAAACCCGGGCACGACCTGGCCGTGGTACATGCTCCAACCGTCACGACCCCCGAAGTCCGATCCGAGCGGGCGGTCGGCCAGAAGCTCGCGGGCCGGACCGAGATGAACGGTCCCGGCCGGATACAGATCATCGTGATGGGCAACGAACAAGAACGGATCGACGGTCGGCCACCGGGAACCGAGAGCCATGGTCTCAAGCACAGGGGTCACCGGACCAGCGTACGACGATGGCGCGCCGTGTTCGGAGCCGGTGGCCACCTCGATATCGGCGCCATGAAGGCGAACCCCCGAGGCCAGGACCACTACAGTCGCCCACCATGGAGAGTCTCGAAGGCAAGACCGCAGTCGTCACCGGAGCGGCATCGGGCATGGGGCGGGCGTTCGCCAACCGCTTCGCCCGGGCCGGCATGAAGGTCGTGTTGAGCGATGTCACCGAAGACCAGCTCGAAACGGCGACCGCGGAGATCACCGCCGGCGGGGGCCAGGCCATCGGCGTGGTAGCCAATGTCGTCGACGCCGCGGCGATGGACTCGTTGCGCGACGCGGCGATCAGCGCTTTTGATCAGGTGAACGTCGTGTGTCTCAACGCCGGTGTCACCGGTTCGATCGGTACGACGTGGGCGCTGTCAGAACATGACTGGGCTTGGACGCTCGACATCAACCTCAAAGGGGTCATCAACGGGATCCGCAGCTTCGTGCCCCACCTGCTCGCGCACGGAGACGGCCATGTCGTCAACACCGCCTCGATCGCCGGGCACACCTCGGCCCCGTACGGCGGGCCCTACAACGTGTCGAAGTTTGGCGTCGTGACCCTCAGCGAGACGCTCTATCACGAGCTGGTCCTGGCGAAGTCCTCGGTCGGTGTGACCTGCCTTTGCCCGGGATTTGTGGACACCAACATCGTCAGAGCCGCCCGCGAACGCGACGAGGACGGCCCGGTCGCCAAGGACGCCAAGGGTGAACGATGGCTCGACATCGCCGAACGGTCCCTGGCCGAGGGCACCGACCCCGCCGATGTGGCCGAGCTCGTCCACGACGCCGTGCTCGCCAACCAGTTCTATCTCTTCACCGACGATGCGTGGGACGCGCCCATCGCCAAGCGCCACGACGAGATCCAAGGCCGGCGTCCGCCCACCATCAGCCTCCCGACGACCTAACGCCGACCCCACAACCGGGTGCTGAACAACGCCGACACCATCGGTTCATTCGATTCCACCCGAACGTTAGCGGTAGCCTCGGGCGGGTGAAGGGTCTCTATATCGTCGCCGCGGTGACGATGGCCGGCGTGAGTTCCGTGTTCGCGTTGCTCGCCGAGATCGAGCAACGCTACGCCCTGCCCACCGCCAGCCTCGGATGGATCGCCGGTTCGGCTTTCGTCGCCGCTCTCATCACCCAGCTGTCCCTTTCCCGGTACGCCGATCGTGGCTATGCCGCGGCGCTGCTCCAAGCAGGGATCGTCGTCGCTGCGGTCGGGTTGATCTGGTTTGGCCTGGCCACCGAGCTATGGCAGTTTGTGGCGGCGCGCTCCTTGCTCGGGGCGGGCGTGGGCATGATCATTCCGCCCGCCCGCCGAGCGATCATCCTCTCCGCCGGTGAGAACCAGGGTGAAAAACTCGGAGTCTTCTACGCCGCGTATCTCGCCGGATTCGTGTTCGGCCCACCGGTGGCCGGTGCCCTGACCATCCTCGCCGATGTCCGCCTGCCTTTCATCGTGCTGGGCGTGGCGGTAGCGCTCACCCTGTTCTCAGCGGTACGGCTGACCATCCCCGAGTCCGAGTGGGACCCCACCACGGTCTCCGCCGGTGAGCGGCGGGTCCTACGGCGACTGCTCGGCAACCGTCGCATCGTCGCGGCGATGCTCGTCATCGTGTCGTTCCGATACTCGATCGGCGTGTTCGAGCCCCTGTGGGCCACCCATCTGGACGACCTCGGCGCATCCACCCTGCTCATCACCCTCTCGCTCACCGGGTTCGCGCTCCCGATGTTGATCGTGGCCCGACAAGCCGGGGCCCTGTCGGACAGATACGGGCCGAGGATCACCTCGGTGATATCGGCCGCTATCACCGTGCCGCTGATGGCCGGCTACGGCTATGTCGCCTCGATCCCGCTGATCATGATCATGGTCATCCCCCACGGCTTGATGGAGGCGATCCAGTCGCCGGGAACCCAGGCCGCACTGGCGGACGCCGCCCCCACCGACGACTCCGCGGCCGCACAGGGCCTCGGGGAAGCGGCCGGGTCCGCGGCGGCCGGTATCGGAGCGTTCACCGCCGCTCCCCTCTTTGCCGTCCTCGGCGCCGGTCCCGCCTGGCTCATAGCGGGGCTCGTTATGGCCGGACTCCTCACCTTGAGCACGATTCTGGACAGGCCGGTCATCCGGTCCACCGGTGGTACCGCTTCCTCGACCCCCGGTACCGCGACCCCAAATTCTAACACCCCGGTGCAAGCCTGATCGCGGGCCCGACATCGGCCGATTGGGCGCAAACGGTCCCGCCTTTGCTACGGTTCAAAGCCGTGCCGGACCGAAAGCAACTCATGGGAGCGCTGGCCGCACCCTGGTACAAATCATCACAACCGAGTCCGCGCGCCGCGGTGGCCGCGGTATTTCGCCACGGCCAGGCCGGCACTGAAGCACTCTTCATCGAACGAGCTACAAAGCGCGGTGATCCGTGGTCGGGCCAGATGGCCCTGCCCGGTGGGCGGGCCGAGCCCGAGGACCTCACGCTCGAGGCCACCGCTCGACGAGAGACCGTGGAGGAGGTCGGCCTGGATCTGACCGCCGCGGAACATCTGGGGCGCCTCGACGACCTGGATTCGGGCCGACGACCCATCATCGTCACCACCCACGCCTATTGGCTCGATGGTGACCGGCCCCTGCTCACCCCCAACTACGAGGTGGCCGACGTGGTGTGGGTCGGCATGGACCATATCGCCGACCCCACCAACGCCATCGACTACCGGTACCCGGGCCTGGGCGACACCGTCTTCCCCGGTATCGCCATCGACGGGGGGCGGGTCATCTGGGGTCTGACGCTGCGCCTGCTGCACAACCTGCACAACCGTATCGGCGCCCCCCTTCCCGACCAGCTGCACTGAGCGATCGAGCCGAAAGACCCCCGCCAGAAGGGCCCCGCCCCAGGCCGGTGGGTTATCGAGTGGGTTTTTGTAGCCAGTCGTTTCCGATGTCGGTGAGGGGGAGCTGCACCGGGCCCAGCGACTCCGAGGCGAGGGCCACGACCGCGGTGCCGCGAGCGTGCACGACCTCGTCCTGATTCTGGGCTCGCACGTCGATGGTGACAAACGAGTTGCCGTCGCGCTGCCAGGTATCGCGTACCCGACCCGACCACCAGGTCGTGTCCTCGACCAGGTTCGGACGCAGCACGTCGACGGTCATCGCCGTCAGGAAGCTGTCGTCACCTCCCCAGTCCGACAGCAGGGTCCCCAGCCAGGAGATCCGATGCGGCCCCACGTCGTACGCGCCGCCCATACCCGCCGTGCGGCCCTCGCGGGCGGTGAAATGCCCTCGGGCCGCGGAGTCCTTGGCGCCGGTCTTGGTGTTGATCTCATAGTCGTCATGGCGCCGCCGGTAGCGGACCGCGTCGCCGTGAGCGCCGCCATAGTGGAGAGCCCCCTGCGCTCCCACATACCAACGAAAGATGTCGTCGAGCGTGAGCGGTCCCCGGATCAGCGGTCCGACACGATCGCCGGCCGAGACCGTCTCCCACAGGCGCGGCTCGGACCCCAACCGCTGATGGGCGGCCGCCTCTGCTCGGATGGCCGCCAACTGGGATGGGGTGTATATCGCCCCGCCCTCGTCGGGCTGAGCCGCGTCCTTCTCCGACTGAGAAACCGGTTCCGATGCCTCGGCCTGTGCCTCATCGCTCTTGCGCACCCTCGGCGTGCGGGCGATCTTGCCCTGGGCCGTTGCCACCAGAGCCCCGTCGGTGGTCCGGTAGCTCACCTCCCCGGTCTGGAGGACCCAGCGCCCGAAGCGTCGTCCGGTCTTTTCCTCCATATCCAACAGCACGGCCGTGGTGTCGAAACGTTGGTGGGCGGCGATCACGTCGTACCAACGAAAGACGGTGCCCGCGTAGATCCACTGCACCCCGGCCAGTTTGGGTGCGACGATCGTGGCGTCGAGGGCGTAGAGGAACGAGGGCGGCGCCAACAGCCGGCCATGGTTCGACGCGGCGGCATAGTCGGCATCGAGCCAGAGGGGGTTGTCGTCCGCGATGCCCTCACAGAACTGGCGGATGGCATCGGGGGTCGCGGTCTGCACCCATTGCATACGATCACGCCTCAGTGGCGTTCCGATCAGCGCACGCGCCTCCGCGATCGTGTCATCGTCGATCACTCCCCAGCTGCTCATCTCGTGTACTCCATCGGTAGGGCGACCGGACCATACTCTCGGCTGGGCAGAGCCACGATCGCGGTGCCGCGGCCGATCGATGTTCCCAACTGGTTGACCGACCTCAGCACCAACTCCACCAACGGCCGCTCACCGACCGTCGGCGTGGACACCACCTCGCCCTGCCACCAGGTGGTGTCGCCCAACGGGACCAGTTCGTCCATCTCGACGGTCAGTCGATGAACGAAGCCGTTGTCGCCGACCCAGTTCGTCACCGCGTTGGCGGCCCACGACACGAACTGAGGCCCCGTGGCTCGACCCTCGCTCAACCCTCCGGTGCTGTGGCCAAGCGGCTGGGCGGACACCCCTTGGGTACCGGCGTGCCATGCGACCACGTCCATGACCGAGAGCGGTCCCTTCACGACCGATCCGACCGGATCGCCAACCTGCACGTCCTCCCAGATACGATCGTCGGCCCCCCGAGGGGTCTCGGACAGGACATCGATCTCGATCGCTTCGAGCTCTTCGCTCGTGTACCAGTGTTCGGATCGATCCTCGATGTCGGTGAGGGTCTCATCCGCGGGCGTCGGGCGGGCACAACGGGTGCGGGCTGTGGCGATCAGGGGACCGCCGACCCGCGAGAACCGGGCTTCGCCGACCTGGATCGGGACGCCTCGTTCCCTTCGCCATTCGGTTTCGGTCTCCTCGATGAGTACCAGGTCCACCGCCAGCTCGTCGCCGGCGTGGATGGCGTCGAACCATGTCCAGGCCACGTTCGTGTACACCCGCTCCCGACCCTCATGGCCCGGCGCGACGGTGGTCTCGTCCACGGCGTAGAGAAAACACGGTGGAGCGATCAGACCGCCCCACCGGGAACCCGCGGCGTGAACCCCGTCGACCCACAGGGGATTGGCATCACCGATACTCCAGGCAAAATGGGTCAACGCATCGGGCGTGACCATCGTCACCCACGGCCGACGCGGCCGCGGTTCGACAGCCGTCCTGGTCTGTGGACTCACCACTGGGCTCCCCTCGTCCATGCTTTGCTCCGCACGCTAACCGCCCCACTACGGTCGAAGCCATGAAGCTCGGTGTCAACCTCATCAACTTCGGACCGTCGGCCAATCCCTCGAATCTGGCCGGCTGGGTCGCGCACACCGAGTCCGCCGGCTTTCACAGCCTGCTCACCTCCGACCATCTCGTCACGACCCCCGAGGTTCACGAGCGCTACCCCGCGCCGTTCTATGAGCCGTTGACCACCCTCGGTTGGCTGGCAGGCCGGACCGAGCGGATCACCATCGGGGCCACCGTCATGGTCCTGCCCTACCGTCACCCCGTCGAAACGGCGCGAGCGTTCGCCAACCTGGACCAGCTCAGCGGCGGCCGGGTCATCCTCGGTGCCGGTATCGGCTGGGCGAGAAGCGAGTTCGACGCACTGAACATCGAGCCCGCTCGTCGCGGGGCGATGACCGACGAGTACCTCGACGTGATCCGCCGGTACTGGACCTCCGATCGGCTCTCCTATGACGGACAGTTCGTGCAGCTCGACGACATTCACACGGCGCCACGACCCCACCGCCGGCCCCACCCGCCGATCTGGATCGGCGGATCCAGCCCCGCCGCGTTGCGGCGCGTGGTGCGATTCGGTGACGCCTGGCATCCGATCAACCTCCGCTCGGCCTGGCTGGCCGACAAGGGGCTCCCCCGGCTGAACGCCGCCGCCGAGGCCGAAGGGAAACCCCGGCCGGCCTTGTGCCCCCGTATCCGATTCCGCATCACCGAGTCCCGCGAGCCCGACGACAGTCGCTACATGGGTTACGGGACCCTCGACCAGATCCGGAGTGACCTGTCCGAGCTCGAGGCGCTGGGCGCAGAGCATGTGCTGCTCGACACCTATTGTGACGACATCGAACGCTCCCGGGATGTGGAGTCGGCCTGGGCCATGCTGGCGACCGTGGCCGACAAAGCGTTCGACCTCGCCGCCGAAACCGTGCGCTGATAAACCCGCCGACGCTACGGTGCGGTTGTCGAGAGTGAACGGAGCAGGGCATGGCCAACGAGCACGGACATCTCACCAAGGCGTCGAGAGACGACCTAGATCCGTCCCTGCGGCGCCGGCTCGAGGTGTGGTACGACAAGGCCTACACCGATGACAACCTGTTCCTCACCCTCGCCGCGAACGAGGACGTGCTGGAGATGTTCCTCGCCTGGGTGAAAGCGGCCTACGACGGATCGTCAGGTCTCGATCCCCACCTGGTGGAACTGTGCCGAATCCGCATGGCGAACCGCAATGAATGTTTCCATTGAAGCCTGGTTCGCAGCGCATCGTTGGTGCGCACCGGGTTGACCGACGAGGTCGTGGCAGAGCTCGTCGACTATGAGTCCTCCAGCCTGTTGGCCGACTCGTGGAAAGCCGCCCTGCGCCTGACCGACCATCTGAGCGGCGAGGGCGCAGTCGGCCCGATCGGAGCGGAACTGCACGACGATCTCCGGCAGTACTTCGACGACCGGGAGATCCTGATGCTGGGGACACTCATCAGCGTCGGTACCGGCTGGCAGCGCATGATCGAGGCGTTCGAGATCCGCCCCGACCACTACGTCCCCGGGCAAGCCGGGCCATGGCAACGTCGCTGAGTGGTCTGATCAGTCCTCGAGCTCGGGGAGCTTGACCTGACGGGCGGAGATTTGGGCCAACCCCCCGTCCACCGCGATGGTCTCACCGGTCACGTAGCGGCTGGCCGCTGATGCCAAGAACAGCACGACGTCGGCCACGTCGTCGCTGTCACCCCATCGCTTCAGAGCGACCGCGTCCGCCAATTCCTCGATGAGCCCGGGCACGGTGTTGCGGGCCTCCTCCCAGATGGCGGTGGTGATGAGCCCCGGCGCGATCGAGTTGACCCGGATCCCGTCGGGCCCCCAATCCGCGGCCAGAGCGCGGGTCATGGCATCGACCGCACCCTTGGATCCGGCGTACGCGACGCGACCGAGCGGCCCGGTCAGCGCGGCCACCGACGAGATATTGATAATCGAACCGCCACCCCTGGCGATCATGGAGGGGCTGAGCCCGACCGACAGCATCACCAACGAGCGTACGTTGATCGCCAGGACGGCGTCGACGTCGTCCTCGGTCAGTTGCTCCGGGGTGCGCCGCATCGGAATGCCGGCGTTGTTGACGAGGATGTCCACCCCGTCCACCCGACTCAACACGGCGTCGGCCAGCGCGCGGCCCGCATGGGGAGCCGACAGGTCGGCGGGTATCACGACCGGGTCGTTGTCGAGATCGGACGCGACCCGTTCGAGATCGGACAGAGTCCTGCCACTCAACACCACCCGGGCCCCGGCTCGGTCCAGCGTGAGCGCGGTGGCCTCCCCGATCCCTCGGCTGGCGCCGGTCACGACCGCGGTCTTCGCGTTCAATTCGAACATCCCGTGAACGTAGTCGCGTCTACTGTTGGTGCCAGCCAGAATGGTGTCTATGACAGTGGGGAGATCGACTGTGGAGTGGTTCGCCAAGCGCCGGTTCGGAGATGTGGCTGCCGAGGCGGCCCGCAAGTGGGGCGACCACCAGGCCCTGGTCTTCGAGGGTCAGCGTTGGACCCATGCCCAGGTGTCCGCCGAGGTCGACCGAGCGGCAAAGGCCCTGATAGCCGCCGGGGTTTCGGTCGGTGACCATGTGGGCGTCTGGCTCGTCAATCGGCCCGAGTGGGTGTTTCTCCAACATGCGATCCCCCGGGTCGGAGCTGTGACCGTCGGACTGAACACGCGGTATCGCACCGACGACGTCGCCTATACCGTCGATCAGGCCGACTGCTCGGTGCTCATCGCCGCGGACCGCTCGGGTCCGGTCGACTACGGGTCCATGCTCGCCCAGGTGATGCCGGATCTACCCAAGGTGCAGACACTGGTCATGTTGGGCGACGATCTGGTCGAGGGCGCGGTGGGCTGGGACGCCTTCCTGGCCGCAGGCGACGCGGTCACCGACGAGGAGCTGGTCGCGCGGGCCGAGTCCGTCGACCCGGACCAGCCGGCCCTCATCATCTTCACTTCGGGTACGACCAGTCTCCCCAAGGGTGCGGTTCACACCCATCGTGTCCTGCGCAACTCGCTGGAACGAGCTGAGGTCCTGGGTCACACCAGCCAGGACGTGCACATGAGCTACCTGCCTTTGTTCCACGCCTTCGGGTACGCCGAGGTATCGCTGATGGCCTCGCTCACCGGGGCGAGCCAGATCCTGACCGAGGCATTCGTGCCCGACGAGGTGCTCGATCTCGCCGCAGCGGAGGGCGCGACGATCCTCCACGGCTTCGATACCCACTGGGCGGACCTGATCCGAGCCCAACAGGCCCGACCCCGCGACCTTCAGCTGCGGTTGGGCACCCTGGCCGCAGGCCAGGACAGCTCGACCGCGGTGGCCTACCAGGCTCAGGACGTATTCTGTCCCACGGTCTCGGGCTGGGGCATGAGCGAGTCCTGGCCGTTCACCTCGGTGTCGCACCCGTCCCACACGGCCGAACAGCGCAGTGAGGCGTCGGGCTATCCGATGGTGGACCTGGAGTTCAAGATCATCGACCCGGAGTCCGGTCGTGAACTGCCGACCGACACTCCCGGCGAGCTGTTGTTCCGCGGCTATTGCCGCACCGAGGGCTACTACAACAAGCCCGAAGCCACCGCCGAGGCCATCGATGCCGACGGTTGGCTTCACAGCGGGGACATGGTCCGCATTCGCCCCGACGGGCACCTGGTGTTCATGGGTCGCAACAAGGACATGTTGAAAGTGGGCGGCGAGAACATGGCGCCCGCGGAGATCGAAGGACGACTGAGCGACCTTGACGGTGTGGTGGAGGTGGCGGTGGTCGGCTACCCGGACCCCAGGCTGGGCGAGGTGCCCGTCGCGTATGTCGTCGCCGCGCCCGGGGCAGAGATCACGCTCGACACGCTGGAGAGCCATCTTCGGGGTCGGGTGGCGAGCTTCAAGATCCCCCGCCACATCCAGGTGGTCGAAGAACTCCCGATGACCTCGTCGGGCAAGGTCCGCAAGGTGGAGCTGAGAGAGATGATCCTCGAAACGTTGGGCGACCCGAACCACGCCTGAAAAGGATCGGGCCGAAAGAAGTCCTTTCGGCCCGATCCCCCCAAAGCTCGCCAGTACCTCAGAGCTCGCCGGTACGTCGGGCCTTGCTCCAGGTGTGCATGGGCCACATGTCCTGATCCTCACCCCACCAGCTGTCCCCGCCCACCGACCACCGCACCAAAGAGTTGATGTCGATGAAGGTGTGGCGGTTGATGATGATCCGGCTGACCGGTTCACCTACCGCTTCCAGTTGGCGGCCTTCGGCGTCGATCACCTCTAGCCTCAGCTCGGTGACCCAACCGTGCTCGGGGTCGCGCTCGGCGACGGTTCGCGTGCCGTCGACGAGGCTGACCGTGCGGCCGTCCTGGCGGAGGAAACCGTAGGCAACCCGGTCCCCGGTCTTGGCGTTGGTCACGGCGAGGAACCCGTTCTCACCGTCCTTGGCTGCGGTCACATACGCCGCCTGGCGGGGCCGATTCTCGGGGCGCGGCCCCCATGTGCGGTCCCGCATCGCCCAACAATCGATGTCGATGGACTCACCGGCGACCGAGATCTGTCCGCTCACCCGACCGATCTGGTCGAAATGGCGGGCCTTTCCGAACGTCGAGCCCCCGGCGGTGAGAGGGCGCGGCGCCATGGAGCCTTCGAAGCGCAGGTCGACGGAGAGCCGATCCGGATCTTCGAACCCCAACCGGTAGGACATCGTCGGCTCGATAACGCTGATCGACACCCCGGTCGGCAAGACGATGTCGTCAAGGTCCTGATCCGCGGGGATCTCCAGCGCGGAGTAGTTGGCCGAGTACGGAACCTCCCACGGCAACGATGCCGTGTCGTCCCACACCCAGATTCCCCCGGCGATCGTCCCGATGTTCGGCCGCGCCATGGTGTAAAGCCATCCACCCAGTCGCCGTTCGGCGTGATGGAAGGAGAACCAGCAGGTCTCTGTCTCCCACCACGCGTCGCTGGCCTGACCGAAGTGAAACTTGTCGTCGACGGGTTCGAACACCGGGTCGTCGCCCGGGGTTTCTGGGCCCGGGGTTTCTGGGCCCGGGGTTTCTGGGCCCGGGGTTTCTGGGCCCGGGGATTCTGTGCTGGAGCGCGACGAGGCCGCGTCTTTTGATTGAGTCATGGTCTGAGGCGGCGTCCCCGACTACTTGGCTTTGAACGTGTCATAGTCGACGATCGGAAAGCCGGC
>Ga0316190_10000371_pt1 | contig 30677 bp, 25 predicted proteins | sample Eddworburrow2_MG_FD_204929 | JGI IMG/M metagenome (GOLD analysis project Ga0316190, IMG submission 204929) | Coastal sediment microbial communities from Maine, United States - Eddy worm burrow 2 | ecosystem: Environmental > Aquatic > Marine > Coastal > Sediment | place: USA: Maine | collected... | reverse complement strand
TGATGATTTAGCAACTCTTTTCAGATTCGCCGTCGATGACACAGATGCCGATGATCCGCTATGGTCTGATTCCGAATTAAACTCCTACATGGACGGCGCGCAAAAAGAATTTGCGCGCCGCACTGATTACTTCAGTGACGCCTCTACCGCAGCAATAACTCAAATTGCTTATGTCGCTGACGACACGCTTATTGCACTGGATCCCCGAGTTACCAAGATCCGCAGTGCCAAACTGATTACTGGTAAGAGCAAACTTGAACCAGTCAAGTACACCGATATGGAAAGCCATATCAGCAACCCCAGCGACTACCACTCTCCAGCTGAATATAGTTCCCAACTGGATTGGGAAGATGCAACAGGCACGCCCCGATATTTGATTACTGACATCGAAATCAACAAAGTCCGCTTGTCTCCCATTCCCGTAATTGCCGATACTGTACAGATGATGGTGTACCGCCTCCCGTTGGAAGACATAAACGATACCTTCCAGACTCTGGAAGTGGTTGAGGAAGATTACCAGCGCGGCCTGCTGTTCTACATGAAGTATATGGCTTATCTGAAAAATGATGCGGATACGTACGACGAACGCCTCGCAAACACTGCGCTCGCAAACCATGAAAATTTCATTGAGAAAGCCAGAGCGGATTTACGGCGAGTTCGTTTTTCATCCACTAAGGGAGTGGTAAGGTACGGGGGTCTGTAAAAATGGCCAGACAAGAACGCCCCCTGCTGCGCATCAAAGAATTCAAAGGGTTAAAAACTGCCGACAGCGCCTATGAAATTGGAGTTGACGCCCAGACTGTCGCTGTCAATGTTGATATCACTCGCAAGAATAAACTCAAACGCCGTAATGGATTCACGCTAAAAGTTGGCACTGCTATTACAGCAGCGTGGGTGAACGACCGTACCATGCTCTACCAGAGCGGAACATCCCTCTATTCTGTTGATACTGCATACACAGCCACAGAACTGCGGTCTGATCTGACACCTTCTACTCAATTACGGGCGTACCAGATCAAGGATATTGTTTACTACTCCAACGGGTACGAGGTCGGATGCATAGAGAACGGCATAGACCGCGTACTTGGGGTTTCTTCCCCGGCAAAAGTAGCGCTCTCTGCTGCCGCAGGCGGAGAAATGCCACTTGGTATTTATCAAGTAGCAATATCCTACGTTCGCGATGATGGCTTCGAGTCGGGCGTCGTTCTTCCTGCAACGAGTATAGAATTAACTGGGGGCAGCACGGGCATCACAGTAGGAAGTGTCGCTTCCAACGGCGCTATGCGAGTCAATTATTATGTGACACAGGCCAATGGCGATGTGTTCTACTTCGCGGGCCAAGGGCCGACCGGGGCCAGCAACACGCTTTTGGCAAACCCATCGTCCTTGCGCCGACCAATGAAGGCGAGTAATACGAACCCACCGTTACCCTTCACTCAAATTGATCACTACAACGGCCGGATGCTGTATGCCGTCAACAACATTCTGTATTTCTCCGATCCATTTGCTTATGAACAGATCGACTATGCAAAAGGATTTATTCCTTTTCTGAATGAAATCACAATGATTGCAATCGTAGATACTGGATTTTTTATCGGAACAACCGATAATACTTACTTTCTTAGCGGCACTCGCGTAGGTGAGCTGGAATTAACAGAAGTTGCGGACTACGGTGTAGTAGTTGATACTCGCTCATATCTTGATGGAGCGGTCGTTGGGGTAGACCCCACAACCGCTAAGAAGACTCCCGCTTGGATTAGTACCAAGGGGATGTGCATAGGTTTTCATGATGGAAGTATGCAGAACGTAACAGAAACCGCTGTTATACTCCCTGAAGGAAGTACTGGCGCTTCATTTTTCCGACAGGAAAATGGGCAAAATCATTTTATAGCTGTTATCAGGAGTTAATCATGGCTTTACGTTTATCAACAGGACTACGGCAGGCACTTCTGGGAACCGCTTCCTTTGATGCAACTTTCACTGCTTGTTTTATCAATATCTATACCGGCACTCAGCCGGCCACTGCGGATACCGCAGCTTCAGGAACGTTGCTCGCAACGATCTATTCGAACAACCCAACTGATACACTCGGTCTCAACTTTGATGTACCAGCAGTTGCTGGAACGATTAGTAAAGCAGCTGGCGAAACCTGGGCAGGCACTGCGCTTGCTACCGGTACAGCTGGTTGGTATCGTTTGTATGAAGCAGGGGGCAATCCTGCGATTCTATCCACCACTGAATCGCGTATCGATGGAAACATCTCAACCTCGGGGGCTAACATGAACATGTCTAGCACCACCATCACGACTGGCACGGTGCAAACCGTATCGACTTTTGATGTAACCCTTCCAGCCTCATAGGAGAATTGATATGGCTATTGGACTTTCCACCGCTGCAGCAAACACATTGCTCGATTCAGGTATTGGTACTGCCTTTGATGGTGCGAACGACATCCTCGAAATTCGGGATGGTACCAGACCAACATCAGCAGATGATATTCCAACCGGTACAGTACTGGCAGAATTTACGTTGGTGACTGATTCGTTTGCTACCGCGTCTGGCGGTACTATTGTTGGGGCAACCCCTTGGACGGAAGCAAGCGCACCCGCCGCAGGGACCGCCACATGGTTTCGATTGAAGCAATCAACAGATACCGGAGTTTCCAGTACTACTGAAGTTCGTATTGATGGTGATGTAGCGGCTTCGGGTTCTGATTTGAATTTATCAACTACTACTATCGCTATAGCAGATCAAGTAACAATCACGCAATTTGATCTAAGTGCGTAACCGTGTTCGCCGAAATAGGATGGACAGGATCTCCGTCTAGCGCTACTTTTGCAGCCGATATTGTTGCGGTTCTCACCGGCGAAACCGATGAGAACAATCTGAGTACCGACGTAGTACCGGGCGCTTCATCTATCATAGCCACAATTCCAGCGGGCTGGACTATCTATGATAGCGCCACAGGAGTTGCGGATGAGTACATTCTTCGCGCGCCCACGGTGGATGACGCTACGCAATATAAATATACGCGTATAAAAGTAACAGGAACGACTACTCGCACCATCACCTGTTCTACTATGGAAGATTGGAACCCTACGACTAATGTCGCCACCAACGAAACAACTGCGGGTAGTATGAGTTTATTACGTACCCCAATAGGATCTTTTGGCGATACGGTTCAAATAGTCACGCTTATAGCGACCGCCCGGTATATTGCTATACGCGCAACGGGATATCTCTACACTACTATTTTTCCCTGCGTTGAGATCAGCCGTATTCATCCCAGCCTCGCTATTGGTACAGGCCGCGTACCTGCTGTTACTATGGATGATGCAACATTAACTAACGATAATCTAGTTACTTATAATACGTACATACCCCGTATTCTTGACGAAAACGGTACTGCTGATATCACCAACGGAGCTATTCGAGCGCTGGCAACTCATCAGCGTCCCTCGTGTGTTGATACTGCTACCGAGTTCGATTCGCTTTCTACTGATGTAGGATATGATTCAGGCGGCACTCCATATTATGGAATACATCTAATTCTATTTGAGCGTCGTGATTTGGTAGGAGGTATCATCGGAACTTCTGAGGTTTCTAAACTTTGGTATGTCCAAGCAGAGGTTGTCGCAGGATTTGAGGATAAAACGACCCACGAACTCGATGCGCCGAATGATCTCAAATGTCTGTGGACTAAAACAAACTTAGTGACCGACGGAACGTATCCCCGAATCTTTATTGAGCACGAAGTGTAATGTACGCTCAATACACCTATCTAAACACCGCTACTATCCAGCAAATTTACGACGACATCTTTGAGATATTCTGTGGCGAAACCACGGTTAGTAATCTCAGTGCTTCATGCGATCAAACCAACACTATTATTCGAACCACCTATTCGACTTCACCATGGGTAGATTATGATTCTGCTACAGGTGATGCTGCCGAACGTATCATGCGCATGGAGATGGATGATGACGCAGGTGTCTACAAAACAGTTGGCTGGCATCATGATGGAGTGGACGATCTTGCGTTTTCGATCATGGCATCCTGGGATACTGGTACTAATGTAGCAACTAGTGAGGTTGTGGAGAATTACGATAAAGAAGGTATACGTACTTATCCTACTGCTGGCGGAGTTGTGCATATCTACAGTAGCCAGTACTGCACCGTTATTATGGAGCAGGATACTCTTAGCGATGTTTGGGGAAGCCAGTGTGGCGATCCGACGTATGGGTCGTTAGGAATTTTTGAATGCACTCGCGATCACCCGAGTATGGCAGTGACTGATATGCCCAACTGGTTTATATCTTCAACCGCTATGTTTTGGGGAGACAGCGACGCCACAATGACTGCCACTTTCTGGAAAGGGCGGGATGAAACAGATACAGTTATTACACCTATGACAGCCGAAATGGGTTACCAAGGTCGTGACAATATGTATTCAGATTCTAACTCCTACGCTATTACCGGGATCGGCGGGACAACTGCACTCGAAGAAATTGGCGACGATACTCAATTCTATCTGGAAACCATCGTTGTTGGCGGGAGTAATTCTGTCGCTACGTACGATTGCACTACATATTACGGTGATGTCAGCTCACGTTGCGATATATGGATGATGCCTCCCAGTACTCAAAACGTAGGCGATCTTGTTCATATAGGGGCAAACGCCTATATCGTGTTCAAAGCTGGGTACACGGCAGCGACAACAGGCACCATAATCGGGGGTAAGTTCATAGTCCCTTATGGCTAAACTATTCAGAGCATACCCGACTCAGTATCCTGCTAAAACCGCAGTACAGGCGACTGATAAAACGGCGACATTAAATAGATCTATTACGCTGGTTCTTACCGGTGTCGGTAAGAATCTAAACCACGTAACGCTTAATGCGCCGATTGTTCTTACATCAACGACTGCTGCTAAAACACAACCGTTCAAAGTAACTGCAGACGCACCTATCGTTCTTACCAGTACGGCAGAAGCTGTTGTTGTTCGCACCGGTACTGTAAATCGGCCAATTACGCCGGTTCTTACGGGCGTTGCGACGTACGGGCAAAACGCTACTCTGGCCAAGCCGATCGTACTCACGCTAACCAGCGATGTGCGGGTTGAGATAAAAGGACGAGTATCCAGATCTATTAGTACGAACCACCCAATTGTTTTGGCTGGTGCAGGCAACTTACCGAATAAAGCTGCATTAGCAAAAGCAATAACACTGGCATTAACCGGTGCGGCCTCTAATACAAAAGCTACATTGGCTGAATCGATTGATCTTGCACTGAGTGCTGCAGGTACCAGTCTTTACAAAAGAGGAATCGCTACCCTACCCTCGTTTACAGGTGATGCGGTACTTAATCAGGGAACATACAGCTCTATCACGCTCCCAGCATTTACTGGTGATGCAGTTCTTGCAAGCGAAGGAATTCTTATTGCATCAGCTACGATGCCGGCGTTTCAGGGAAGTGCATCCACAGGGCATTCAAGCAGCACAACACTTCCGGCGTTTACTACCACTGCGAGTGCGCAGGGTGGTAATTTGCTTACTACGATCGCAAGCCTGCCCGCTCTTACCGGTAATGCCAATTTAATCCCTGATGACAGCGGTTATAGTGATACTACACTGCCTGCTCTCACAGGTTTGTCTACAGTAGTTTCCAGTAGCATTATAGAGGCGACGCAGATCCTCCCGAGCGTTGTATCAAACGCGGTGCTTTTAGCGGGTCTCGATTCTGATAGCGCGACTGTGCTGCCGGCGTTTACTGGTACCGCAGAACTGCAGTCAAACCAGCTTCTTGTTTCTGTTACTGCATTACCAGCGTTCCTAACCGCAGCGGTTATGGACAACGGTGTGACGCTTACTACCAACACATTTGTATTTAACACTGAAAATCTGGCAGCCACGGAGTATAGTAATTACGACTTTATCGCAATGGCGATGTTTAATGGAGTTCCGGTTGGAATCAGTACTGGGGGTGTTTTCGAATTAACAGGAGCAAACGACGCGGGTACAAATATCGATGTGGACGTTCTATCTGGTTTCGACGACCTTGGAACCGAAGACCTGAAGCGTATGCCCAACGTCTATGTCGGATACAAATCTGATGGTAATGTTCAATTTCAAGTATCCATTGATGGGGAGCCTGCTGTTCGTACTTATACAGTAAGCCACGTATCTAGCACATCGGGAATCAAGAGAGGACGAGCAAGGCCGGGGAAAGGACTCAAATCCAGATACTGGCAGGTGGGGGTTAAGAATGTAGCCGGTTCAGATATAGAACTTGATGACTTGGGATTATACGTACAGCAATTTAACCGGAAGGCGCAATAATGGTAGCTTTAACCACCTTAGCACAAAACGAAGCCAATAAAGCTGCGCTAGAAAGCGCGACTGAGCAAGTCCAGTCATCCCTTACGGAAAGCGCGGCGCGCATTAATGAATTGGGCGATTTCACCATAGACACCAATTTTAATTTCAGCCCGCAGAATTTAGGGATTGAGTTCAGGTCGCGCGCATTAAGTTATGGCTTCACAGAATTTACCTCGCAAACAGGTGATGAAGTCAGATTCAACACTGGCGCAGGCACAACGCAATTCACACCAGCTAATCAGGTAACACAAAGCGATATTCCCAGTGTTGCCGGTATCGACAACCCAGTTGAGGCAGTTATCGATACCGATGCGCCTACAAAACCGATTCTCGCAACAGTCACTCCGGTTGTTGTGAGTGGGGGTACTAAGCCCGGTGTTGGCCCTGATATCAACGACCCTGATGAAGTGAGTGCACCGACCAACACTGGACCGTCCGTTCCTATTCTGGAAGGCGTTACCCTGCCTGCTTTATACTCTCCCAATATTCCGCAGTTTGATACTACGGTACCGGAGATTCCAGCATCATTTGCGGCACCCCCTGCAGATACCTTTACCTTTGATGGTGGCGATCAGGATTATTCAGATGACCAACTGGCCCAATTACAAGTTGTTCTGCTCGACGAGTTGAACAACGGTGGGTATGGGGTATTCCATACCGACGAGGAAGCGATTTTTACACGCGAAGTGGATCGCGAAACAGCGGCAGCAGTCGCCGGTGAAGAGGAACTATTCGATTCGTTTTCTGCACGCGGCTTCCCACTTCCGACTGGCGCACAGATCGATATGCTGAAGAATCTTCAGCAGAACACATTGAACAAAATATCTGCGATTAATCGTGAAGTCAGTATCCAGCGCAACGCACTGGTTCGTGAAGGACGTACTTTGGCATTCAGCACTACAGCAGATTTAGCTGGTGCGTTGTCTACCTATCGCGGATTCTATTTTGAACGCTTGCTCAAGGCACAACAGTTCGGGGCTACCTACGCAATTCAGGCATTAGAAGCTTCTATCGCAATCTACAATCTGGAAATCGAATACTTCAATGCACACGCTAACGAGTTTCGTATGAAGCTGGAAGCTGAGATCGCGTTACTGGAGCAGAATAAAGTAATCCTGCAGAAAGCGGATGCCCAACAAAACATCAATGATTCAGAAATTGCCCTTTATAATGCGCAGTTTCAGGCGTTGTCTATTGAGGCCCAGATATACAACACCAAAGTATCTGCCGCTAAAACTAAATCCGATATTCAAGTATCGAAGCTGGAACGCTACAAACTGGAATACCAGATTTATGCGGCAGAACTCGCTGCTGAAAGTACCAAGGTAGCTAACTATGCCGCGCAAGTTGGCGCAAACGAAGCTGACGTGCGTTTATACGCCACTGAGACAAGTGCCTACGGCGCTAAGATCGACGCCCAGAAAGCACAGGAAAGTATTTATCTGGCGCGGTTCGACGCCGATGTTAAGCGTAAGGAACTGGAATTCCAAGAATACGACTCGAAGATCAAACTACTGGAAACAGAATTAAATCAGGAGGCTGATGCTATTAAATTCCAGATCGACAAGTATAATGCTGATACTGCTTCATTGAATGCATTTTCCACATCTATCAATACTGGACTCAACGCGCTCAAATCAGAGCAAGAATTCATCTCTGATGAAGCTGAGCGTGATCTGAAGTGGCTGCAAACGAACGAGACTATCAGGCAACAAGCTTTGCTCAATCAGACTAATTTAGAAGTTGAGTTATTAAAGCAGCGTATCAATGCCTTGGGTACTATTCAAACGGCACTTGCCGCGAGTATCTCGTACTCTGATATTGTTATAGGATAATAGAATCATGGCAGCAACAGACAGTAAGAAATGGTGGGAAAGATTCCCTGGTGTTAGTGCTGCCAAAGAACAGGCAGCGGGATTGCGCAAAGCGCAGAATGAGCTTGTAACTAAACGAGATAACGCCAGAGTAGCCGAAGGGGAAGCCGCTAACACTTTAAGAAAAAAGAATGCGCCCAACGCCTACGATCCGGTAATTCCAAAAGGGCAGAGAGTGCAGTATGGTGATATTCCGCCTGTCAAACTTGCAGACGCTATACCAGCCGCAAGAGTTGATCCAAATAAGGTAGTGCGACCAAATGACAACATTACATTGGATTATACAAGCACTCCGAATGATTTCGAACCTGGTTCTATTAACGAACAGCGACAACAGGACGCAGAGCTAGCGGAAAGGCGGCGATCAGGGCGTTTACCAAATCCAGAACCGGCAACACCCGAGGTATATACAGCAAGTCGGGGCGCATCACCGGCTCTTGAACGCGGCGCTACCCGACTTGATAGTGTTACAACTCCCGACCAAGTAATAGTTGGTGGAAAAACATATCCAAATAGAGCCGCTTACGAGGCAGACCGGGCACTTACCGAGGCGGCATCTCTTGTCGACAAGGTCAAGCGCGGGATACCCGTGGATGCCTCGAAAGAAGCAATACAGAAAGCCTTTGAGATGGTAAAAAGCGCAGGTGCGGCTGTTGGATCGGGTCAAGTAGCTGCAACTATTGGATCAACGCTCGGTACTCAAGCTAAAAGCTTTGCCGGCGCGGCAGGAAATTCAGTACCCTATGTTTCAGGTGCTCCAAACGCTCCACCCGCTCTAGAGTCACCGGAAATTACGGACTTGAAAGCGCAAGAAGTTTCTTTGCGTGATGCGCTTAATAATCCGGGTTTGTCGCCCGCTCAACAAAGCGAAATTGCTGCCGAACTGACAACTGTTCAGCGTTCATTAGCAAGCGCTGATATTGATCCCAATGCGCCTAAGATGACTGAGATAGATGGTCAAATCAAACCCGACCCTCGTGATGCCGATTTTAACAAAGGGCAAGCCACAACTTTAGGCAATGGGGCAGATCGTACTGTAGCGGCTGATTTAGACGCGCAAATTGCAGGTTTTGACGAGCCGGATGCGCCACCGCCTATATCAGATGCCGATATTGATGCCCAATCAGAACAGCCAAAAGCACAGCGTACCATTAAGGAAAGAGCCGTAGATGCTTATGGCGCAGCCAAAGAAAAAGTAGGACTAGGTCCAGCATCTGGCGAACCCAAACCTCCGAAGGGTCCGGGAAGGATAAGTAAAACTCTTAGAGCAACAGGCGGGGCCTCCGCAATTCTTGAAGGGGCTGACTTGGCTACCAAGTACATAAATAATCTTGGCGATGTTGGTTTTGATGAAGCTAATCGGATAGCTAAAGAAGGTATTGAAGATACTGCGACCGAAGCAGCCGCCGGACTTGGGCGGCAAGCTACGCGTATCGATCAGGGTAAATACGGAGAGGCAGCTACTGCAGCAGGTGATTTTGCTATTGATTCCGCCAAGGGCTTTGCTCAGCTGCCGGGTTCAATCTATGACCAAGGCGGGCGTATGGGATACAACCTGCGGAATGCTCTTGGTTTCGGAGTACCTGAATCAGGTATCTATCGCGCCGATCCGAATAACCCCCGCAAAGTACTGCAAGGGCAAACAACGGATCAAACATCACAAGAAGCTCTGGATGATGTTAATGCTGGACGCGTGGCCGACTTAGAAGCGTTCGACAACGCTCCCGAAAAAGCCGTTAGAGATGCTAACGCTCAAGCTTTAATCGACCAATCACGTGCTGAGTCTGGCGACAAAGGTTTGCGATCAGGTACTCAGCGAGTAGTACCGCCATCCAATGGGTCGTATTTTATTAATAACGGTGCTGGTGCATCTGGAATTGATGGACTCGCCGGCGGTACCGGCGGTGTGGCTCAAGGCCAGAAGCAATTTTTCAGGGATATGAAACCAGCGTTTCCACAAACATCTGGTTTAAGGGCAGCGCGGGCCGAGATTTTAAATCGCGGCAAGTTCGCGAACGGTAATCGATTTAGCGATAATGTTGATGGTAACTGGGCTGCTGAAATGGCTGGTGCCCGTATGCGTGCCAATGAAAACACAACTGCCGCATATAATGACAGAACAGCAGCCTCGCTACGTGGAGCGAATATAACCGCAAATACGGCAGCGAATACAGCTAACGAAAAACGATATACTGATCTTGGAGCAAGACTTGATTCCACTGATGCTGATATTAAACGAAATGCCAAAACAGATGCGTTTTATGGCTTTCTTAATGAAAAAGAGCAACAGGGTGGGCAATACAATCCTAACTCTGCTTACGCACGACAAGCTGGAAATATATTAAGGCGCGAAATTACTGACATGTCGGATCCAAATGTTCCAAAAGCTATTTGGAACAGTTTAGCGCCCGCTTTCCTAGGCGGTGGTGGAATGGGTGCCTTGCAATGGTTAAATGGCAATCTTAATATGGGTGGTCAGTTTGATAGTATGACTATAGATCCTGATGGAACTATAAGAGCTATGTCATCAGATGGCCCAGTCAAATCAATCAATTTGGGATTTATACCAGATGCGGATACAGCTGTTTTCGCACGCCAAGTATTAGAAAATACGCCAGAGAAAAAGTAATGCCTATTATCATAGACCCTGTTACCGGCGCACGAAAATTCGTCGCCGATAATTCCGGTTTTCGGGTAAAGGATAGCGGCAACTTTAACAACGTTCTCCCTAACGCTCCTGCCCAAACCGAGGCAGGAGAATTTGCAAAAGGTCTACGCTCGGGTATTGAGCAAACCAAGGGACTAGGCAACTCCGCACTCGCCGCTGGTGCCGCTATCGTCGGAGCCGATGACTATTCCGCAGAGCAGTCTCGGCAAGCTGATCAAAACTTCCAGCGTGCAGGCGAGATCGGTCCGCGTGTTACTGACTTCAACACAGCTACTGAATCTCTGGAGAACTTCGGCGACTTCGTAGCCGGTGGCCTCGGTCAGGCTGTACCGACTTTCGGCGCTGCCGCAGCGGGCGGCTTAGGCGGTCTCGGGGTAAAGAGTCTTCTGAGAAGTGGTATACAGAAGGGAACTGCAGCCGCCGGGGGCGCCTTCGCTGCGACTCAAGGAATGGAAACCGGCGGTATCTTCAACGATGTCATTAACGATCCTGAAGCCCGAAAGAATTACTCACTGAGCGAACTGGCCGGTATCTCAATGGCTGGCGCAGCACCGGCCGCCGCACTTGATGTCATACCGCTGGTCGCAGCCGCTAAAAAGTTTGGACTGGGTCTGTCTGCTCGCAGAGAAATTACCAGCAAGCTGAGAGAGTTCGGCAAGGGTATCGGGACGCAGGCCCTGCTTGAAGGCACCACCGAAGGCGCGCAAACCGTTATCGAACGTGCCACTCACAACTTCGTCAATAAGTACTTTGATATCCTTGGGCCAGAAGGCGTTAATGAGATTCTTGGTGCCGCCACCATCGGTGCGGCCTTTGGTGGTATCACCGGCGCTGCCGCGTCTGCACCCGGTATTATCGGCTCACGCATGGCGGAGCTGGACCAGGAGACGCAGGATCGCGTATCACAAGCAGAAGCTACCTTTGACAAGCTGCGCAAGGTTGACGATCCAGAAGTACAAAACTACCTAGACCTCATGCAGAATGAGGATATAGAAGATATCGAAGTTCAGGAAGATCTGGATGCGATGCTCAAAGACCTCGGCTTGCGTCGACCGAAGTTCAGCCGTGCGGTCGACGGTCCAACAGCCATTACTCCAGATACAACGAAGCTGAATCGTAGGAAAGTTCCCACGATCAATGATCAGACGGATGCAATTTCTGACAATCTTAATGCAGTAGAACGCGGTCTTTTACGTAGACGTGTAAATACTCGCGATACGTTATCGCTTCCCACAGGGACTGAGATTGCACAGCGTACGCGTGACGAAAGACCAGATACTCAAGAAGTGCTGTCTGAAGAAGACGCACTTGATAATGGTTTAGCAATCAAAAACCAGTCATTCGCTGCTACTCAAGATAATGTAATTGGTGATAAAGAAGCCAATGTCTCTTTTACGACCGGCGGTAAGAAATCAGCTACGCAGTGGGCAGAAGAAAGAAAAGCAGCGCTAGAAGCAGATAATCCTGGCTATTCTTATGAAATAAAGCCCGCCTACGATGTGCTTGTAGAACAGGCACGCAGTGCCGATTTTGCAGGAGAATTATCAAGCTCTGTGGGCGATGAGATTATTCGCCTTGCCCAAGATGATAATCAGCGAATGGGGTTTCATTCGTTAGCAAAAAGCGTTGATCCTAAAACACTCAGCACTGTTGCGGATGTGAAAAGACATCTTCAAGCACGCAAGCTTATTATACGGGAGAAGATTGAATCTGCGCTCGATCCTACTGATAAGCAGGCACTAACAGGAACAGATATAAAAAACGAGCTGCCTATCTATCGTAGAGAAGCCCGTGCCCGTGCGTATGCCGATATCGGTACCCGTAAGGCAGCGTCACTGGCGGATACTGAGTTTGGTACTTCTCCTACAGCTTTAGCCCTCCAAGAATTGGAGGCGGTTGAGAAAACGCAGAAGCGGCTTGAAAACAAGCATCCATTACAGGATGAAGAAGCTGTAGCCATAGCGAAAAATATGGGATTAAAAGGTACAGGCGATCGTAAAAGAGATGCTCAAATAGTTAGAGATGCTGTCGAAGATATGCGTTTTACATTAGATCAGTGGATTAAAGATTCTGACTACGGGAAAGGAGAAGCGCAAAAAAAGAAACTAGACAAAGACTTAAAAGAATTACAAAAGAATACGATTCTGCGAACACGCAAACATCCGCTTTTTAGCGAAGAAGGTAAAAAATGGTTCGATACAGCCCTTGCAAAAAAGAAGCCGCTTACAAAAGCAGATTACAAAGAGCTACGTAGAGTAGATCGATCTTCTAGAACAATGCTATTTGGAAGAGACGCAACCGGCGAACTACTAGGCATTCGTCCCCATGCGATGATTCAGAAGAATTTCCAGAAGCTTTTCGGCGGTCAAGGACTTAGATACGATAGAGATACTATTAACGCGGCATATCTTTATGGATTATCTGATTTAATAGACGATCACAGTATTGTAATTGATGACGCGTCTTATACTGATGACGTAATTCTGTTTACTGATGCAGATAGACATCCGTGGACAATAGGTGAAGTTACCGCTAAAACAAAAAGCAGAGCGGTGTCTCAAGCAAAGTCTGGTATTGAAATACTACTGGCCCGCGAGCAAGCAGATGCAAAACCAAATATCGAAAAAATTAACGCGCTTGAAGTACGGCTCTTGGAAATCGGTCGTAGCAAAACGCAAATAGAAGCGGCTAAAAAAGAGAATACAGCCGCCGTAAAGAAGTTTGCTAAAATTGACGCGGATCTGCGTGAGCTTGCCCAAAAGAAAATCGCGCTGGACAACATTTCAAGAAGCAAGAAAGAAAACCTTGCCAGAATACTTTCTAAAGAAAGTATGTTTTCAGACAATCTGATCTCAGTAATGGATAACGCCGCTACTTCTAGGGTTGTTAAATCCACACCAAAATCTATAGGCCCGATGTTCGATGCGTTGCCTGCGTACACCGGCGATACCAACACCTACGCCGGTGTGGGTTCGAGGCAAACGCCAGCAAACGTCCAGCAAGTTATGGGTCGTGTAGCTTTAGTACTGGGTAAAAATGGAAAGCATCTAAATACAGGTAATGCCAAAGGAGCTGATACCGCTTTTGCCACCGGTGCCCGAGGCAAAAAAACTATCTATACCCCAAAAGATGCTACTGACCAGACTCGCACCATTGCTAAGGAAGTCCACCCAAATCCAAAGTCTTTATCTGGATATGTATTGGATCTCCAAGCACGAAATACAAATCAAGTATTCGGAAAAGATTTAGATACGCCCGTAGACTTTTTATTAGCTTGGACTCCTAATGGAGAAACGCGGGCAGACCAACGTTACTATGGGGGGAAGGACGATCCTAATAATACCGGTGGTACAGGACAGGCAATAGCGCTGGCCGACTTAAAAGGCATCCCTGTCATCAACATGAAGAATATAGGGTGGTTAGAGGAGCTGGGTAAAGTTGCGGGGTTATCTAAAACCCAACTTGATTTCATCCGTGGTTCGACCAAACTTGAAGAAACAGCAAAGCCATTAGTCGGCCCGACACTTGCACCGCTAGGCGACGATTATTTGCATCAGCGTATCCATAGAGAATTGCTGGATACGCATAAGGCAGCAGAGAACGAACTAGTTCAGTATCACTACAGGACTGCGCAAAGTTCAGAAATCGCGAAGCTCCGTAATGCTGAAAACTTATTGGCTATGTATAACGATGAAGAGGTTGGGCCTATTCCTTTTCGCGAGTTTGAAAAAAAGATAGGAACTCCTCGTGTAGAAGAACGAAAAGAAAATGGCAAGATAATAGTAAAAGCCAAAGATCCAACAGGACTTCATGCCCTAACCGAAAAAAATATGCTGCAGGTTTCGCAACAGCTGTACAAACTACAAGTCGGGCCTGAGAAGTTTCGTTTTATAATGGAGACTACTAAAAACGATAACACTATCAGTTTGCCAGCTGCCGAAGCTCTGCATGACATGCGGGTTGCAAAATACCAAAGTCTTCAAGAAGAACTCGCTGCTGACAAAGAGACACTAGTTTCTATAGTAAGCCGGTATAAGAAAGAAGCAACGCGCCTTCTAAAAGAGTCTGAGTTACGCCTACGCGATATTGATAAGCAGATTACACAGCACGAAGAGTTCTTTAAAAAGCATGATGCAACGTTTGAAAAGCATTACAAGGCCATAAAAGAATATGCAGCCTCGCTTGCTGAAACGCGCGCGTTAAACGAAGATATTTCTAAAAAGAACACCGAGCGCGGCTATGCTTTGAAAGCCGTTAGGGATATAGAAAAAGTAGCTGATTCAGACATCTCTGTTACTAATATCCTTAATGATGTTCCTGATATTCCTATTAATGCAAACGAAGCCGACAAATTTAAGAATCTGTCAAAAGAAGGAAAGCAGGCCCGTATCGCGCAAGAAAAGGCAAGGGAAAGAGATACAAATTCCCCTGATCTTATTAAAGAAGTGGCAACAGATCCTGATGAGTTTCAGTCCGTCCAAAAGACAGAATTTGAAGAGCTGTTTGGTTTCGAAAAAAACAAAGACAATATGACTCATTTTGCTAACGCTGCAGAAATATCTGCATACACGCGTTTGCAGAATGAGATAGCGGAAATCAAAACAAGAATGTTTGAAGATGATCTCAACAATCCTCCTAGTATTTATCAAGGGTCGGTTGAGGATGCGATGCGTAAAGATTACGCCGATACTCCTTTGGCAACATTGCTTAAAGAAAAGCAGCTTGAATTAAAGTCGTTCTATGTAAATCGCCAGTCTGAGCCACGGGTGTTAACACTCGATGAGCAGACCATAAAAGGCGAGAGCGATAAGACCAAGCGCAATCAGAAAGCACAGCGTAATGTACTGAAGCCGATCGTGGCAGCTGTGAAACAGGTCGCCGGTCGTATCAAAACGACTGCCAACGTGTTGTCAACCGAAGAAGCAATGAAAGCCTTCAACATGACGCGCCAGCAGCTGCTGGAAACCAACGGCATGTACTTCAAGGGCAAGATCTGGGTGAAAGAAACCCTTTCACCAACGGTTATGCGTGAAGTCATTGCACACGAGTTGGGACATGGGATCTTCGAGAACGAGCTACGGAACGCCAGCACCCAGATCCAGACCAGCATCCGTAAACAGTTCGATGCTTGGCGCAAGGCTGTACACGGAAAGTCAGTTCACAGCGTGATCCAGTCCAAGGCAGCGTTTGCGACAGCACGGAAATACATCACTGAATCCAGAGATAGAGCTATCTCCACACTGTCTACCGAAGATCAGGCGTACCTGCTCGACTTCGAAGAATGGTTCGCTGATCAGGTAGCCGTGTACGAGTCAACTAAACCGACTACCGCACTTGGAAAGTTCTTTGCCAAGATCGCTGGACTGATCAAGAAGCTGATGGGTCGTCAGACCACCGACAGCGTTCGCGACTTCCTCGACGGTATCGAGCAGCGCAACTGGATCCCGTCTGCGATTGATCGTGGTCGCCGATTCTTTGAGTTCGCACGCGCAAATAAGCAGATCACTGACGACACGCTGATGAGCCACTTGATAAAGTCAGCGCCGAAGAGCATGGCTGATATCGAAACGATCAGCCAGATGCTGCCGACCATATTTACCAAAGCGGATCTCGCCTTACTGGGCCGAGCGTTTACCCAAGGTAATGTCCGCTCGCAACTGCACAGACTTTATCCCAACCACGCGCTGAAAGCGTTTGATGAGAGCGTAGCCCGTACTGTTGCCGCTGGTATGGTGCAGTGGGCGCATGGCAAATTACAAGTAGGACCGAAAGTTCATTCCGTATATGAAAAAGCAATGGGTGCGATTGCCACTGCGCTCAAAGGCAAAACAGATATGCAGAAACAGAACGCAGCTCTGGATGCCATCAAACAGGGTAAAGCCATTTGGAATCATCAGACGGATCTTGGTTTAACCTCGGAACGAACTGACAGTAAAAAGTTCAAGGACGTTGAATCTATCGCGGAGTTCATGTCCAGTATTGGTGATGTTTTTGAGAAAGTGTTTGTTTCAGCCAGTGACCGGTTATACAACACCAAGAATCCCGCCATCATCAAGCTGGCACAAATGTTCCACTCTCGTAGCGGCACGCGTTTAACTGAACAAGGCTATTTCCAAGAAAAGCAGCGCAACGTGGGGCGGTACCTGTCGTCTGCGTCCAACGTCCTGAAACCGCTGTCTGATGAACAAAAGGCACAAGTACTCGCCGATCTCCGTTCTGGCAACCACACCACCAACGAAGCCAAGGGTATGAGAAAGATCTTCAACGCCATGTATGCCTACGCCAATAAGAATGGTGTTGAGGTCAAACTGCGCAAGAACTATGTACCGCGAATCTGGAACAAAGATGAAGTAGCCAAAAGACGACCAGAGCTGGAGAAGATCCTGCGTCTACACGGCATTCAGCAACCAGCTACAGCTGTCGATCGTCTGTTGGGTCTGGAGGAACGCGAGATTGAAGAGTGGTTGATTGAATACAATCCCACTACACCACAGACAAAACAACGTGGACTGGGCCAAGTCCCCGATCAAGTCCTTGCAGACGCTAACTTCCTGTCGAATGATCTGGAATACATCACAGTCAACTACATCGAATCGCTGGTCAAGAAGGTAGAGTACGTCAAACGCTTCGGTGAAACTGGCGAGAAAATCTTCGAGATTTCTCAGGAAGCCATACGCTTCGGTGCTACCAATGATGACATCGAGCTGATACACAGCTACATTCAGGCGATGATGGGTATCACCGGCCACGAGACGAACGCGGCACTTGCCAAGATGCTCGGACTGAACGCGCCGCCAATAGGGCAAAAGATCAATCCTGCCATCCAACAGGTCTTGTCTACAGTGCTTGTTATACGAAACCTGGCCCTGCTAAGCCTGGCCATGTTTACGTCGCTTGCAGACCCCTTGGGGATCTCCGTGCGCTCTGGATCACTTACAGATACGGGTGTAGCGTTGAAGACAGGCATGAAAGAGATCTGGAACAGCGTCACAGGCCAGCAATCACAGGTACACGAGCTTGCCAATGCACTGGGTATCCTTGAGTCACATATGACAAACGTGGCCCTACAGTGGGAATACGGCGGCACATACATGGCTCCGTGGGCGCGTAAGGTCAACGATGAGTTCTTCAAATGGACAGGATTGACCGGATTGACTCGTTTGACCCGTTCAATGGCGCTGGGAGCGTCCCATTCGTTCATAGCACGACACGCTTCAAACCCCAACGAGGCGAGCCTGCGGTATCTGGAAGAGCTGAATCTCACTCCCGAAGAGGTATTGCTGACCCCTGACGGGAAGTCAGTGCGGATTCTCACACTCCAAGAGCGCTCAAAAGCCGTGCAGCATGAACGCGATCGAGATGACAAGGTTCGTGCAGCCATGAACCAGTTTGTGGATGAATCAATCCTCCGGCCGAACGCAGCCCAACGGCCGATTTGGGCCAGTGACCCGCACTACATGCTGGTGTTCCATCTGAAAGCATTCATGTACTCGTTCCATGACCGCATATTACGTCGTGCAGTCACCGAGATGGGTGAACACAACAGTGTCGCGCCGATGGTCGGACTGATGATGTTCGTACCAGCGTTACTGTTCATTGACGGGCTTCGGGATTTGATCAAATACGGTGGTACCCCTCCCTACAAAGCGAACTGGGATGTGTCGGATTATGCCTTTAATTCGATGGAGCGCGCGGGACTGTTCGGCATCTACCAGCAGGGGTTCGATATCCGTCAGGCACAACAGTACGGCGGCACCGGCGCGGAAGCACTGCTTGGTGGTGTCATGTTCCCATTCCAGTTGTTTACTGATCCCACGGAGCTGCTGCCCTTCCAGAATATGTGGGTGAAGTAATGGCTAAGTTTATAAAGTGGCCTGGCATAATATCAATAGCGGATGATGTTCCGATTGCGCTGCGTAAAGATGTGACTGGAGTAGGGTATGGGATTTACCATATAGCATTTAAAAAAAAGAAAAAGTACCTTGCTGCTAGATACCTAACCAACTACTTAATTGTCGTTAACACAATCGCCTCCACGCTTACTGTAACGAATACTTTTTCGGTTACTCGTGGATTCGATATTCTTAAACTATACTCATGTAGTGAATTTTTTAGCACCAGTTTAGACCCCTATGTTCTAACTCCAGGAGGTGCGTACGAGAATCCTCAGTTTGGTACGAATTATACTCCCGCATGGCTAGAGCAAACCGATAGCGCGCCTTATGCATTGGCGAATTATGAAGACACTACTGGCTTGTTTGAAGAGGCTAGTAAATTCTTTGAGGTTATGCAGCCTACCAGCCAAGTAACGAGCTATGTACAGATATTACATAAGCTAGAAACTGAAGCTCCTGGTACTGGTTATTTTCGTTCTATCATAGAGCAGCTGCACAAAGGATATTTGGGCACAAGTCTATTACCCGACCTAAACAACCCGCATTACGCCGCTCTTTTACTAGCTGGTTTCGGGTTTAGCGCAACGTGGTATGTAGACCGTTTCTCATCTGCTCAAACAAGAATACCGAACCCAGGTGGATTTATTAAATTCAATACCTCAGATACTGGTATTACTACTTGGACGCCTCAGGTAGGAGTACTATCCGTTCCTGCTTCTTTGTTATTCTGCAAAGCTTTAACCAACGCAGGGTCGCCTAATGACGTATCTCATCGGTATATGGATGGTATGTTGTATAGTACAGGAAACATCCGCGGTGCTGCACTTTCTATCATGTTTGACACCCTGTTTGAGATTCTGGATTTAAACACACTAGCCGCAGGCCGGCCTACGTATGTCCTTCAAACATATTCCATAACAGTACCGGCACAAGCAGAACCTTGGGTGGATACTCAAAACCTATCTATTCCTACTCTAGGCCTTGTTGCTTGTGACTTAGTATTCGATGGAGCAACGGTTAGTATTAGCTTTGTTCAACCCGGTCATACTTTGTCCATTGTTCCTGAATTATCCGAGACAATGGAAAACGTTACTAACCCAGGACAAACTACTTACAGTGAAGGAGACACGATCCTTTACACAGTCGAAGGGTATATTGAAACCTCAGGCCATCAGATTATGGTAGTAGAGCCAATTGATTATAATGTAGAACCTAACGTCGTTGACTTTCTAGGTGTTGATGTTAATAGTTCCTACTTCGGATGGATTGGACCTAATAATCAAGTAGCAGGTAAACGAGAAGAGGGTGGGACTCCATATAAATTCTCTATTAACGGATTAGTTCCAACTACTTTTACTCCCGTTGTTTGGCAAGATTATCAGTTGATCAATGATCCCATACGCGAATACACATTCCCCCAGACTACAAACATTGACGGCTCTGTCACTACAATTACTCGAATAGATCCAACGACGTTTACAACATCATTTACTGACCTGGCCGCAGACACCACAATGAATGGCGGCGCTGAAATATTCGGAGATTTTTTAACATACCGTGAATATGATAGAACGTGGCCGGGAGTTGCCCCTGCTGGCGCTTATTACGATATAGACATAAAACTCAATGGGGCTGCATATTGGGCAGAAGGGAGTAGTCTTCTAGGTACTTTTCCAGAAGACATTGCTGAATATACAGATATACAGATTCTTTATAGCTTGCAGGAAAAAAAGGGTTTTACTAATGGCTTCGTTGACGCTGGTGCAGATGCTATTTTTGGTATTGTACGCCTGGCATCAATGGCATCGTGGACTAATCCTGAACCAGAGCCAGGCCCCCTCAATAAAACCTCTAATAATTTATACTTTGCACCTTCAGTATATAATACTAATCTGCCGTTAAGAGTTAGTTTTGGTACTCATGACTTTGAACCACGTGCTCCTAAACTTCATCGTGTATATTTAGTTAATCAGAATTTCGAACAAATTGGCCTGTTTGACTTCAACTACACAAAAGATCATAACGAGCTTCCTCCGTTCATAGGGGACCCTGACCCACCTGATTTTCAATCATACCTTCGCCTGATGGATAACGTAGTAAATATTTGCTTGGCAAAACATGATAGTAAGTGGGCTGCGGCAGTTCAAAGCGGGGATACTGGATCATTCATACCTACGTTGGATGAGTTTGGTGATTATATTTACCGACTTACGTCGGGGGAAACTTCACAGTTAGAATTAGCAAGAGAAAGACGGTTAAAAATTGATGCTCTTTTAGCTACTACTTCTTTTGAAATACTGTACAACGATTTCATGACCTATGAATTGTTTTACTGGGTCTGGATCAAACTGGATGCCCAGCCTATACAATATGTTTTTATAAATGATGGAACAGTGTAATGCCCAAGTTTTCAGCAAAATCAGAAGAACGGTTAGAGCAAGCCGAAAAGCAACTGCGTGATTTGTTCAACATCATCGTTGGTAAGTACGACTGTACTATTTTGCAGGGCCACCGCAATGAGGCTACGCAGACTGAATACTACCAAAGTGGTAAGTCCAAAGTACAATGGCCGAACAGCAAACACAACTCCATGCCAAGTCGCGCGGTAGACGCCGCACCCTATCCAATCCCCAAAAAGTGGGGTGCTGAACACTGGAAAGATAGGGTGAAATTCTACGAATTTGCCGCTATAGTGCGCTATGAAGCGTCCTGTCTTGGGATTAAAATCCGTTGGGGAGGGGACTGGGATAGCGATGGTGACTATCGCGATCAGACATTTGATGATCTGGTTCACTTTGAACTAGTCGAGGATACAAATAATGGCAACAGCTAAGTTAGATGCGCAAGCGGGGAAGCTCAACTTAGTTATTGAGCAGGGTACTACGTTCAATCCAGTACTAACATACTCCGATTCAGCTGGTACAGCTATCGATCTCACTGGTTACACCGCTCGAATGCAGATCCGTTTAAAGCGGACGTCTGCGACTTTCCTCCATGAGCTGACTACTGAAAATGGAGGCATTACACTCGGGGGTGCCGCCGGTACCATCGCATTACTCATCTCTGCCACAGACACTGCAGCATTTACGTTCACGACTGCGATATACGATCTTGAACTGATCACTGCTGGCGGGATTGTCACAAGATTGCTGCAGGGGTCGGTTACGTTAAGTACCGAAGCGACTAAATAATGGTTGATGTCGTTACAACAGCTGGTGATATCTCTGTCGTTTCCGCAGCAGTGCAGGGGCCACAAGGGCCGCAAGGGCCGCCAGGTGCAGCCGGTGCAAGTGGCGGCGTATGGGGAACGGTACAGGATGGGAATGGGCTAACTTTTGTCGATTTTGCGATTCCGGCAGGAGTAAACCTGATCACTCTTGCCATTGCCAGTATACGTGGTAATGGTTTCTCAAAGCCGATGATACAATTAGGTAACAGTGCAGGTATCATTACAGTTAACTACGACAGTACAGGTCTTCGTGTAATAAACGGTGTAAGCCAAGCTACCTCTAGCTCAAGTGGTTGGGAGATAAATAACGCCGCAAGCACTGCTGCTACTTTCAGTGGGCTGGCACACATAATGCGCGTAGGACAGCTGTTCACAACTTGTAAATGGGTAATAAGTGGCTCGTTCATGGATATTACTGACCCTGTAGGGGGTTGCACTGCTTTTGTATCCGGGGGTGTTCAGTCAACTACTGAAATAGAGACAGTACGAGTTAAAGCCAACGGTACGTTTAGCACCTCCAATCATATAAATATCTTCTATCAATAGCCATGGCCATTAACACTGTAACGGTTGCCTATACAACGAACACGGTTTCGATGTCTCCAGCGGATAACGTAAAGTATACGCTGTCCTTATCGAACCCGAATGTAGCCATGCAAGTGGTGTCTATGCCAGTTGCAGTTTCTGTCGAAACGACTACTATTGGGGTCGTTACGGCGGGGGTTCAAGGTCCAGAAGGGGCTTTAGGCCCCATTGGGCCTCAAGGCCCAACTAGCGGAGATGAAATCAGCGTGCTAAACAAAGCCGAACAGAAGAATACCGTAGAGGATAGCCCCGGTATAGATGACATTACCGTATACTATGGGATAGCCAACCCTCAATCAGCATTAACCGACCCCGTATGGCTAGTTACTCGTCAGATATTCCTGGCCGATGGTAACGCTTTCGATTCCCAAAAGACATTCGCCAGCACTCTTTATGATCAAGTTTGGAATGATCACCTCAGTCTAACCTACACCTAAACGAGAATACATATGCAAGCACATAGAAACTATATTTGGATACTGCTGGTCTTATTGACAGGTTGCCAATCAATGGGCGCGCCTGCACCCGAAACGAATAAAGAGCGGCTAGCGTTTCTGGAGCTGAGTTATGGGACGATGCTGGATAAAGCTCTGCTGTACAAGAAGGAAGGTCGTTTCGATGCCGAGCAGAAAGCAGCAGTATCAGACGCACTACATGACATCGACTTATCGATCGAAGCTGCTCATATTGCGGTAACCGCTCTCGATGATGGGGCGTTTGATACCAGTGCACAAGCCATCAACACCGGTATGGTGCTGTTACGAAAACTCTTAGTTGAGGCGGAGCAATAAAATGAGCAACGCAATAGTCGTTTTGGATGTCCTGATGGGCATCATGGAAGTGCAGGCGAAATGGGCCGCACTATATCAAACAGCCAAACTTGAAAATCGTGAGATTACCGATGCTGAGATAGCGTCCCTGCGGGCTGAAAACAAAAGGAAGCTCGCTGAATTTGACGAGGATTAATTATGAATACTTTTATCGGAGCACTAACCGCAGCACTAATCCTGTTCCTGTCCTCAATGGTGACCCTTTTCACCAACGATCCTTATCTGGAATTCAGTGGGATCACGACAGCGGTATGGGTATCAGTCGGTGGCGGAGCAGCCGTGGCATTCCTGAAGGACTTCCAAGCGATATCAACACGAAGAATGCTGAACCGGGTCACCAAGTCGGGTGACGGTGGGATATAGTGGAGGTTGATCTCGTGAAAGTGAGTAAGATTGCAGGTGGTGTCGCAGCGTTCATCGTGGCAGCAGGTGTCATCTGGACGACATCGTTGAACGCGTTTGATACGGCGCATAAGGAATTTGTGACAGTGAATAAGTTGGTAGAGGAATTTACTAAAATGGAGCTGCGTGAGATCAAAAAAGAAATCCGCAGGCTTGAATTTATTAAAGCGACTGAAGGTTTGACTGTTCGTCAGGAGTGGGAATTAACCGACTTATACGACCAGCTTGAGGATTTACAATAACATCAGGGATGAAACTATTATGGTTGAATATGTTACTGTTTTAGGTATGGAATACACAATGGATGATGCACGGAACCTGTGGCTTGCACTCAGTGAAATTTTCGGAATAAGTGATTCTGGAATATCGGATGAAAATATGAGTTCAGCAGCAGCGCTGATGTGCCCTTGTACTGAATGCGGCCTATATGCGTAAACTCACGGCATTTAGTACTGTTATCCTTCTAGGAGCACTTGGTTTACGTGAATGATAATGTTAAACGACTTTCTGACAGCAGAGCAGCTCACGACCGGTACGATGTCACTATCGACAATATTACTGTATTGGAATTATACCCTTCGCTCGGACTTGCGGGCGGAACGGAAGTACTCACAGGGACAGGAGAAACGAAATCAGGAACTGAACCGTTTATATCAGGATATGGCATCGCGAAACATCATCTCAATAGTCAAATTAGAAGCAGCATTCCACACACTGAAAGACAGGATGCCGTTCCCATGATTTATGATACGTGGTTTGACAGGATCTTTAATCGAAATAGTGAGGAAGAACTGCGGCAGCGCGCCCTTCAGGCACGAGAGCAATTACACGACGATGATGATATTACTGATCGAACACAAGAAAAACTAAAAGCGAGCCATATTAGTCTAGGCTTTACGCTCGATAAAGTAATCAAGGATTTACGACATGATAATGGACATGGGTAATGTAATAGAGTCATTGAACTTTTTTGGCTGGATAATTGCATGTTATGTAGGCTGGAGAACGTATCGATGGAACAACCGATCTGATCTGGATGCCTTTACACACCAGATAATCTGCTGTCTAATGTGGGTATTTGCAGGGTTAGGTCTGAGTGCATTTTGGTTTGCGATAAGCCGCTTTTTTCATGCAGAGGATACGCACTGGCACTTACTCATGTTTGAATGGCGATGGTTAACAGTTTTAGCTACACAAGCCATGATTGGTTGGGGTGCTTTGAGTTTTGTTATTTTGATTGATGAACATAGCGCCTTAAAAAAGTACAGTGTTTTTGCTACAGCAGCAATCATTGCGATTGGACTTGGGTTCTATGACCCCAAATTTTGATTAATTTTATGAGGAAGTAAAAAATGGCAACATTTGTTAAATATAACCAATTCGCAGAGGATCTTGCGGCGGGCGTCCACGTTCTTACAACCGCAGGTTCATTGCTGAAGATAGCCCTTTCCAACACTGCACCAACAGTGGCCACCGATGCAGTACTCGCGGATGTGACGGAGATCGCTTATACCAACATCACTGAAACTATGCCGGCAGATACCACCAATGTTGGCGCAGCCGCACCGCCAGGTACTTGGGACGTTTCAGGTACGGACATCACCTTGAACGCGACCGGCACTGTTGCCCAGTTCCGTTATGTCATCCTGTACAATGACACTCCGACTTCTCCTGCTGATCCGCTGATCGGATATTGGGATTACGGCTCGGGTGTCGATCTGGCGAGCGGCGAAACCTTCACCGTTAACTTTGGCGCATCGATGTTTACCATCACCTAATGAATTTGGTTGCTGAAGCGGGCGTCTTTTCCGTAAAGGGAAAAGACACTCATTTTATTCTATGGATAAGATGTTGCCTGCCAGTTTTCGAAGGCTCGCTGCCTTTCTGGATCGATATAACGCACGTATATTTAATGGCCGCTATTTCAGCCGTTAAGCTCAATTATGCATATCCGTGACGAGTGCCTAGTTCCAAATAGTAATATTTGTCTGGAATTAGTGGTCACTGACGATGAGCATCTTATTAAAGTTGAATATGGTGCTGGGCTAATGTCCAGCTTATCAACTGAGAGCGAGAAGCAGCTGGCATTTCATGGGTGCCAACACTTAGTAGGAAATCCATCAGCACGGGTTCTAGTTGGTGGTCTTGGTATGGGATTTACATTAGCTGCGGCTCTTCAAACTCTTGATGAGCAAGCGACTGTAGTAGTGGCTGAGCTGGTGCCTACAATTGTTAAATGGAATCACGGACCACTTGCACATTTAGCAGGCCGGCCATTAGAAGACCCGAGGGTTGAACTTCATATCGGTGGTGTTGAGCTATTGATAAAAAATACTAAGTATCAATGGGATGCAATTTTATTAGATTGTGATAATGGACCAGAAGCATTAGTTCATCCAGATAATAACTGGTTATATTCCTCAAGCGGATTAACAACTATGTATAAGCATCTTTTTAATCATGGTGTGCTAGCAGTTTGGGCTGATAAAGCACTCCGTCAAGGTTATGATTTTCGTGAGTCACTTTTACTTGCAGGATTTATTGTACAAATAGTTGAGCTTAAAGATGCTATCTTGTACATAGGAAGAAAGGCTGAGCAAGAATAATGGCAACTTCAGTCATAGCTGCTGATGCAGGTGCATTAACAATATCTGGCGTTGACGCAACGTTCCCCAGAGAATATGTGCTCAATGGGTCAATAATTGTTTCGCCCTTGGACTTCACCGTCAATTGGGCGAAGAATACTGTCGTTACTGCAAACACACTGGAAGACAATGCCTCCAGCAGTCGAGGCCTACCTCTATACGCTGTTCTTGGTTTTAGTGGCGCGAACATTTCAGTGTCCGATCAAGGAAGGATTTGGTTCGAGCTGCCAGTATTGCAGGATGCAGTTGGGCGAGCTACGCGCTACCCGAATTTTGAATTGATGCTCGATAGCACTACCGCTATGGGTAGTCGCGATGTTTTGAACCTGAGTGTGGATACATCAACAGGTGATTCAAACAAATACGGAACGTCTCCAGATTACGATTATTCATATTCAGTAGTCGATGATACAACCCATTGGACGTTAAAAGGCTGGGTGCAAAAAACCCTCACTGGTTACGTCTATTTTAAGTTGAAATGTTTCCCTGCCTTTGGAGCCAGTGCTTCATGGACGTCATCCGCAACCGCTATGGGAACAGTCACCTATGGTGATTTGCATATTGGCGACAGTATTGGTGGTTACTTCCTGACCACCGGTGTTGATGCCTCGCTACAATACAATCGTAGTGTTTCGGCTACGGCTGGTTCCATGCTGGTATCAGGCACTCCCGCTACATTCGACCTTGGGTTCTTTGTTATCCCTGATGCTGGGGTGTTCCTGATATCAGGAGTCGATTCCAGTTTGACCCAAGGGTACTCGGTCTCGGCTGAGACCGGATCGATCGATATTACTGGTCCGCCGGCTGCACTGGAGACTGGTGGCAATATTGATTGTTTGCCGGGTGCTTATGCCATTTCTGGTGTTGATAGCGCGCTTACTCAAGGTTATTCAATTACTGCAGATATTGGATCGGTAGCGATTTCGGGAATACCCGCTACATTCCCGATCGGTTTAGTTGCTATAGCCGATGCTGGTACGTATTTAATTTCTGGCGTACCGGCTAATCTGAAACAAGGATATGATCTCGACGCCACAGCAGGCGCCATTCTGGTCGACGGAATCCCGGCCAGTTTTGAGATAGGATATTCGATATCGGCTGAAGCGGGGAGTGTCGCCATTTCCGGTGTCGACGCCGTTCTCAGTGCGCTGACATTAGTTGCTGATGTGGGATCAGTTGCGATATCTGGAGTTGACGCAACATTCCGATATTTCAATTTAGCAGCCACCGCAGGCGCAATTGTAATTGGCGATATAGTTGGTAGGGAAACAGCAGCCACTCCCATAGGCGGGAATCTGTCGAACTCAGCGTCTGTTGATGTTGGCACCAACGACAACCGATTTCTAGTTGTAGGCATTTCACTGGCGGTTACGACTGGTGGAGTCCTCCCGACCACGATCACCTATGCGGGTCAGGCGCTAACCCTGATTGAAAATTCTTTAGACTCTCTTGGCAATCAGCATACGGTTTACGGGATAGTGAACCCCACTGCTGGCTCGAATACACTGCTCGTCGAGTACGCGGCCCCCGGCGGCGGTTACATGGAAGGCCCAGTAATAACGGCACATCCGTATTACAACGTGGTTCAGGATTCTGTTGCTGCTGCTGTTCGGGATAGTGTAAAAAGCTTTCGAAATAACGCCGGTACACTAAGTCTCACCCTTACTGGTGTAATACCGTCTGACATGACGGTTGCTAGTGCCTACAACTTTAACAATACGGCTACGGGCCTTTCGTTTTCTACGCTCACCGAGCGAAGCGATGCGACATTTACCAGCCAGCCCGCCCAAAGTTCAGTGTCTTGCGAAGGAGCAGCAGCCGATGGCTTAGGCGTTTCGACAGCTCTAATCACTGCAAACGTGAATGTCGTTGGCGCGTCTTTAGCCCTTATTGCCAGAACTGATGCAACGCTAACTTACGTCAAAAGTATACCGGCTACTGCCGGCGCGGTTGTAATCAGTGGTGTACCTGCAACGCTAACTGATTCGGGTGCTAATAAAATTCTGGCAGCTGATGCAGGATCAGTCGCCATTTCTGGTATTGATACAACCTTTAATCTTAGTATGGCAGCTGGTGTTGGTACAGTTCTGATCACTGGTGTACCTGCGACATTAACATACACCCCTGTTGCCACAATAGTAGCTAATGCTGGTGTATTCTCAATATCTGGTGTCCCTGCGACACTGGCAAAAGGCTATGTCTTTAATGCGGGTCCTGTTACCACAAGGGCAGCACTATGCTCGCCTACCCATACCGAAAATGATTTAATTCTCGACACATGCTTTGTTAATCCGTATGACGAGTTCACTGGGTTCACGGTACCATCTGATTGCGATCTGCTCGTAATCAGCATGAGCGGTTGCGAAGATTACCGCACCCCTCATACAGCGACAGCATCGACTTCTGTCACATGGGATCAGGGTGGTGATAACCAAAGTCTGACTTTAGCTGTTTACAAGTCCTACCCGACCGCCAGCGTGCCGAACGAATCTGAAATTTGGTATTTGGTCAATCCGAAAGCAGGTAATTTCACACTTAGAATCACGCATCCTGCCGCTCCTGCTGTCCCTTATGAAGGATTTTCAGTTAATACACATTACCTGAAAAATGTTGATACTAGCAACCCGCTGCTTGATGTAAATAGTTTCGCATCATCTTCACCTTACACCGGCATGAAAGAAACCAATGTTGCCGGTACGAGTCGCGATATCGGTATCGCGCAAGTCTATAACTACTTTGCCACGACTACGGTGGAATCAGGCACAACTGATGCCGTAAATACCGCAGTCACTTCAGTCGCTCCATGCGTTGCTGATACTAACTATTTCACGCTGGCACATGAAACCGAAGCTCCTGGTGGTTATGCGGCTCCAACATTCAGTGCTACTGGCAGTGGTGGGCCTGTTGTCTCTGTCGCTGTTTTCGCGGGGCCACATGACAACCTAGTTTGGTCAAAAGGTGTTGATGCTACTTTTAATTATTGGGTACTTGCAGCTAATACTGGTTCTATAGCTATAACGGGAATCGACTCTACATTCGATTTCAGTATGGCAGCTGATGCCGGTACATTCCTTATCACTGGTGTACCTGCAACATTAACTGATTCGGGTGCGAGTAAAATTCTGGCGGCTGATGCCGGTACATTCCTTATCACTGGTGTACCTGCAACATTAACTGATTCGGGTGCGAGTAAAATTCTGGCGGCTGATGCCGGTACATTCCTTATCACTGGTGTACCTGCAACATTAACTGATTCAGGTATTAATAAAATTCTGGCAGTTGATGCCGGTACATTCCTTATCAATGGTGTACCTGCGACATTAACCGATTCAGGTGCTAATAAAATTCTGGCAGCGGATGCTGGTTCTGTAGCTATAACCGGCATTGATGCGACATTCGATTTTAGTATGGCAGCTGATGTTGGTTTGGTTGCAATTAATGGAATACCAGCCAGCTTGGAACGCGGGCTTATACTTTCTGCCGCCGCTGGTACTGTTCTTATCAGTGGCGCTCCTGCAACAGGAGGAAAACCCGGTTTAGTAATAGCAGAAGCCGGTGTATTTACTATTGATGGAATACCGGCAACTTTTCTTCATGCTTATAAGATTTCAACAGTATCTGATGCAGTAGATATATTTGGTACAGCAGTAGATTTTATAAAAGGATTTTATATCGATGCTGCTTCAGGCACTGTTCTTATCAGTGGCACATCTGTAATTACACTCGGTGGAGTTCATAGTGGTGTTGAGTATTTTCCGACAGGATCTACTGTTACCATTGTAGTATTCGATAACATAACAGGTGAACCCATTGCGATCGATACAAATTTAGTAGAAGAAAAAGCTGGTACTGGACGATTTATCTGGAATGCAGATAATATTACTATTCAACCCACTGGTTACCAAGAATATGGGTATGTGATGACTGATGGCATTACACCTAAAGGAGGCAATATTGTGATGATTGATGCGGCGACTACCGCCAAGATAAATGAAATGTGGGCTTCAATGGAATTGAATGTAAGTCCTAGTTATTTAGTTCGTGACCGCGTATGGGCTAAGCCCTTAACTGAACTTACTGATACTACAACAGTCGGTGGATATGTCAGGAAAAAACTTTTGTCAGTAGTTAAATTCCTGAGTTTAAAATAAGATAATCTTCTCGATATTTAT
>Ga0316190_10000369_pt1 | contig 30759 bp, 31 predicted proteins | sample Eddworburrow2_MG_FD_204929 | JGI IMG/M metagenome (GOLD analysis project Ga0316190, IMG submission 204929) | Coastal sediment microbial communities from Maine, United States - Eddy worm burrow 2 | ecosystem: Environmental > Aquatic > Marine > Coastal > Sediment | place: USA: Maine | collected... | reverse complement strand
CTTCCCAGCCCATGATCGACAGTGTGTCTGGCCACATTTTCTGCGAGCCTCTGCCGATGTAGATCTTGTTGCCGTTGTGGAGGTTGTGGCCCTTTTGACCATTGGCACCATTGTGGCCGTTGGCTGCGTTGCGGCCATTGCTTCCATTGTGGCCATTGTGCCCATTCAGGCTGCTGTTTTCGCTGGTGACGCACACCGCCGCTGCGCCATCGCCGAATATGGCCGATCCAATAATGTCCGCCTTGCGCGGCGTGCCTGCGCAGAACGACACCGTGCAGGCTTCAACCGCAACCATAAGCACCTTTGTGCCTTCATGGGCGGCAGCAAAATCCCGCGCGATTGCCAGGCCCGAAACACCACCTGCACAGCCCAGCCCGAAGACCGGTATGCGTATTACATCCTCGCGAAACCCCATTTCAAGGTGGGCGCGTGCCTCGAGCGTCGGCGTGGCAATGCCGGTGGAAGACACAGTGACGATCGCGTCAACTTCGTCTGCGTCCCAACCGGCATCGTCCAGGGCACCAGCCGCCGCTTTGATAAACAGCTGCGTTGCGCCTTCGAGATACACCGAATTGCGTTCCGGCCAGGATTTGGGGGTTTCAAACCAGGACACATCTGCCACGGCATAGCGAGACTCAATACCTGCATTGTCGAATGCTTTCGACATCCGCTCAAACTGGGCAAACCTGCTGCCCAGGGTCCGGCGAGCCCAATCCAAAACCAGGTCTTGCGGTATTTTGGCATCCGGAACAACCGTGGACATACCTGCTAAAACGACGTCCAAGCGATTTCTCCGCTGTAGGAAGGATAACGACCATCTTCTATAGGCCAACAATACGCTGAAAATGTGCTGGTATTGGGAACCAGGGTCAAGCGGAGATATACATCATTGTGATGACAACCCATGCCATAACGGAAACCACACACCGCGTCGTAACATGTTGCCCGAGTTCGGCGAAACATGCTTCTGATCAAGATCAGCTTCCGAGCGAACAATACTGATTGCGATGTTTTCCGGCAGGTCGCGACCAGCAAATATTGATGGCGACAACAGCATTGACCGGCAGACCCTGCATGATCATCATCGTGCTACCCTGCCTGCATCCCACTACCAACAGGACTCCCCACTCGTCATGGCAAAACCAAAACGCAAAGTCATCATTACCTGTGCTGTCACAGGCGCCATTCATACGCCTTCCATGTCGCCGCACCTGCCGGTCACGCCTGACGAGATAGCCGAGGCGGCCATTGCAGCGGCTGAAGCAGGTGCTGCCATTATCCACCTGCATGCCCGTGATGCCGAAACCGGGCGCCCTACCCAGGACCCGGCGGTCTTCGAGAAATTCCTGCCACGCATCAAACAGTCCAGCAAGGCCGTGATCAACATCACCACCGGCGGCAGCCCGCACATGACCGTGGAAGAGCGCATGCGCCCTGCCGCGGTGTTCAAGCCGGAAGTCGCCTCCATGAACATGGGATCCATGAACTTCGGGCTGTACCCAATGCTCGAGAGGTTTTCGGATTTCACCCATGACTGGGAAAGAACGCACCTGGAAAACTCGCGAGACCTGGTGTTCAAGAACACCTTCAATGACATCGAGACGATCCTGCGGGTCGGCAATGACAACGGCACCCGGTTCGAGTTCGAATGCTACGATATTTCCCATCTCTATAACCTGGCCCATTTTGTCGACCGGGGGCTGGCGCGCGCGCCTTTGTTCATCCAGTCGGTCTTCGGCCTGCTCGGCGGCATCGGCGCACACCCGGAAGACCTGATGCACATGAAACGCACCGCTGACAGATTGTTCGGCGACAGCTATCGCTGGTCGATCCTGGGTGCCGGGCGCAACCAGATTCCGCTGGCTGCCATGGGCGCAGCCCAAGGTGCCAATGTGCGCGTCGGACTGGAGGACTCCTTGTGGATTGCTCCGGGCGAACTGGCAAAATCCAATGCCGACCAGGTCTCCAAGATGCGCCAGGTCCTGGAAGGCCTGTCGCTCGATGTCGCGACGCCTGACGAGGCCCGCGCAATGCTCGACCTGAAGGGCGGCGACCAGGTTGGTTTTTGACAGCTTCAATGGTACGGAATGAGACAATGACTGAGACAATGGGATTGAAACCGGGCCTGCGCGTTCTGGTAACGGCGGGCGGCGGCGGCATCGGCCGGGTTATCGCAGAGACCTTTGCTTCTGCCGGTGCGCGGCTGCATGTGTGTGATGTTTCAGATGCGGCACTGGCCGACTGCAACAACAATTTCCCCGACTGGGGCATCACCCATTGCGACGTGTCCGATGAGCAGCAGGTTGCGACACTGTTTGAAGACGTGAAAGCCCACCTTGGTGGCCTGGATGTGCTGATCAACAATGCCGGCATTGCAGGCCCCACTGGCGGCATCGACGAACTGGATCCACAGGATTGGCGCACCACTGTCGATGTCAACCTGAACGGCCAGTTCTATTGTGCCCGGCTTGCCGTGCCCCTGCTCAAACAGTCCGCCGATGCATCGATCATCGGCATCTCGTCGGTGGCAGGCCGGCTTGGCTATGCCTGGCGCACGCCCTATGCCGCAACCAAATGGGCAATCATCGGCCTGACCAAGAGCCTGGCCATCGAGCTTGGCCCCGACGGCATCCGGGTAAACGCCCTGCTGCCCGGCATCGTTGAAGGCCCGCGCATCGAAAAGGTGATTGCCGCGCGCGCGGACGCCACCGGCGTGTCCTATGAAGACATGGAGCGCGAGTACATCAACAAGGTATCCCTGCGCCGCATGGTTACCGCCCAGGACATCGCAAATCAGGCGATGTACCTGTGCTCGCCTCTGGGCGCCAACATTTCAGGCCAGGCCATCAGTATCTGCGGCAATGTTGAAGTCCTTTGAAGGACATTGCCCACTCCGCCTGCTGCATCATCGACTTGGTTTAGATCTCCACTTCATGCCGCATGCAAACGCCACAGCCGGGACGTGGTAGCCAGAGAAACATTCAGGTACTGTTTGACACGGATCAAAGAAGCCAGATGTTTTGCCTGTTATCGTTTCAGACATGCAGATAAAAACCAGTTTTTGTATCCCGACCGTATTGGCAGCAAGTGTTCTTGTGCTGACACTGTCCGGCTCGCCCGCCCATAGCCAATCCTACGGGGATGCCATGAAGGGCAAAGCGTTTGTGGAAAGCAATTGCGCCCGCTGCCACGCGGTTGGCATGGATGACGACAGTCACATGCCTGAAGCGCCCGCCTTTCGCACGCTGCACAATCGCTATCCCATCGACAGCCTCGCCGAGGCCTTTGCCGAGGGAATTGTTACGGGCCATCCGGCAATGCCGGAGTTCGAGCTCAGCATCGACACCATCAGTGACATGCTTGCCTACATGAAAAGCCTGTCCGGGCCGGGAGATTGACCTGCACACATCTGCCCGCGGCCGATTCATGCCGCCAACAGATTCCGCTCGCATCTCAGTCTGGCAAGTGCATCTCATCGTAAGGACGTTAATACATGTATCCAGAAAGGCGTTTGTCGAACACAACCGCACGCCTCGCGGCTTCAATCATTTGCTTCTCACTCTTTGCCGGTGCCAGGGCGGCGGCGCAAGACAAACCCCAGACAATTGACTGTCTTGATCCGTCACAAGTTGCTGCTGCCAATCAGGCGTACGAAGCCTATTGCATCCGTTGCCACCAGCCGGAACAACTCGCGCGCAAGTGGTTTTCCGTTCGGGGCGCCGCTGACGAGGCTGTAAACGCTCTGACGATGTTTCTGGACAATCACGGCAGTTGTCCGCACAACCATCATGAATTGCTGGCCAGATGGTTGGCTGAACTAGCCGACAGCAACTGAAACTGACCGGTCACCGACCCAAAGCATACTCGGTTCAAGTGGTTGGCACCCGTCTCCTGGTTCGATATTGTTTCATTCAAATGACTGCCGCTTGATATTCGTCAATGCGGGCCTGAGCGAAAAATCGCAACCTGTTTGTGAGGGGCGTCATTATCTCCACTGGAGGAAAGATGAAAATATTCAAGTCAATCCTTATGGCCTCAGCAGTCACGTTAGGCCTTTTCGCAGCTGGATCGGTCAGCGCGTCTGCCGGCATCGTCAGCAGTCCGTCTGCGTCTGTTCTTGCACCACAGACGACAAAAGTCTTCCCGATAGAACAGGTCAGGGAACGGCGCTATAACAGGCGAAGACATGGGCGGCGCCTTCGTCGTCGGCACGGTCGCAACCGTCACTACCACCGCGGTTATTGGTATGCTACCCCATGGTGGACTGTACCACTGTATGCCGCCCCTCGCAGATTTGGCCGGTGCGAGCGCTGGCGTCGCCGCTGTCGTGTCAGATGGGGTCGTGGCCGAGACTATCGCGGCTGCATGAGACACCACGGCTGCTTGTAAACTGCCAATCCAACAAGATATTGAGCCAGGTCACGCGCCGTGACCTGGCGCTTTAGCGTGTAGGCGTCCACAATCAGATTAGGGTCGGAAGCAGGCAGCATTGCAACAGGCAGAGCGGCTGCTGAATCGCGCCCTGCAACGCAAGATTGTCTTTGTGGCAAGGAATGCCATAATTTGGCAAAGTCGGTGTTTTTCACACTCCCACCAGAAGGAGCGCGCCATGAAGGACGTTCGCATTGCCTCCCCGATGTTTCTGGACCGCCGGTCCGATGCGGTCACCCTAATGAGCCGGCCCGGTGACAAGGTGATCGCCGCAGGTCCCGGCCGTGGCGACCGGACGGAAAGCATCGCGCCCATTCACCGGGAACTGGCAGAGGCCGTCTCAGACATCGTCGCCGGTGGTGACAGACCGTTCGCGGTTCTCGGAGACTGCTGCCAGACGATACCGGTGATGGCGGGGCTTGAGCGCAATGGCCTGCAGCCAACCCTGGTCTGGCTCGACTCCCATGGCGACTTCAATACCTGGGAAACATCACCTTCCGGTTTTCTCGGCGGCATGCCGCTCGCCATGCTCACCGGACGCGGCGACCAGCGCATGATGCAGGCGGTGGAACTTGCACCGATTGAAGATGGACGCGTGGTGTTGTGTGACGGGCGTGACCTCGATCCCGGCGAGCGCACACTGGTTGAGAATTCGGGAATTGAGTTCATTGAACGCCTGGATGATCTTGGCCCGGATACACCGCCGCAGGGTCCGCTCTATGTGCATTTCGACAGCGACATCATTGACGCTGACGAGGCCCCGGCATTCCTTTATCCGGCTCAAGGCGGACCGTCTGCAGAAGAGATGCGGCAGGCGCTGGAACAGTTGATGGCGACGGGCCGCGTGGTGGCGATCTCAACCACCGTGGGGTGGGATGTCGCCAGGGACGGCGATGGGTTGACGCGACAGGCGGTGACCCATGCCCTTGAGGGCCTGCAGGCCGGCGACTGACAACACTTATTTACTGAAAACCAGAAGGAACCCGGCTACATATGATTGCAAAAGTGTGCAGGTTTTCAGGCAGGCAGGCCCCCGACCGCGACCCGGTCGAGGGCACCAGATTGTTGTTTTACCGGGAACGAACCGGTGGGCCGGTTACAGCCGGCGACGGCCGACGATGATGCCGTCAAGCGAGTCCACGCTCAGGCGGTAGACCCTTGATCCGCGTTTGCCCTTGTAGGTGTAGGTATTGCCTCTGCACTCGATGACGCGAACCCTGCGGTAGCCTGATTGGCGCACAATGCGTTTGCCGGTCCGGCAGGAAATGCGATCGTCATCATAGTAGCGCTGCGGACCCGGATTGATGACAATGCCGAAGCCGCCGCCGCCCCAGCCGCCCCAACCACCGCCATTGCCGCCGCCTCCACCGCCGCCTCCGCCGGGCGCGAAACCGCCAGGACCAGGTGGAATGCCGCCACCGCCACCGCCGCCACCGCCGCCTCCGCCTTGTTTGAAGCCTGGCCCAGCAAGAGCCGAAGGAGTTGCGGGAGCAAAAGCTGCGAGAACCGCCAGGGACAACGCAATCGTCATGAGTTTCTTGGTCATTTTCGAGTCTCCTCTAATGGCAGGACCGCCCGTATACCTGCCGGTGTTGTGCGATATGGCCGCCAACCCAGGCGGTGAAAGAACCCGGTTTTGACGCGCGCGATATATCGCGGTTGTTGAGGATGACGTTACGCAAGACAGCACAAGGACGATGTGTGATTTATCACAATCCGGTGATCGGCTCGTGAGAAGCCGTGTCCATAGCAGCGGCACAGAGCGAAACAACCGGGTCTTGCCGTCAGTTTTGCCGGTATTCTTCGGGGATAAAAAACAGGTGATCCTGCTGTTCAACGGCCAGATGACAGGAAATGCAGAACTTTACCCGCTGCGTCCCTTCACCATTGGTTGTGCCGAACAGACTGCCATCCGGCAGGATCATGGTATAACGCCAGTCGCCGCTGACATAATTGAAGCCGGCTTGCATCTTTTCCATCAGGAACAATGCGCCCGGCATTGCCTTGCCGTCTTTGCTCACCGTCATGCTGTCTTTCGCAAGTATCGAGCCGACGGGCAGCCTACCGGCCTGTTCGTACCGCCCATAGGCCTGCGCTGCCTGGTTTCCGTAGTTGTTGAGATACCGGTTTCCGTGCGACACGCTCGGGTAAGGTGCCCGGCTGTAACGCTTCCATGTCTGGTAGTTCGCAACTCCCGGCTGACGCGACAGCTCATAGCGCCTTGCCATGTCCGGCTTGAGCTCGTTGTAGAGTGTCTCGGCGTCCTGCGCGCTCAGGACAGCCGGGTTTTTCAGGCGGAAGTGCCGACGCGGGCCGCTGGGATCTTCCGCCTGTCTGATCGGACCGGTTTGAACCGGCCTGTCGCCGTCATCCAGTTCCCTCTCAGTTTCCTGCGCCACGGCAGTTAACCCGAAAGTGACAGTGATACATGCCACCAGCGCAAGTGCCGCCAGGTGTTTTGCGCAGGTCGCTCCCGTCGAATAGAAATATCGGGCACGTTGACTTTGCAGTAGATGCGTCCTGTCCACGTCATGGTCTCCTGATATCCGAAGACCATTGTGGGGACCTGCAGACCGTCAGGGGAAATCAATCCACGTCACGTCCAGGTGATTGCGATGTGAATTCTGCCCAGGCTCGATCAAACGCAGTTGTCCACACTGCACTGGACGAAGGTCGGCAAGCTCCCGGATAGAATCGGCCAAATCAGGCGACTTCAGACACCTTGGCGGGCTTTTTGCCCATCCTGCTTGGATAGAGGTTCGACAGCATCTCCGGCGACACTCTCATATTGAAGATAAAGTCGTCCTTGGTGGTCCAGACCAGCCATTCTTCCATCGTTTCGGAAGAAACGCGATCCCACCAATGAAGCCCGCCCTGTTCCAGATGCATGAAGCCTTCACGTGCCGCCAGGCCCTTGCAGGCTGCGAGGGGCTCCATAACCCCGAACACTACATTTGGAGACCATTTCGCAATCGCAATCGCGAACATCAGCCGCGGCATGACTGCGGTCAGGCAACTGCCGCGATATGAACTACTGATCCATAACTCGCCATAGTAGCACAGGTCCCCCGACAGTCTGGCGGCACGATCGGTCAGGTGAACCTGCGATTTGGCAATGTCGAGCCTGTCGCCTTTTGGCCTGTAATCAGCCAGATTTTCCGTCAGATGAGTGAGGAAACCGGCTTCTCCGACCGGAATCAATTTTATTGCCTGGGTCAGTACAATCTCGCCAGCAGCATTACGCCCGATCAGCCAAAATCCATTTGAAGCCGAAATACAGGATTCGTCCGGATCAAATATCGGGGAAACTGCATGCCGGTCAGGCTGCAAATCGGGGATCGAACAAAAGAAGTCAAAATCCGATCCGACCTCAATTGTAATACCCAGTTCTGAAACTATGCTTTCAGCACCGGCGATATACTTGGCAATCGACCTTCTGTCTCTACTAAGCACAATCGATTCTGCCTCCATCTGGACACTACTGCTAGGATAAAAGGCGTGATTCGGGTGGTTCATGTCAACAATCCATGTTTAGGCCATCCTGATCACAGCTTATAACATGGCAGGGTCCATTGCAGGCAGATCATCAAGATTCACATCAACGATCTGTACAGTATTGGTTCTGTCAACCAGGGTCACAAGCGCATGGTCACCATTGGGAAACATGCACCTCAAGATGAGCCGTTGGTAAGTGATCGGTTCAGGCACACCGCCATGGGTCCTGGCTATCCTGGTATAGACATGATCGATCCGGAGGCCGCCGCTGCGCAGGATGCTGTCATATGATTGGCCCACATACTGGTCAGCGTCGCTGGCCATGGGGTCGTCGGCGAGAGGCTTGCCGATTGCGCTTTTTGCCCACGACCATCCCAACCAGGTTGCATAGGAAGACTTTTCACCAATGCTGACGCACAGCCACTCATGGTTGTGTCGCCGATATGCAAGGAGGTAATCGCGGACTGCATCGAACTCGGGGGCTTCCAGTTGGGCCTTGGCTTCGATCCAGCAAAGCAGCCCTTTTTGTATGAGCGGTGTTCCGTTTTTCCAGATCATGTCGATGGCATGCTGCTGCGAATAATAGGGAACCTCAGCATTGGTATCGTACAGGACTGCGGTCAGACCATCGACCACCCTGACTTCCTTTCGCATCCAGGCATCGTCAAGCAGGAGTATTTGTTCAGCTTCGACCAATGCCAATTCACCTGCCTCGGTCAGGAGATACTGGCGATCAACGAAAGCAAGCAGCTTTTCTCCCCTTAGCGATTGAAGCATTTCAATATGGCGCCGCACAGTTTGCCTGGTTGAGCCAAGATGGTTGACTGCATGTGTGAGGTTGAGAAACTTCGCAAGGGTCACGAAAGAGCGCAGCATTTCGTGCATGATGTTTGGCGGGCGCTGCACAGTGGGTTGCTTCTTGCTCATTTCACGATTCATAATATTGTAACAATCCGGCCAGACTTCCAGCGACCAGGTATTGAGTGCGTGGACAACTTCATTGGTAAATGAAATTACCATCGATGGATGATCAATGCACCTACAATATGGTACGCTTGTTCCGTAAACATTTTAATATCATCAATTGATATCTGCCGCTGCGTAATCGACCATGACAGCCATGTCACGTTTGAATTTCATGGAAGAGCAGGAACTGGCGATCCAGGCGATCGCGCAGGAACTTGTGCAACTGGAGCAACTTGTCCTGAAGGGTGAACTGATTGCACCGGAAAACGCCCTGTTGTTTGACAGTTGCATCGAACAGGCCATTCGAATTCGACATGTCATCCGCAACCAAACCGCCAGCCTGCCGCTACAGAACTGGCTCCAGAAATCCGACAGACGGGCGGCCACATTGGGCATGAGGCGCAGCTCAGAACTGATCAAGCGAGCCTGATCATCCGGGCAATCAAGGCAAATCAGCAAAAATCTAGGGAAACCCCAGGAATACGGCGTTGACTTGGGGCAGCAGTAGTCAGGGAAACAATGACCGTAAACGGGGTGCGCCGACGGACCAAAAAGAAACGCAGGCTGGTTGAAATAATCGATCACGCGCATCGTCAGGATGCAATTTTTCCGGATTTGCAGGAGAATGATGAGCAGTTCCTGCAACTGATCATGTTGATTTGGGTACTTGGCGAAAACGGTACTATCAGCATGCAGAAGCGCCGGTACCTGGCATTGCTGTTCAAGCCGGGCTTGAATCTTCGCGCAGATGATCTGCGCTTTGTCTCGCACAAACTCAAGACCTGTGGAATTTCCGATGGTCAGGTCAAATGGCTGTGTGAGTTCCTGATCAGCAACTTTGCCGACGAATTAAGAACCAGGCTCGTCGAACAGCTGAATGTTATTGCAGCAGACGCCGGGACAGCCAGCATGGCAAGACAAAGGAAAATCCTCCAGTACCTAACCCAGACCGGCTGAGAAATGCCGGCGGCATTCTATCTGATCCCTGGATCAGACGAAAAACGCCAGTGCGATCCAAAGGGCGATCGCCCCCCAGAAGCTGCTGTTTATGAACGACCGGAATATGCCGGCGTCTTCCTCAACGCTGATACCCATACAGCCCAGAACAAGGGTGCCCGGCAGAAGAAGTCCATGTGCGAGTGCTTTCAGAATGGCCATCATGCTATCCCTTCAATATTGGCAAATTACCGATCAACATCCATCACCCCGCCTGCTGCAGCGGCGTGACGGCAAGCAGACCTCCTGTGCCGGGAAACCGGCATCCTGGGAAACTAAATACATTCATTTAATTTCGATATTTTGTGTAGGCGAGAAATTTGCTATTTGCAACATACTATTTGAATGTTTTTGGAGAGATCATGCGCCTGAACCAAGCAAGCGATTTCGCCCTGCGGGTATTGATGCTGCTGGCCAATGAGAAAGAACCGGTCACGGTTGAGGAAATTGCCCTGCGGCTGCAGTTGGTAAAGTCTCACGTCATGAAGATTGTCGCCAAGCTTGTGAAAGCCGGGATACTGGTATCACATCGCGGCAGAACCGGCGGCATCAGCCTCGGAAAACAGCCATCACAGATCATGGTCGGTGATGTCGTCCGGGAGATTGAGGCCGATCTGGCAATCGTCGAGTGCATGCTCGACAAGGAATGCAGTTGCGTGTTTTCACCGCGATGCAGGCTGAAGGGTGTCATGGCGGACGCCAGATCTGCCTTCCTGGACGTCCTCGACACACGCTCACTGCAATCGATTTTAATGCCGCGTTAATATGTGAACATGGCTGATGATACGCTTGATCTGCCATGGCACTGACCACCAAAACGTCTGGTTGCACCGGACAGAAAGCACAACCCCTTGTTGCAGATGGATCAGCCGTGCACAGTGTCATCTGCGGGCTGATCAGCAGTCGCTATGGGGCAGCTTCAAGCGAACACGATAGGCTTTCCTTTCGTTCCGGCATGGCACTCGCTGACCGCTCCTGTTGACCGGGCAAGAGGAGGGTTTGGTTATGGAGGGGATGGCTTTCACATTCGAGATGGGCGTGGTGGCTGCAACGCTGGCCTTCACGATCTTCCTGTTTGTTTCCGAAATCATCCGCATCGACCTGGCTGCCATTGTGATCCTGGTTCTGCTGGGCCTGCTGAGTTATGTGCCCGGCCTTGACAATCTCGCCGACCCGACCCGGTTGTTTGACGGTTTTGCGTCAAACGCCGTTATCTCGATCATCGCCGTGATGATTGTCGGCGCGGGCCTCGACAAGACCGGCATCATGAACAAGGTCGCAGCCACAATCCTGAAGCGCGGCGGCACCACCGAAGCACGGGTGTTGCCTATCGTGTCCGGTACCGTGGGTGTGATTTCGAGCTTCCTGCAGAATGTCGGCGCTGCGGCGCTGTTCCTCCCCGTCGTCAGCCGTATCTCTGCCCGCACGGGCATTGCGCCGGGCCGGTTGCTGATGCCGATGGGATTTTGCGCAATCCTCGGCGGTACCATGACGATGGTCGGATCATCTCCGCTGATCCTGCTCAACGACCTGATCCTGACAGCCAATGCCAACCTGCCATCAGGGCAGAAGATGGAACCGTTCGGGCTGTTTTCGGTAACGCCCATCGGCCTTGCCCTGGTGCTGACAGGTATCGCGTATTTCCTGCTTCTGGGGCGCTGGGTGCTGCCCGGCGGCCAGACCAAGATGAACGTGTCGGCCGGCCAAGGCATGTCAGAGTATCTGGAGCGGGTGTACGGTCTTCAGGCAGACGTATTCGAGGTCGATGTGCCGGCCAGCAGCCCGCTGGTCGGGCAGCAATTGGCCGACATCAATCTCGACAACAACCTGTACATCATCAGCACCTACTACAAGGGCAAGGTATCGATGGTGCAGGTTCTGACCGCCGAAATCGAGGCACCGTGCCGCCTGGCAATCATTGGCAAGAAATCCGTTGTTGCGAGATTTGCCAGCAAATACAATCTGCGGATGCGACCGGAGCTGGATGTGTTCAGTGAGGAATTCGCCCTTACCAATGCCGGTATTGCCGAAGTTGTGGTACCGCCGGGATCAAGCGTTATCGGAAAATGTCCGCGTGACCTTCTGCTGCGCAAGACCACCGGCCTCAGCCTGCTGGCGATTTACCGTGGCGAGGAGATCCTGAGCCACGTTGAGACCGAAGACCACGAACCGACCGCGATCGGCCTGGTCCGGTTCCAGGCCGGAGACATGCTGGTTGCACATGTGAAATGGGACATGCTGACCAGGCTCAAGCAGGACCGGTCCTGGGTCGTGGTCACCTCCGATTACCCGCAGGAAGAACTGCGGCCGCAAAAGGTCAGTTGGGCGCTTGCGTTCTTCTTGCTCTCGCTGTCGATGATCCTGTTTACCGATGTGCGCCTGTCCTTGTGCCTCCTGACCGGCGCAGTGGGCATGTTGCTGACGAAAGTGCTGAGTATTGACGAGGCCTACCGGTCGGTTGGCTGGAACACGGTGTTCCTGCTGGCAGGCCTGATCCCGCTGGGTCAGGCGGTGCAAAACACCGGAACGGCTGCCTGGCTCGCCCAGCAGATCCTGACCATCCTTGACGGCTGGCCAGTATGGTCGCTGCAGGTTGGCGTGGCAATCCTTGCCACCGTGTTCTCGCTGGTGATGTCCAATGTCGGTGCCACGGTTCTGCTGGTGCCGCTGGCTGTTTCCATTGCGGCAGCGGCAGGTGCCAACCCTGCCCTGTTTGCGCTGACCGTGGCGATTTCGACCTCAAACTCGTTTATCATCCCGACCCATCAGGTCAACGCACTGATCATGGGACCGGCCGGCTACAAGGTGATTGATTTCGTCAAGAGCGGCGGCATCATGACAATCCTGTTCCTGATCGTCTCACTGGTCATGCTCAATGTGGTTTTCTGAGCAAGCCCGCCCAAATCCCGGAGAATGCCGATGAAAGTTGACGGCAACTGCCTTTGCGGCCACATCAGATACGAAGCGGTGATCGACCCTTCCATGGTGGCCATCTGCCATTGCACCGACTGCCAGACCCATTCCGGCACGGCGTACGGCATAGTCGTTGGAGTTGTGGACCAGCAGTTCCAGCTGCTGCAGGGTGAACTGAAAGTCTATGAAAAGACGGCCGACAGCGGCACCATCCGGGCGCTGGCCTTCTGCCCTGAATGCGGCACCAGAATTCATGCCACCACACCGGGTGACAGCTCAAAGTTTTTCGGCCTTCGTGTTGGTACCATACGCCAGCGCGATCAGTTGAAGCCGACCGTGCAGGCCTGGAGCGGATCTGCACTGGACTGGGTTCATGATCTCAGCAGCATTCCGCAATCTGGTCGATAACCGAGCATTGGGTAACCGAATATCTATCGATGACCCACAGTCAGATCCCGTCACTTTACCAGCGGCGACTTCAGCAGTGATGCTGCCGTTTGGTAAGTGAGTTGAGATGGCGCCAGAATTGGACTGCTTTTCCAAGCGTCTTTCGCAAGCGTCCAGACTATTTCACAGTCAGACCGCAGGCGCTGCAATCTGTGCAATACGTTGAAATTTTCGGCGATAGGCAGCAGGTGGTAACCCAACCCGGCGCTTGAACACTCTGCGGAACGAGGCCGGGTCCTCGTATCCTACCGAGGCAGCAATGTCTTCAATACCGAGACTTTCACTCTCCAGCATCTGCTTGGCTTCCTCGATCCGGAGCGCCTGCACATAGTCGATCGGCGCATATCCTGTAGCAGCGCGGAACCGCCGGGCAAACGTGCGCGCATTGAGCCCCGAAAGTTCAACCATGCGCTCGACCGGATTTCCCAGAGCATAATTGTCAGCAATCCAGCTTTGGCATTCAGAGATCGAGCCATCAGAGTTTTCCATGGGCCGGGTCATCACCGCATAGGGCGACTGCCCCTCTGAATGGCCGGATATCAAAAACACCTTGGCTGTTTCGATTGCCTGGGTCTGGCCGCAGAACCGGGTGATCAGATAGACCGCGAGATCGTGCCAGGCACTCACGCCGCCGGCTGTCAGAACTCCGTCGTCGGCAGAAGCCAGACACAGCATCGATGCGCTCTGGAAGCGGACTTTCGGAAAATGGCGCTGGAACATGTCACGATACGCCCAATGGGCCGTGGCGGCACGACCATCCAGCAAACCGGCCTCAGCCAGCAGTAATGAGCCGGAACAGACCGAACTGATCAACGTGCCACGCTTGTGCATACGGCTTAGCCAGGCAATCTCGCGGGGATAGCGCCCAATCGGTGAAGCATGGATAGACGTATACATGTCGCAAACAACAATTGCGTCGGGGTCGTCGATGTCTTCAAGTGAAGCGTGCGGGGACACCGGGACATTGGCGACGCAGTGAAACGGCTTGCCCTCGGCAGTCACAATCTGCACATCAAGCAACTCACGACCCGGCGAGCCAGTGGTCATGTCGAGATAAACTGCGCCAGCCGATACCAGAACGTCATAGAGCCCATACAACACTGATGAAGATGTTTCGGGCGCCACGAGCAATGCAATAAGAGGCCTGGCAGTTCGGGGCATCCGATGTCTCCATTGTCTGATTTAGCTCAATACTGTCGAATTCACCCCCACAACACGTCCACTATGCCTTTGTTTTGACGATTATGCCACTGGTACAACTTGGCCCATCTCCTAGGCTGATCACGAACCAGCAATGGAGAAAACATATGAGTGACTTCAATTTAGGCACCAAAAACTTGTGCAGCGGATTTCATGGAGAGATTTTCGTCGCCGGCGACAAGGGATACGATGCTGCGCGCGCTGTCTGGAATGCGATGATCGACAGACGACCCAAACTGATTGCACGTTGCCGGGAGGTTGGAGATGTAATCGGCGCAGTGAAGTTTGCCCGGGTGCAGGGCCTGCCTGTCTCGATCCGTGGCGGTGCGCACAATGTCGCCGGACATGCCGTCTGCGATGACGGGATCATGATCGACCTGTCCCTGATGCGCTCGGTAAGCGTCGATCAGGAAGCGCGGCGCGCTGAGGTTGAGGGTGGCGCGATCTGGGCGGATGTGGATGCAGCAACTCAGGCCTATGGCCTGGCAACACCCGGAGGATTGATCTCTGACACCGGTGTTGCCGGTTTGACGTTGTCGGGCGGTATCGGCTGGATGCGCGCGCAGCATGGCCTGAGCATCGATAATCTCATGGCGGCTGACGTCGTTGTTGCCGATGGCGAACTCGTGCACTGCAGCGATACGGAAAATCCGGATCTGCTTTGGGCGTTGCGCGGCGGCGGCGGCAATTTTGGTGTGGTAGTGAAATTTGAATTCGCCCTGCATCCCATGGGGCCGGAAGTGATGTTCGCCGCACCGATCTATCCGCTCTCTGCGGGCCCGGAGCCTATCCGGTTCTGGCGCGACTTCGTAGCACGCAACAGTGACCGCGTGGCTTCCTTGTGCGAATTCTCGACGGCCGCCGAAGGCGAGGACTTCCCCGAAGAGTATTGGGGCAAACGGGTCTACACGCTCGCCTGCGTCTACAACGGCGATGCAGCCGAGGGCGAGGCTTTGTTGAAACCCCTGAGCGAGCTTGCTCCGTTGGCTACTGATTTTTCGGGCCGGATGAACTACGCTGATGTGCAACAACTTTTCGACACGCTTATCCCGTTCGGCGATTATCGCTGCTACTGGAAGGCGCGTTACCTGTCGGATCTTTCCGATGAAATGATCGATCTGGCCATATCAAACGCAAAAGCTGCGCCATCGGACAACACGATTTCTTCCTTGTGGAACTTCGGCGGTGCCACCGCCAGGGTGCCGGCTGCCGCAACCGCCTTCGGTGACCGATCCATGGGCTGGATGTATTCGCTGGACGCCATTTGGCCGGATGAAGCCGATGACAGCAGAAACATCACCTGGTCGCGGGATGGCTGGAACGCCGCGGAACCTTATGCGCAAGAAGGACGGGCTTATCTGAACTTCCCCGGTCATGGGGAGGATGGCGAGGACCTCACCCGGGAAGCTTTTGGTGCCAACTACACCAGACTGGCCCAGATCAAGGCGAAATACGACCCGGAAAACGTTTTCCGATTCAATCAGAACATAACGCCAGAGGCCTGAGATGAACCCTCAAGCACAGTTTCCAAACCCTCATCCAGGCGAACTGTTCCTCACCGAGGGCGGAACCGAAACCGAAATCATGTACAAGCATGGCTTCGAGTTGCCTGAATTTGCGATGTTTACCCTGCTGGAGAACCCAAGCGCGGTGACGGCCATGCGGGACATGTTTCGCGGCCACCTCGATGTCGCTGCGGAATTTGCCATGTCGATGCTGCTGACCGGCATCGATTATCGTGCCAGCCCGGACTGGGGCGCCAAGCTCGGATATTCACCGCAAGGGTTGGCGCAGGCCAACATTCAATCCATCGAGTTCCTGCGCGAGCTTGCCAGCGAATATGACGGCCAGATACCACGTACCCTGATAGGTGGAACCATCGGTCCGCGAGGTGATGCCTACCAGTTGAACAGGACCATCACGGCTGAAGAGGCTGAGGACTACCACGGCGTCCAACTGGCGACATTGAAACAAGCCGACGTAGATTTCGCCTGCGCGGCCACATTCAACAATATCCCGGAAGCTGTCGGCGTCGCGAGGGCTGCGAAAAAGATCGGCGTACCGTTGATTGTCTCGCTCACTGTAGACAGCTCGTCACGTTTGAAATCCGGTCCAACGGTGGCAGATGCAATCGAAGCCATCGACTTTGAGGCAGCCGATGCGGCCCCAATTTCCTACTTGCTCAACTGTTCTCATCCGGTGGAGTTTGAACCGGCATTGACAGCAGGTTCCTGGGTACGCCGTCTGCACGGATTCCGTCCCAATGCTTCAAAAATGGAAAAAATCGCGTTGTGCAAGCTTGGCCATCTTGAAGAAGGCGACCCGGTCGAACTTGGCCGCCTGATGGGCGATCTGGCGCGTCGTTACCCGCATATGAACGTCTGGGGAGGTTGCTGCGGAACAGGAGAGACTCATCTGCGGGCAATCGCCAGGAACGTGCGACAGGCACGTGATGCACCTTCGAACGAAACAGATTTCGTGAGTTAGAAGTCACCCTCATCACTGCAAGACATTCAGCAAGGTGGTTTCAAGGCCTTTGCGGGACAACGCGCCACATCCGGGGTCGGGGTCGGCGCATTGTCCTTTTTGGTGGTTTTTGCATTGCCTACTTCGTGTTGCGGTCCAGAAAGCCGATCATGCGGCGGGCGATGCGGGTGCCGTATTCCTCGAGGGCAAAGTGGCCGGTGTCGAGCAATTCAAACTCCAGGTTTTTCAGGTCGCGCTTGTAGGGATGGGCACCTGCTGCCGGGAAGATGTGGTCGTTCTTGCCCCACATCAGCAGTGTCGGCACCTGGTGCTTGCGGAACAGGGCCTGCCATTTCGGATACTCTGGTACGTTGGTGCCGTAATCCAGAAACAGTTCAAGTTGCACTTCCTGGTTGCCCTTTCGATCAAGCAGGTATTGCACATGCCAGTAATTGTCCGGGCTGATCTGGTCTGGTTTTTGGGTGCCGTGGGTGAACTGCCATCTGGTGGCGTCCAGCGTCAGAAACCCGCGCAGCTTGTTGGCGTTTTCCGCTGACGGATCAGTCCAGTAAGCCTTGAGCGGGTCCCAGAACTCGCCCAGTCCTTCCGCATAGGCATTGCCGTTCTGGATGATAAAGCCTGAAACCCGCTCAGGGTGTTGGGCAAACATGCGGAAACCGACCGGCGCGCCGTAATCCATCAGATAGACCGAATAGTGGTCGACTTTCTTGATGTCGAGAAGTCTGCTCATCATGCTTGCGATATTGGCAAACGAATAATCGAAATCCTTTGCCGCCGGCATGTCCAATGCGCCAAATCTGGGATAATCCGGGGCGATCACATGATACCTCTTCGCCAACTGCGGGATGAGATTGCGGAACATGTGCGACGAGGTTGGAAAGCCATGCAGCAGCAGGATCGCCGGCCGCGACGGATCACCGGCTTCGCGGTAAGCCACCTTGACACCGTCAATCATTTCGGAGCGAAACGAAATCTGCTCATGCTGGACGGTGACTGCGGCATCAACTGCGTGGGCCGGTGATGGCAGCAACACAGGCGAGGCGAAAGACAATGCCAGGAGACTGGCGCCGATGAGAGTTTTCAGGGAGTGGTGCATTTTGATATCCTCCTTTAGAGGGCTGGTTTGAGGAAGCATGTGGTGATGCTGCTTTCGGGAACGCTGGTCAGGAGCCTTGGCCAAGCGCGATTTTCAGGTCTCTGTTTTGCTCCTGGAGACGGGCAATCTCATCGCGAACCGGCTGCAATTGCGCTTCCAGTTCTTCAAGTGTCAGTCGTTGCGGAATGTGTTGGGGACAGTTCCAGTCCAGCGCCTCGATGGTGATGACAAGCGCGCGTTCCGGCAGACCGCGATAGCCCTCGTCTTTCAGTTGCACGATCAGTTCCGGGTCCTGCCTGGCATCGACAAGCCGCGCCCTGCCCCACACCTTGAGGCGCCGGCGGTTGGGGTAATCAACAAGGATCAGGGAAATGCGATCGTTTTCGGCAAGGTTTCCAACACTCAGATACTGCCGGTTGCCGCGAAAATCCGCGTAAGCGATGGTGGTATCGTCAAGCACCTTGAGAAAACCGGCAGGACCACCCCTGAACTGCACATAGGGCCATCCGGTTTCTGATACGGTTGCCTGGAAGAAACCGTCCATCCGGGAAATGAACTCCGCTTCGGACGGGCCAATACGGTCGCCACGATCAGCGTCAGGGTGCAGGAACTTTGCGTAGCTGTCTGCTGATCCTTGTTGTTCCTGCACAGCCAGAACGGACGGGGTGAAACTGATTTCTGCAAATGCACGTGACATGATGCGCCTTTCGGTTGTCGATCATCTGATCGCTCGCTTTCGTCCAGTGACTGAGAAATAGTCCGTTTCAAAAAAATTTAGAATTGGTGTAGTATTGAATTATCTATTCCGATAAATGGTATAATATATGGACAAGTTTCGCGCCATCCAGGTGTTCATATCAGTCGCTGACAAGCGGGGTTTTGCCGCTGCAGCGCGCAGCCTGAACATGTCACCGCCCGCGGTCACGCGCGCCGTTTCCATGCTCGAAGAAGACCTCGGTACGCCATTACTGGTGCGCACCACCCGCTCGGTTCGCCTGACGGAAAACGGCCAGCGGTTCCTGGAAGATGCCAGGCGTATTCTGCTGGACCTCGAAGAAGCGCAAGACGCCGCTGTCGGTGCCCATGCAGCCCCACGCGGTGAACTGCATGTCACAGCGCCGGTCCTGTTCGGGCGGATGTATGTCACACCCTTGTTGGGCGACTTTTTAGACCTGCACCCGCAACTCAGCGCACGCACGCTGTTTGTCGACCGGGTGGTCAATCTGGTCGATGAAGGACAGGATGTGGCGATCCGGATTGGGGCCTTGCCGGATTCATCCTTGGTGGCAGTGCGCTGCGCGACAGTGCGCCAGGTGATGGTCGCCTCACCCGACTACATTGCCAGGCACGGCTTGCCGACATTGCCGGAGGGTCTCGCCAGTCACCAGATCATCCAGGCTACCGGCACCAATCCCGGCGACGACTGGAAATTCCAGCATAACGGCAAACCGATATCGGTCCGGCTGGCACCGCGTGTGCGCATGAACACCAACGACGCGGCAATCGAACTGGCCGTTCGCGGCGGCGGGGTTTCGCGCCTGCTGTCCTATCAGGTAGCGCCTTACCTGGCGGATGGGCGATTGCAGGTCGTACTCGACGCTTTTGAAATGCCGCCACAACCGGTTCATGTCGTGCATCAGGAAGGCCGCCTGGTATCGGCCAAGGTCAGGGCATTCGTTGACTTCATGGTGCCGCATCTACGGGAAAGCATGGGCGTCAAACTGCCCTGAAGAGATCAGGCTTCTCAAACAAGCGGCATCTGTTTTGGGTTGCAGGCAAATGTGAAAATCTGCGGGTCCCATGACGACTGCCTGCTGATACCGCCAAACAGGTTGGCAAAAGAAGAACAGAGTTTCAACCGAACGGGGGAACGTCCCTCTTCAAGTCGGATTCATCATGGGAAAACGTTAAGGCGACCGTTCCGCGCACATCAGCAGACTCAGCTGCAGGAAACTCTCCTTCAACATGCGCCTTCAAGTCTGTCTCCTGCAAGGATTGCTGAAACATCTGAAGCGAATGCGACGGCAACTCGAAATTTATGGTCGCTGAAATGTTTGAAGAAATGACTGGTCAACAATCCAGCCGCGCGATTCAGAAACGGCGTCACACACCTGTGAAATGGCAGTGTTTCGGTTCATGGCGGTGAAGATGCTGAAACGGGCGAATTTCATGTGCGAGAATATCTTCTTGCACGTTGTTGAATTGCAGCAACTGCCGGTTTGGTCCAGCAGTTCCGGCAATTCCTTGATCTGCATCAACAATGCCGGCCGAGAGATCGCACAAGCTTCGACCATGTGTGCACTACGGCCACGCAGGGCCAACAACTCGCTTGGCGAAGCCGCTGAGGCACCAGCCCAAAAAATAAGATGTTCTAATCGCTACGATCAGTAAATACGATTTCAACTAATGATGGGATTTTGCTATAATACGCGCAACAAAGACAGGGAGGAACAAACGTCCTAAAGAGCCCGGCAGGAAACCGCCGACAGCGCGACGGTCGCAACATATCGAGCAGTCAGAATGCCAACGGACCGGCGCGATTTTGCTACTGGATATCCAGCTTGCAGGCAGGCAGACGGCGATCAGGACATTTCACCCTTCCACCCCTTTGTCACAACCCGGGCCGCGAAAACCAGGATGACTTTCCGAAGCATCCACCACCAGCGTCAACGGAACAGAAAAACACACTAAGATCGGAGACAAAAATGAACGATATGAGCGCCAGCAAGTGCCCCGTAATGAGCGGATCCAATGCCCAGAAGGCAACCGGCAGCACCGCCAACCAGCATTGGTGGCCGAACCAGTTGAACCTGAAGATCCTGCACCAGAACTCCGAGAAGATCGATCCCATGGGCGAGGCATTCAATTATGCCGAAGAGTTCAAGAGCCTCGACCTGGCCGCCGTCAAGCAGGACATCGTGGCACTGATGACCGACTCTCAGGAGTGGTGGCCTGCCGACTATGGCCATTACGGGCCGTTCTTTATCCGCATGGCATGGCACAGCGCAGGTACCTACCGGACCTATGACGGCCGTGGCGGTGCGTCTTCCGGTTCACAGCGCTTTGCGCCGCTGAACAGCTGGCCGGACAATGGCAACCTGGACAAGGCCCGCGCCCTGCTATGGCCGATCAAGCAGAAGTACGGCAAGAAAATCTCCTGGGCTGACCTGATGGTCCTGACCGGCAACTGCGCGCTTGAATCCATGGGCTTCAAGACCTTCGGATTTGCCGGCGGACGCGAAGACGTCTGGGAACCGGAAGAAGACATCTACTGGGGTCCTGAGACAACCTGGCTCGGCGACGAGCGCTATAGCGGCGACCGGGAGCTTGCCAATCCACTTGGCGCTGTTCAGATGGGTCTGATCTACGTGAACCCGGAAGGCCCAAACGGCAATCCGGATCCGGTCGCATCAGGCAGGGACATCCGTGAGACATTCGCCCGCATGGCGATGAACGACGAGGAAACAGTTGCCCTTACTGCCGGTGGACACACGTTCGGCAAGGCGCATGGCGCCGGCGATCCGGACAAGTATGTCGGCCGTGAACCTGAAGGCGCCGGCATTGAGGAACAGGGCCTCGGCTGGAAGAACACCATGGGCAGCGGCAAAGGCGGCGATACCATCACCAGTGGCATCGAAGGTGCATGGACGCCAACGCCAATCACCTGGGACAACAGCTATTTCGACACGCTGTTCGGGTATGAATGGGAACTGACGAAGAGCCCTGCCGGAGCCAACCAGTGGACACCTACGGACAAGTCTGCCGCGAGCACGGTGCCGGATGCCCATGACCCCGCAAAGACACATGCGCCGATGATGACCACAGCGGACATGGCAATGCGGATGGATCCGGCCTATGAGAAAATTTCAAGGCGCTTCCACCAGAACCCGGCCGAGTTCGCAGATGCGTTTGCCAGGGCCTGGTACAAGCTGACCCACCGTGACATGGGTCCGGTCTCGCGTTATCTCGGCGCCGAGGTTCCCGCAGAAGAACTGCTGTGGCAGGACCCGGTTCCCGCAGCCGATCATGAATTGATCGGGGCGCAGGATATCGCCGATCTCAAGGCCAAACTTCTGGAGTCCGGTCTGTCGGTTTCGCAACTGGTGTCCACCGCCTGGGCCTCGGCGGCGACCTTCCGCGGTAGCGACAAGCGCGGCGGCGCCAATGGTGCCCGCATTCGCCTGGCTCCGCAGAAAGACTGGGAAGTCAACAACCCGGCTCAACTGGCGAGCGTGCTGAAAACCCTGGAAGGCATCCAGAGTGACTTCAATTCGGGCGGCAAGAAGGTGTCCCTGGCCGACCTGATCGTCCTGGGTGGCTGTGCTGCTGTTGAAAAAGCAGCGAAGAACGCCGGGCACGATGTGAGTGTGCCGTTCTCTCCCGGACGCACGGACGCCACACAGGAACAGACGGACGTGGAGGCATTCGCCGTGCTCGAACCGGTTGCAGACGGTTTCCGCAACTATCTGAAGGCCGACCAAAGCCGCTCGGCGGAAGAGCTTCTGGTGGACCGTGCGCAACTGATGACACTGACGGCACCGGAAATGACGGTTCTTGTGGGTGGCATGCGCGCCCTGAACACCAATGCGGATGGCTCCAGCCACGGTGTCTTCACCGATCGGCCCGAGACTTTGAGCAACGACTTCTTCGTCAACCTGCTCAGCCGGGATACGACCTGGGAGCCATCTTCAGCGCCCGCAGACGTGTTCGAAGGCAAAGACCGCGCATCCGGCAAGAATAAGTGGACCGGAAGCCGTATCGACCTGGTCTTCGGTTCAAACTCGCAACTGCGTGCCCTGGCGGAAGTCTACGGATGTGACGACGCCCAGCAGACGTTTGTCGGCGACTTTGTTGCGGCATGGGGCAAGGTGATGAACCTTGACCGCTTTGACCTTGCCTAGAGCGACATGGGTTCAACTGAACCCGTAAAGTTTCTCTAGCACTTTGGAGACGATCAGTTTTATGGTTTTTGATTGATTCAATCAAAAACCATACTGATCTGAGGTGGAAGGACACTGAGAGACAGTTAGACAATTAATCAGGGCGGCGTTTCGGTTCACACTGAAACGCCGCCTTTATGTCTGGCTCTGACTATTCACCTTTCAGGTTTGTAGCCAGGTTTTGTAAATTGCACGGCGAGCTAGCTGAACATGTCCGCAGAAATTGCCGTGTACCACGATTCAGATTCCTCGTAGGTCGCCTTGCGCAGGCCTGCATCTTCGCCGGTCTTGGAAATGAAATTGTCGGCGACTTCAATCTTCTCCGCTCCAGCCTTGTAGTTGGCTCCTACCTTAACACCGTCATTGGCGTCAATCAGGCTCCAGCAGGTATTTGCAAAGCGCGGTTCAAAGACCTTTGACCCGGTCAGCGCGCCGCGGATCGCCATGGCTGCCACCTTGGCCTGACTGTTTGCGGAAAACCCTGATTTCGGCATGGCTGACGCAACAGAGGCATCACCGAGCACGTGAATGTTCTCGTCCGCCTTGGATTGCATGGTTGCCGGCACGATCGGGCACCAGTCGCCATCGGTAATGCCGGCGCGGTCACAAATGGCACCTGCCTTTTGAGCCGGCACAACGGAGGCTGCATCCGCCTTGAACGTGTCAATGTCGGTCTCGATTTCCATGGTATCCATATTGATGTTTTTCACGCCGCCGGAAACCGACGCGGGAATCCATTCGACCATGTCAGGGTAGTGTTTCTGCCAGCCTTCCTCAAACAGCGCCTGCTTGGAGAATTTCTCTTTCGGATCGAGCACAATGATTTTTGCGGTCGGATTCTTCTTCGACAACACGTGCGCAATCATCGAGATGCGCTCGTATGGCCCGGGCGGGCAGCGGAACGGATTGGGCGGCGGCACCATGACGAACGTGCCGCCTTCGCGCATATTCTCAACCTGCGATTTCAGCAATGCCACCTGGGTGCCGGACTTCCATGCATGCGGCATGGTATCCTGGGCCTCTATCGAGTAACCGGCCACGGAGTCATATTTCATATCAATGCCGGGAGAAATGACAAGCCGGTCATAGGCTACTTTGGCGCCGGACCCCAACTCAACTGTCTTGGCAGCGCCGTCGACAGACACTGCCCAGTCATGAATGACGTTTACATCGTGACCGGCGGCCAGAGCCTCATAGGTATGGCCAATGGACTCATAGTCACGCAAACCGCCCAGATACAGGTTTGAAAAGAAGCAGGTATAGTACTTCCTTGTCGGTTCGATCAGCGTAACGTCAATTGCGCCTTTTGAGTCTTTTGCGAGATAGCGCGCGGCGGTCGCACCGCCGGCCCCTCCCCCGATGACGACGACCTTCGGCTTTTTACCCTGTGCATAAGCCGGCAGGTTCAACCCGGCAGACACGGCACCCAGTCCAAGCAGTCCGGTGGTAAATTTTCGTCTGTCTACGATAACCATATTCATCCTCCCAGATTTCCTGACTGTTGATTGGATATTGCGCTCCTAGTCAGGAGGCTTGAGCGCTGAGAAATAGGCAGCCAATGCCGCTATGTCCTCGTCAGACAGGCGCATGGCAACAGTTTGCATCGTCGGGTTTTCAAGTTGTTTGGATCGGTAGAGTTTCATCAATGAGATGAAACCATCCTCGTTCATGCCGGCGATTGCGGGAATTGTGCCGGTGACGGCAGACTGATGGCACGTCACACATTCGGATGAAAGGTATTGCCCATACTCCGGATCACCTTCAGCAAATACCGCCCCCGTCACGCAAACATAACTGAAGGCCACGGTCGCAGCACGCATAGTTCCTCACCAAACACATTCACATTCTTCTATATGAGAGTGTGGCAAATTTGCTGAGACGTCAAGTCTCACATGTCTGCGAACAAGTTCCAAAATGGGCGTTCTTGCAGCGATGACACAGCGCCCTGCATCACGGTCAGCAACTGTGTCGCCAAAGAAGTTTCGCATGAAATATCTGAATTATGCCGCGCGCGTCACAACGAGACAATTGCCGGTCCGATACAGAATATCCCGCCCTTGCCTGCAGCACAATTGCGCGCTTGGCGACGCCGGCGTGGACGACGCTCCTGTCATCACAGCAACAGGCTGAGAGTGTTGACAGCACAGTAAAAATCCATTTGAAAACAATCGGATCGATGCAAGGCTCCCAAACTCGAACAAGGAAACGCAATAATGGACTGGCGCACAAGATTACTAAGTCCTGCCCCGCGCGCACGGCGGGATTATAAATCCCTTGCTACGCCCGTCTATCGGGGTTCCACGGTTGTGTTCGACAATCAGAGCGCTGTGTCCGATAACTGGCAACAGGCCGAAAACGGCTACTCCTATGGCTTGTACGGCACGCCGACCACCCTGGAACTTGCTGCGCGCATTGCCGATCTGGAACATGCCCGCCATACCTTCATTGTTCCCGGCGGACAGGCTGCTATTGCACTTGTCTACCTGGCATTCTGCAAGGCAGGCAGCCACGCATTGGTCCCGGTCTCGGCATATGGCCCCAACCGGGAAATGGCGGACGGACTGTTGCGCGGTTTCGGGGTCACGGTTGAGCCATATGATCCGCTGATCGGCAGCGGTATCAAAACCCTGATAAAGGGAAACACAACACTGATCTGGTGCGAAAGTCCCGGGTCAGTGACCATGGAAGTCCAGGATGTCCCGGCCATCGTGAGCGCTGCGCATGAGCGTGGCGTATCGGTCGCGCTGGACAATACCTACGCTGCAGGTGTCTTGTTTGACGCGTTTGCCAATGGCGTTGATGTCAGCGTACAGGCGCTCACAAAATACGTGGGCGGCCATAGCGACATACTTCTCGGCTCGGTTTCGGTGCGTGATGATCCGGCCTACCAGACACTGGGACCCATCTACCGCCAACTTGGTCTGGCGGTTTCTCCGGATGATTGCAGCCTTGCCCTGCGCGGACTGCAGACACTGGCTGTACGTCTTGATCAGCTGGAGAAGTCAACACTTGCCGTGGCAAACTGGCTGGCCGAACATCCGCGTGTTGAGGTTGTATTTCACCCGGCGCTTGCCTCGTGTCCCGGACACGAAAACTGGAAGAAGGGTTTCACCGGATCTGCCAGTGTCTTTTCTTTCATGTTCAAAGATGAAATCACGCCCGGCCAGGTGGAAGCCATTATCAACAAACTGAAGATTTTCAGGATCGGCCTCAGCTGGGGCGGTGTGAACAGCCTGGCGGTCGTGTATCCGGACCTCGACAGACCCGGAAAGGATTACGGCGGCCGACTGGTGCGGCTGAATGTGGGGCTGGAACAGCCATCCGACCTGATCAGCGATCTGGAAGACGCGATGATCAGTGTCCTGGATTAAGCATGCCCATAGCCGGGACCGGACGAACGCCAACTAATGATTTTCCAGTTCCCTGGCCAGGAAATCGAAGACCAGACGCACCCGCCGGCTGGTATTGAGTTCGCGGTGAGCAACCAGCCACGCCTCGATTTCGAAACCTGGCAGCCAGGGTGCCGCCAGCCGCACACCGGACTCGGCGTCTCCGACCTGAGAAATCATCACTCCGATGCCCATGCCCTGCTTGACCATCTGCCACTGCACAATGTGATTGCTGCATATGATGGGGAAATTTTGCGACGTCACTTTCAGGCCGAGCTGGTTCAACCCGTCTATAAATTGCTGTTGCTGGTCAAAACCAATGAACTCGGCCCGCAACAGCTCGTCGCTGGTCTGAGGGTTGCCGATCCGCTCAAGATACGTTTCCGAGGCATAAAGGCACGCGGCGTAACTGGGCAGCCGGCGGGCAATCAGGTCCGGATCGGTTGGCCTGCCGGAGCGAATGGCGATGTCGGCCTCGCGGCGGCGTAAATCACTTACATTGTTGGTTGCGACGACCTCGACGGTGATGCCCGGCTCTGCGGCGCGTAGCTTGGCCACGATGGGAGGGAGAACGAAGGCTGCTCCAGCTTCGGTTGTCGTTATGCAAACCGTGCCCTCGACCTGCTGAGACTGTCCCGACGCGGTCAGCGACACACGACCGGCGGCCTCTCCCATGGCCCGGACATGCTCGACAAGCTCAAGACCGCCGGAGGTCAGCTTCAGGCCATTGCCTATGCGCTCGAACAGCAGGACCCCGACTTCCTCCTCGAAAGCCCTGACCTGCCGGCCCAGCGTTGGTTGCGCCATGCCCAGGGCTCTTGCTGCCGCCGAAAGCGACCCCTCCTCAGCCGTCACAAGAAAAGCCCGTGCACGGTTCCAGTCGAATTTTACAGAACGCCAATCCATGCAATTTCGCATATAGTATATTCGAATTTAGTCAATTCACCATTCGAATTCGCAGAGCTACTTAGATGCCCAACATCGTGTTTTCTTCACCCCGCACTGTAGCGGGAAACTGGAGACAGACACGGGAAGACCATTATCTAAGTTGGAAAATGCACCATGACCTCAACGGATTATACACCTGCCATGACACAGCCATCCTCGCGTTTCTGGGACAGAATTGCCGATCGCTACGCCCGCCAGCCGGTCAAGGATGAAGCGGCTTACCAGAAGAAACTGCAGATAACGCAGGACTACCTGCGGCCGGACATGACGCTGCTGGAATTCGGTTGCGGTACGGGCACCACGGCCCTCACACATGCACCGTTTGTGGACCGTATACTGGCAATCGATATTTCTGCGAGGATGCTGGAGATTGCCGAGCAGAAGGCAGCGGCTGCCGGTATAGACAATGTCATGTTTGAACGCGCTGCAATTGACGATTTCACTGCGCCTGGCAACAGCTTCGATGTTGTGCTGGGCATGAGCATCCTCCACCTGCTGGCTGACAAGGACAGGGCCATTGCCAAGGTTCACAAGATGCTCAAACCCGGTGGCGTGTTTGTATCCAGCACGGTCTGCCTCGGTAATACGATGAAGTTCTTCAAGCTGATCGGCCCGCTGGGGCGTGCGCTGGGCGTGCTGCCGCTGTTGCAGGTGTTCACGACGCAGGAACTGGTCACCAGCCTCAAGGCACAGGGCTTTGAAATCGAGCATGAATGGAGCCCGGGCAAAGGCACAAGCGTCTTCATCGTGGCCAGAAAACCAGCCTGAAACAAAACTTTCCCGGTTGAAACAATCCACTCCAGATTGACAGAACGTACCCCCATGCACACCCCAACCGATTCAACGCCGCTGAATGCCCTGGCCGGAAAACAAACCGATGCTGGCGGCCGAATACCAGTATTCGCCCGCCGGCTCGGATCCTGGCATCTGTCGCTTCAACGCCAACCCTATGACACAGCAGAGCTTAGCGCGAACTATGATCTCGCTGCCGGCGCCTGGAACCGGATTATCGACCGGCTGAACTATCTGCACGCCTACAGAACATTGCTCAAACAGGCGCTGTCGCACTGGCCGGCAACCGGATCAACACCGCAGCTTCGGGCCCTGGACTGCGGCACCGGAACCGGCGCCATGTCGGAAGCACTGGCGCGGGAATACAACGCGCTGTTGAAAATTGATGCGGTCGATATCTCTTCGGCCATGCTCGTCAAAGCCGGTGAACGGCTAAGAAGATTCGGTCTGCAGGTGGCATTGCGCCAGGCGGATGTGCAGCAGCTCCCCTACCCCGACAACAGTTTCGATATGGTCATGGCCGGGCACATACTGGAACACCTTCCAAACCCTGCTGCCGCCCTGGGCGAAATGGTCCGCGTTGTGCGCCCCGGCGGCCTGGTTTTTACCTGCATCACGCGCCGCACCTTGCCGGGCTTGTGGATTCATCTTCTGTGGAGAACCCACATGGTCTCGCCTGCGGAAGCTGAAACGTGGCTGAATGGCGCAAACCTCGTTGATGTGCGGTGCATATCGCCAAACGGCAGCCCACTGTTCCGGCAAATGAGTGTCGCGTGTTGCGGCGTTAAGCCGGTTCGCTGCACGAGTCGAAGCGAACCTTGCAACGAACAGCCCTATTGAGCAGCAATTCCGGTGCGGTCAATAACCCGCAACGAATTGTCAGCGCCCATCTGGACAAAGATCAATTCACCCGATTGAGGAAAGACACCTGTCAGCGCACTGATGTTGACCTGATGCGTGACCAGTACCAGCGGCTTTTCGCCGGTTCGGGCCTGCAACCAGTTTTTCAGTGCCGTGGTTTGCGCATCGCGCCTGCCCTGCCGGCGAAAAAACGAATTCAGCGGCTCAAGGGTTTGCATGGTGCCCAATCCGAGCAACTGGGCGGTGTCCCGGCACCTGCACCAGGCACTTGACCAGACTTCGGCATCAGCAATTCCGTTACTTCGAAACAAGTCGCCTGTTTTGCGGGCCTGTTGCCGCCCCTGGTCGGACAGGTTTCTCTGCGTACTGCACTCATCCACGTTGAAATTGCCAGGATCGCCGGTGCCCGGCGCCAGCGCATGGCGCATGATGACGAAAGCGGTGCCATTCTTCAGTGCATCCCATCCGGCCTGCCCGGCCAAGGCCGGTTGCCCGGGCACCAGCAACGTGATGATAGCGGTAAGAAACATCACCCTGAGGACTGCAGCCCTGCGGCCTATTAAGCTGCACTTGCTCATGAGCCTGCTCCCAGGGCGTCGTCAATCGCACCGCGGACCTCACCGCTGGTCGGCTCCACGGCGGTCGCGAAGGTCGCAGCAATAACACCGTTGCGATCCAGAAGGATCTTGTGGAAGTTCCAGCGTGGCCTGGCTTTCTGACCGGCCTGCTCAAGCGCCCATTTGTAGAACGGGTGAGCCTTGCTGCCCGCAACATCGGTGCGATCAGCCAGCGGGAATGTCACGCCGTAATTCAATGTGCAGAAATTCTTGATCTGCTCGCCTTTGAGCGGCTCCTGGCCGCCAAAATTGTTGGACGGAACACCGATCACAGTCAGCCCCTTGTCTTTATAGTCCTGCCACAACTGCTCAAGCCCGGCGTACTGTCCGGTGAAGCCGCATTCACTGGCGGTATTCACCACTAACACGACACGATCGCGAAACCTGTCCAACGGCAACGGTTTGCCGTCAAAGCCATCGAAGCTGAATTGAAAACCGGACGAGTTGTCCGCGTTCACCTCATGAGCGGGAAGACACGCGGCCAAGGCAATCATTGCGGCGACAATTGATCGGCGATTCATAATCATCATAAACTCCCATTAATATCTGCACGGTTCGTCACCAGGCAATCTCCTGGCCGTCATAGGCAAAGAACGAACCCGAGCTGTCACTGTCGGCCTTGTCGATCACGTCAAGCAGCAGTCTGGCGGCATTGTTTGCCGACAATAGGGTCCGGTCACCGGCAAATGGTGCTGACAGCGGCGTCTCCACTGTTCCGGGATGCAGCGCAAGGCATATTGCCTGCGGCCGCTTGCGGGCTATCTCGATAGAGGCCGTCTTGAGAAACATGTTGAGCGCCGCCTTTGACGCGCGGTAACCGTACCAGCCGCCAAGCCGGTTATCCTCAATGCTGCCGACACGCGCCGAAATTGTTGCAAACACACTGCGCTCGTGGCGCGGCATCAGATGATGAAAATGTTTTAACAGCAGCAGCGGCCCGGTGGCGTTGACCGCAAACGACCGCGCGATGAGCTGCGGGTCAACAGCGGAGATCGACTTTTCCGGTTGCATACTGGCGTCATGCAGCAATCCCGTAGCGTCAAAGATCAGATGGACCGGGCCTGCATCGGCCATTGCAGCGGCGGCCTGCTCAATCGATGCTTCGTCCTCCAGATCGAAGGCCGGAACCGTTGATCTGGAATAACCAATAACCTCGCCACACGCAGGTTCATCTTCAAGAG